>Ga0172377_10009326_pt1 | contig 10056 bp, 8 predicted proteins | sample Pumphouse3metaG_FD_119749 | JGI IMG/M metagenome (GOLD analysis project Ga0172377, IMG submission 119749) | Leachate microbial communities from a municipal landfill in Southern Ontario, Canada - Pumphouse #3 metaG | ecosystem: Engineered > Solid waste > Landfill > Unclassified | place: Canada... | reverse complement strand
CTTCAGAGTTTTCAAGAAAAAATTCGCCAAAGCATGGCATTCCGCGAACTTATCGCTAACTTTGCAAAATGAAACAGGCGATGATTTTGGCAGCCGGTTTAGGTACGCGACTTAAGCCCCTGACCGACCAAATGCCCAAAGCATTGGTGCGGGTGGGCGGAGAACCGCTGCTAAAACGTGTCATCCTTCGCTTGCATGATGCCGGATGCGAGCATATAGTGGTGAATGTTCATCACTTTGCCAACCAAATCATCGATTACTTGCACTGCCAATCCAATTTCGGAATTGACATTCGAGTGAGCGACGAATCAGACAAGCTACTTGACACTGGCGGTGGATTGCTTAAGGCAGCACCTCTTTTTGACCCTAAATTTCCTATCCTTATTCATAACGTCGATATTCTCAGCAATGTTGATCTTGCCAGCTTCTATGCTTTGGACGAGAGCAATGTTCGCAACACTGACACAGCATCCTCATCGTCAAATACGAAGAATGGCATTTCCGTTGATGCACGTCTGCTGGTGAGTTGGCGCAAGACAAAGCGCTATTTGCTCTTCGATGAAGGAATGCGACTTGTGGGATGGGTAAATATCGAGACTGGTGAGATGAAGACACCATATGCCAAAGTAAAGTCGGATCTGGCCAAGTTGGATTTTCCAATAGCATTAACCGATGTCCCAATGCACCTTGCCGATCAGTATAACATGTTTGCGTTCAGCGGCATACACTGTTTCTCGCCAAGCCTTTTCCCAATGATGCAGGGCTATCCGGACAAGTTCCCTATTATGGACTTCTATCTGCAGCACTGCGACAAAGCTAATATCCGTGGGGTCGTAAAGTCAGATCTTAGGCTCATGGATGTGGGCAAGCTAGACACCATCAATGATGCGGAGCAGTTTTTGCAGACCCTTGACGAAGAAGAAAAATAGGAAAATTCATACCACAATAGTGCTCTGATTCATCAAAGCATTAGAATCCATAGCATATCCCGACTCTATAGAGCCATCAGAATAAAAAGAAACCATCAAAATTATATGCAACAGAAGATCATTATCCTTGATTTCGGTTCCCAGACCACGCAGCTTATCGGTCGTCGCGTGCGCGAACTGGACACCTTCTGCGAGATTATTCCTTACAACAAATTTCCTAAAAATGATGCCGATGTCATCGGTGTCATCCTTAGCGGAAGTCCCTATTCCGTGCACGACAAGGAAGCGTTTAAGGTCGATCTCAGTCAGTTCATCGGCAAAGTGCCAGTGCTTGGCATCTGCTATGGAGCACAGTACATCAGCTTCGCTAATGGCGGCAAGGTAGAACAGACAGGTACGCGCGAGTACGGACGCGCCAATCTGCAGTCGCTCGATGCCAACAACCCTCTTTTCAAAGGCTTCGAAGCCGACTCCCAAGTATGGATGAGCCATGGTGATACCATCACTGCCATTCCCTCTGACTTTCGGGTTATTGGTTCTACGGCAGACGTGAAGTTTGCTGCTTTTGCATCAGAAAACCAGCCTGTGTGGTGCGTACAGTTCCATCCCGAGGTGTATCACACTACACAAGGCACACAGTTGCTCCGCAATTTCGTGGTTGATATCTGTGGCAGCAAACAAGAATGGAGTCCGGCTTCATTTGTAGAGCAGACAATTACTGAACTGCGTCAACAGCTCGGCAATGACCGTGTGATACTCGGTCTCAGTGGGGGCGTAGACTCGTCGGTATGTGCTACATTGCTCAACCGCGCCATTGGCGATCGTCTCACATGTATTTTCGTCGATCATGGGATGCTCCGCAAGAATGAGTTTAGTCGTGTCATGGATGCCTATCAGGGTCTTGGACTAAATGTAATCGGTGTGGATGCCTCCGTGAAATTCTTCAAAGATCTTGAGGGAGTGACTGATCCTGAGAAGAAACGCAAGATTATCGGTCGCGACTTCGTTGAGGTCTTCAACGCCGAAGCACGCAAGATCACTGATGCAAAATGGCTCGCCCAGGGGACTATATACCCTGACCGCATAGAGAGCTTGAGCATTACTGGTATGACCATCAAGAGCCACCATAATGTGGGCGGTCTGCCCAAGGAGATGAAACTCCAGCTTTGCGAACCGCTGCAATGGCTATTCAAGGATGAGGTCAGGCGAGTGGGCTATCAGCTTCAGATGCCTGAGCACCTCATCAAGCGTCATCCTTTCCCAGGCCCAGGGTTGGCCGTGCGCATCCTTGGCGACATCACACCAGAGAAAGTACGCATCCTTCAGGATGCCGACGATATATATATCGAGCGTATGCACGCCTACACCATGCCCGATGGCACAAGTCTTTATGACAATGTTTGGCAGGCAGGAACCGTACTTCTGTCTACTATCCGTTCAGTAGGAGTCATGGGCGATGAGCGTACCTATGAGCATCCGGTGGCTCTCCGCGCCGTAACCAGTACCGATGCAATGACGGCTGACTGGGCGCACCTACCCTACGACTTCATGGCTGATGTCAGCAACGAGATCATTCGCAAGGTAAAGGGTGTAAATCGTGTATGCTACGACATCTCCTCAAAACCGCCCTCAACGATTGAATGGGAGTAATTCCACTCAATATTGAGTGTACACTGTACGTTGATTTAAGTCAAAGAAAGCCATATTTTCGTCTTTTTTAAATCTTTATTGGCAATGTTTTAACCTTAAGGGGATTACCTTTGTCACAATAATTTATAAAAAAGTCTAAGAACATGGATGACAAGTTATTGACAGTGAATGCTCAAGCAGAATTGCAAACCAACAGTCGTTTGGAGAAGATTCTTGCAGACCGACGTGCTACACTAGCACAAAAAGGAAGGAAAAATAAGCATTAAAAAAGAATGGCGGGAATCTCGTGTTGAGATTCCCGCCATTTTATGATATCATCGGCTGGCCGTATAAGGTCAGCCGATTTTTATTTATCATTAATAGTTCTCAGGATTAAGCTGGAAATAGCTCTGTGCATGGTCGCAAACAGGGCATACAACTGGAGCATCCTTACCTACTACGATGTGACCGCAGTTACGGCACTGCCAGATAGCATCACCATCGCGTGAGAACACGATTTTATCCTCAATGTTCTTCAAGAGCTTACGATAGCGCTCCTCGTGCTTCTTCTCAACACCAGCAACACCACGGAACTTCGCAGCGATACCTGCGAAACCTTCTTCCATAGCAATCTTGGCGAAGCCAGGATACATATCTGACCACTCATAGTTTTCGCCACCTGCTGCATCACCGAGGTTCACAGTTGTTGCAGGCACTTCACCGCCGTGGAGGAACTTAAACCACAGTTTGGCATGCTCCTTCTCGTTGATTGAGGTCTCCATGAAAAGCTCGCCAATCTGCTGATAGCCTTCTTTTTTTGCCTTCGAAGCATAATATTCATATTTTGTGTGAGCCTGGCTCTCACCAGCAAAAGCTGCCATCAAGTTTGCCTCTGTCTTTGTTCCCTTCAATGCTTCAGAATCAAATTCCTGGAATTTCTCAGCCTTAGCGTGGCATACTGGGCACTCAGCAGGAGCCTGCTCGCCTTCATACATGTGACCGCAAACGGTGCAAATAAATTTCTTCTTCATAATCTTGTTTTGAATTAGTTGTACACTATTGCAAAGATAACACATTAATCATTACATGACAAGTAAATTTAATTAATTTAATACACATACTTTGTAATTTATACAAAGTATAAATGAACCCTTGTAAATATTGGACTTCGAACTGTTTCATACCCTCATCAATCCACCGTAGTGCTATACCCTGATTATCAAAACATAGTATCAGTAGTGTGATTGACCATTGTTGGTACCGCTGTTACGACCCACCACGTCGTGGTAGGATACCAACCAAGCTCCCGAAGGATAGCAACCAAACAACCGTCAATATCCTTTGGCGCGACACCTGCCTCAGACCTAGGCAAGAACCATACTCCAAAGAGCTCAGACGCGATGTTAGGCCTGAATAAGGATGGGTTGTGAAGAAGGCGTGGGAGGATATTGCCGCCCTACCTCATGCTCCACCAATCCCAATCCATCGGATCCGCATGGGGTGTACGAAACACGAAAGTGAGGTTGTGCACTCCCGTAGCGCCGGTGATCTTACAGGTCTTATTGCGAAACTTTCCAGCCGTGGGCTTCATACTCAAGCGACCCACCATAGGACCCTTGGCCGAGTCAAGATGTATCTCTATGGTCACGGGTTGGCGCACGACAGCATTGGCCGTGAAAGTAATATTGGTATATTTGTAGCCGAAATCCACTCCTTTCACCGTAAGCGCGTCGCCATCATCGATCTTGGTCACTAGCATATCGCGATGATTGTCAGCAGTGCAGAGCTCCACATCACCCTTGCGCTTGGTCTTCAGACCGTAGCCCCACCCGATGGTTTCGGCCTCGATGCGACGGTATGGGTTGAGAGGCTCAATCTGCAAAAGCGTGTTTTCCTTCCAGTAGGGCACCTCCATGATTTCGCCATTCTCGCGATAATGCATCTGCGCAGCACTGACGGAACGTCGCTCCATATAGGTATTCGTCTCGATTTTCAACAGATCACTATTTTGTCCAAACACATATGACTTGCCCTTATAGTCTATGATGCCAGGATGGTTACCACGTGTGCGCTCGGTATGGTCCATGACATGACCCTTGTAATCCCATGGTCCCATGGGGTTCTTGGACATCGCATAGCCAATGCCTTCTGGGCAACAGGTTGAGGCGAAGGCCAAATAATAATTGTCGCTACGCCGCCAAAACCATGGCCCCTCTTGGTAATCCTTGATCTTGGGAAACTGATAGATCTGCCCGCTATACGAAATCATGTCCTCGTTGAGCTTCACCATATAGAGTTCGGGGTTGCCCCAATACATATAGGCCTGTCCGTCATTGTCGATAAACACGGTGGGGTCAATGTCGTTCCAATGCTCACGCTGCCATACTAGCGGATGTCCAAGTGGGTCGTGGAATGGACCGTAGGGCGAGTCGCTCACTAACACGCCGATGCCATTGCCGTGCAGGGGGGCATAAAGATAATATTTATTGCCACGGCGGACCACCTGTATGGCCCACGCACCATTGTCACGCTTAAACCATGAGAAACTTCCAAGATTGGCGATGTGCCCATTGTCGGTCCAGTTGACCATATCCGTGGAGGTATATAGCATCCAGTTGAACATCTTGAAGCCTGTGGCATCATCCTCGTCATGGCTTGTGTAGAGATAGACAGTGTCGCGATCGACCATCGGTGCAGGGTCAGCGGTATAGTTGGTTTGTACCAAAGGGTCCTGCGCATAGGCTGCACCGGCGCAAATAAGCGTCAGAAGTAAAGCGTTAAGTTTCTTCATAATTAATTCGTTAGCTTTGTGTAAGTTAGATAATAGACAGTTCCTGTTGTTGGTATTCATCACTGACTTTTCTCAAGACATATATCTTTCTATACATCAAATATAGTTTTGATGTATAGGAAATGACAATCGTTCATGCCCTCCCAGCTAGTTAGCCTACGACTATACCTTTTTCTTTGAAACGCAAAGGTGGCAATAATATTTCAATGATTACCTCCCTTTCTTCAAAAGAAAACTCCAAACGCATGCAACAAAAGAGTAATTTAGGTAGCGATGACGCCCTCAGACACTACGATTCCTGTTCCTCTGACCACTGGCCACAATATGAAGGCACCTCCCTGCCCATGGCAAGAGAGGTGCCCAAATGTGGAAGGATGCCACCCTGTTACTTGTAGAGCTCGGCAAGCTTGGCGGCGAGGCTTGTTCCGCGAGCGTCTTCGCCACTAGCTACCACCTTCATGGTCTTAGCATCGATGAGATACATTGCTGGAATAGAGCGTACATTGTATACGTCAGCGGCACCCATTCTGTCCAAGAAGTTTGGCCATTGCAGTTTCTCTTCAGCTAAAGCCTTACGCCACGCTGCCTCACTTCGGTCGGTCGAGATGCTTACCGGACAGAACCCCTTGTCCTTATAGAGCGCATATTGAGCCTTGACATTGGGTATTTCGCGACGGCAGGGCCCACACCAGCTAGCCCAGAAATCGACGAGTATGTAGGTCTTTCCCTTACAAAGATCTGCGAGGGAATATACTTTATTCTTGTCATCCTTTACGTTAAACTCCTTGGCAGCTGTCCCTATATCACCTGCTGGATACAGTTCACTCTTCACTTTCTGTCCATACCAGCTATTTTGAGCTGTAAGAGAGAACGAATTGAACATGGCACGCTGCCCTTCTGTGAAGTAAGACATATAATAGAGGGCAAGCAATGGTCCCCAATAAGTATCCTTGTTTTCATTGATCGCATCGCTATAGACTTGTTCGACAGTTGTGAAGAAGCGATGCTCTTCAGCATTCATCTTCTGATATTCCTCCGTCTTTGCCAATGAATCAAGAGCTGCCTTATTCTTGTCCTGACGAGCAGCACCAATCTTCTGAGAGAGTGAACGGAAAGGATCGTGAGTCTCTGTATAGAGTTTGTCAAGCCCCTCACGCTTCTGCTGATAGGTTTTAAGTCGTTCGGTAAGTGCCGATCCGCTCACCTCAATATTAGTATAACTATAGGCGGTTGTACCATCGGAAGCATTTGACTTCGCAGCTGAGCCAGACATGGTAATCTTATCGCCTTTGTCCACCATAATAGTGATAGATCCATAAGAGTCCTTTACGCGGACAAAGACACAGCGTGGCTCTGCTGTTTTGATGTCGCCAGAGAATGTGAATGCCCCGTTTGCAATAGTGGCAGTACTTATAGGCTTCTCTCTATCGTGACTCATAGGCACCATTTCGAGTACAGTACCATCAGAAAGGCCAGCAATAGTCCCATTGACTATATAGTCTTGTGCTATCGCTGTGGTTACCATGAAGAGAGTCATGGCACTCATTAGAATCTTTTTATTCATTATTCTGATTGTTTTATTGATTCAAGTTGGATGTTATTGCAATGTTATAACATATGGAAATGCAATTATATTGAAACAAGTTTTTTGAATCCAACGAACTGCTTTCCTTGGAGAAGAGGCTTTTATTCAGCATCGAGACACATCATATCAACTATCTTTCCCCAACCTGTGGTTATCACAGGATTTTCGGGAGCGCCAAACATTGGGCCAAACATAGAGTTTGGAATGCCATAGTTCACATCTACCTCGTATTGTATAAGCTTGCCTTCTTGAGTACCTTCGTTCCAAACGGCAATCCAGAAACAACAGCTACTTGTTGGCCATCCACCACCGGCACTACCCCATGCATAGATAGCTGTCACCTCTTCACCAGGCAGACAAGTATAAACAGTATTACTTGTGATGGCGCCACTGCTAGCCGAGAACGAATATACTGCATCCGAAGTTGCATAGTAGAACGCATAACCCGGCGTGTTGGAAGCAAACAACTTAGCACGTTGGATATCCGTACAACCAGAGAGATCGATAATGGAACGCGTGCCAGAGGCTGAAAGATTGCCACTATCAACCACATTATAGAAGTTGTATCGATATAGTTTTGGCGTATTATCCACGTTCGTCAATACACAGGTGTAGTTGCCACCACTCTGGAAAATAGCCTTGATGTCACCAGGAACTGCATTCGCATCCACAATGGCGTCTTTAAGCGTCGACTTAAAATTGCTGATTTGCGAGCCTTGCGCATAATACGGTCTGAAGCGATTGTGCTGTTGGTCATAGATAACTTGCCAAGCATTGATGGCTCCGGCCACTGGTCGCCAAGTCGTTCTCGTATTCTTCATCAAGAACGGAGCGGCCACGTAATCGCCTGCTATAGGGTCGGAAAACTTCCGATCATTGGTCTTGTCGGCATAAAGCACATGGAGCTTACCATTGTTTATGAGGAAGTCGCAGTTGTTTCCATACCAGGAAGCCTGTGGATTGAAAGTCTCTGGCGTGTTATAAAACATGGAGTTCCAGTCATTCATGGTCTGCAGACCCACACTGTTCAGTCTATAAAGGTTACGGTCTGTTGCCACAAGATAACCATTTTTGGACTTTGTTCCTGTCATTGTGCCACGGATAAAGCGTGGTTTTCCTTCGAGATAATGACCTGTCTGTTGGTGATAATAATCGTAAAGACATTTCTGTCCGCCATAGATGAGCATCAGGGGAGAGGTGAAAACCTCTATGGTGGAGTTGCCATTCTTTTCCGAAAGCAGATAGAGACCACCTTGATTTCCTGGCTGGTTCACTATGATATACTGACCGGCTGGATTGAGATACTTCTTCATGCCAGTCACACTGTCCTCTGCCATGAGATAGATAAAGTAAGTACCTGGCTTGAGATCTACCACATAGTTCAGGTGTCGACTATGGGCAATGGTGTCAGCAGGAGGATAAACCATGGAGTTTCCAGCCTGTTCGGCTTGGTAAATATTATAGTTTGTCTTCAGCGTAAACCAACGATATCGAAGCCTCTCCGGGTGAGCATAGGTTACGACACGGTCATAATTAATCGTGTCACCAATGTTGAACTGCCGATAGAACACGCCCTTGTACTGTGTATCGACAGTGTCAAAACCAAGCACTCCAGCTTCTTCGTCTGTCAGATAGTTGTAGTTACCGTCGTCTGTAGCACAAGATGTGATAAACATGGTTGCCAAAAGTGGGAGCAACCAAAGTATATGGTTTAGTCTTTTCTTCATTTCAGATACATTAATCAAAGGTTACTAAATTACCATTTTCATCAGTGAATGGTTGTCCTGGGTGTGCATCGTTATAAAGACGCAGCGCATTTTGAAACTTAATCTTATAGCTCATAAGCAACGCCCAAGACATGGTTTCTATGTTGAATGTGGTTCCTGGAGTTGCATTTTCGAGCATAAAGCGATACTTCCCGTCGCTATAGACTCCAAAGAACTCCTTTAAATCATTCCAATTGGATGGCTTAGCCAACTTGTCGTTCCATATAAAGGTTAGGTGATTCTCCTCATTCACACCCACCGCAAAGTCGGAGGACTCAGCGACTATGATACGCAGACGCACCGAATTGCTCTGCAACGAAGCATCGCGGTGTAGCGTTACAGGTAGGAAAGCATGCGTAGAGTCAGCAGGTATGAGGACCGTGGCTGGCACATTAAACTGCGATGCGCTGGCAGTAGTGAGAGCAGGGTCGACAATAATATTAGCGATGCGGTCATGGTTTACTGCATTACCCATTATCTGAACATCAACAGGCATAACCTGTTGTGTGATCTCTGCCGCATAAGACACAAACGAAAACGTGAGTGAGTCACTGCCTACGGTCCATACCTCTGGACCCACAAGCCGCACACGGGCGGTGTCTTGATAGTAAAAGTCTTCATCGGAGCTACAACTCCCCATAAATATTAGCGCCAAAATCGGCATCCATAATATTAGTTTATTTTTCATATCGATTCAATCATTGAGTGTGAAACCGTGTCAAAAACGAGTATCTCATCATTGCATTGCGTTTAATTTTGATAGCTTCCAAACTCCTGATCATTTACAGGGATAGGCAGCACATAGACCGAACGCCCAGGACGCACACTGGCTCCCTTGATCTCCGGTGCATTGAGTCGTTTGTAATAGAAGAAGAGTTGGCCTGCCTCTCCCACGAACTCCTTGCGGTATTCCTTATAGATTTCCTGCTGGATGCGGTCTGCATCGAGGTCGTTACTAAGTGGGAAGAGTGACAAATTGCGATTTGCACGCACGGTGTTGAGCAGTGAGATGGCACGCTGGGGATCAGAATCCTTCACACATTCGGCAGCAATATAATATGCTTCGGTGATGCGCATGAGAGGATAAATGTCGTTGTAGACACCGCCATCATTGTGCCAGAACTTACACATATATCGGCGTTCGCCGTCTTGCTCGTACGCCTTGAGATAACGATAGTCATTGCCCAAGCCTGAGCTCACTTCATAGATATCCTCTGCTTTAGCATCAGAGGGCGTGAGAGCGGACGTACCGCCAGCTGCCATGAAGTAATAGTTGCCTATGTCTTCCCACTTGTTGATAGTAAGGTGAAACACTTGTTCAGTAGAAAAGGCAGCGTCGATATCGTTACGATTTGT
>Ga0172377_10009324_pt1 | contig 10056 bp, 7 predicted proteins | sample Pumphouse3metaG_FD_119749 | JGI IMG/M metagenome (GOLD analysis project Ga0172377, IMG submission 119749) | Leachate microbial communities from a municipal landfill in Southern Ontario, Canada - Pumphouse #3 metaG | ecosystem: Engineered > Solid waste > Landfill > Unclassified | place: Canada... | reverse complement strand
ATCTAAACTAAAAGGGATAAACTTTACATTTTTAGGTAAGTACTCACTCGCGTGATCAATAATCGAAAAATCGCAATCGGTTATTTCTGGCCATTTATATTGATGATACGAATCCCAGTCAGAAATAACCGATCCACTATTCAAAGATTTTGTCGATACACCTTCATGAACTTCACCATTTCGTTCAAATGATAATCCCCTAACAATGATTGGTGCATGATCAAACCCTGCACTGTCAAAAGCACGAATTGTTGTAACAACTCTTTCCAATTCTGTATCATGACGATATAATTCTCCTACCAACATCTTTTCTTTTTCATCTCCTATGATGAAATCAAAAAATACTGGTCTTGGAGCTGCTTTTTTTTGCAGTATTAATTCCATATTATGAAAATTAGGAATCCAATTTTTTGGTCTAAGCATCATTTCATCTCAATTCTATATTGTTTATTCAACAACTGTACAAGTAGTAATATGAGTTGCACTATCGTATGCAAAATGATATGTCGTGTCAACTGTTGGCTTTAAATTATTAACAGCTCCCATAGAAGCGAGGTTTCCATCAAACAAATATTGAGTTAATACACCCCAACTGTGTCCCCATGCACCGATATAATAAGCAGTTGCAGTTGCGACTAATAACGTATATCCTGATTCACTTGAACCAGTGTATGCTGGGAATGTCCATTCGCCCTCATAGATACCATTGCTATCTGTGTCTTCTAAAACAAGCGCGTCTGTTAAAGCAATTGACCAATCTGCACCGTGATCCATAGCGGTATTAAAATCGCCATAAATAATTGGGTTATCAAGTACTTTAACCATTGAACTATCATAAACAGTATTAGTGTTAGAATCGAACAAAATAGTCAATGTTTGATTTTCATAAACATAAATGCTTCCCATTCCTCCACCTGTAGGTGAAGTAGGAGCAGGCTGTAATGCATAGCTAGTAGTACCAAAAGTTGTTGTCCATGTACCATCGGTAATCGTGTAATAATGTCCATCATACGCATTATCACGGTTGTCAGCATTAAGTTCAACAGTAAATGTATACCATCCTTCTTCTTCAGCTAGAGCTTGCATACGAGAGCCTTCATCATCGGCAATGTATCCATTGAAACTACCAGCAACAAAATAAGGTGATAGTGTTGCTTCTGTGGTAGTTGTTGTAGAATCATTACCACCATTTGTGGTTGTCGTTGTTGTTGAGTTATCACCGCATCCGACTAACAAAAAAGCAAATCCAAAAAGCATAAAAAGTGATACGAATAATTTTAAATTTTTCATTTGTAATTCTCCTTTTCTTTATATGAATGCCTATATGGCATTAAATCCTAAATAATGCATATGAATACGGATACACAATAAATCCGCCATTTTTTTGAAGAACTTCTCCAAGTAAATGAATGTAGTCATGACTGACCACCAAAGTAGGCCTGCCTGAAAAATTAATGACAACAAGAATTTTGTGATTTTGATAAGAACGTATAAATTTAAGTACTCTCGAAGTGGAAGAAATCGTCTCAAGTGTTCCCTTTTTTAAAACTTCAGACTGGCTACGAAACTTGCATAACTTTTTAAAAGCTTCCTCTTCGCTTGTAATTGGTCGATCCCATATCATAGCACGGCGATTATCAGGATCAACCTCTCCTGGTAAAGCAATTTCATCTCCATAATAAATTAATGGAATCCCATCAAACAAAAGCATTGTTGAAAGCGTCAAGAAATGAAATTTGGGCTTTTGAAGATAGTTTATTAATCGAATCGTATCGTGACTTCCTACCAAATGCACAAGATAGTTAAATGTAGGTGTAAGATACAACATTTTATGATGATTCAGTTTTTGAAAAAAGTGAGTTGATGATTTTTTGAAGCCCGAAAAATCGAGAAGAAATTGTCGAAATTTGTAATCTGTAACAGTATCAATTTCATTCGTATTGACCCAGTTTTGGGCTTGATTCCAAATTTCGCCGATAATAATTGCGTCTTTTTTTTGTTGTTTAATTCTTAAATAAAAGTTTTTCCAAAAAGCGTGTGACACTTCGTCTGCAACGTCTAGTCTAAATCCATCAATATGACATTTTTTCATCCAATAGATACTTGAGTCAATCAAGTAGTTTTGAACTTTAGGATTCACAGTGTTCCATTTAGGCATTGAAGGAACTAAATTAGCAAAATTGTTATAATTTCCTTTTTCTACAGAAACAGGAAAAGATTCAATTTCAAAATAATCAAGATACTTTGACTTCTCCTGGTTTAAAAGAATGTCTTGAAAAAATGGATGATTTGAGGATGCATGATTAAATACTGTATCCAAAACTATCAACATATTTTTTTCATGGGCTTTTTTTACAAGGGTCGTTAATCCCTCTTTTCCTCCATAAATATCCTCAATATGATAATAGTCATTAATGTCATATTTATGGTAAGTAGGCGAATCAAAGACGGGACTTAAATAAATAATCTTTACGCCATAAGCATCAAGATAATCGAGTTTTTGAACAATTCCTTCAAAATCGCCACCATAATAGGTGTTACGATCTGGTAATTCACTCTTGTTTTTCGTGTTCTTTGGATTATTCAATGGATTTCCATCAAAAAAGCGATCGACTAAAATTTGATAAATGATCTCCCCTTCACAATTTTTGGGAAGTGTTTTAATTTCATCTTTATTAATTGATGAATAATAAAAATAATTAGACGGCTCAGGCTCGGTAATAAAGCCATCTGATGTATAGTGATAGATGATATTTTTACAAGTAATATCAAAGTAATACTTGAAATGACGGCTTTTCATCGTAATGGTTGTTTCATATAAATCAAACAAGTCATCACTTAATATTAGTTTCATCTCAGATGTTTTTAAATAACTTGTATGATCATACAGATTTTGATAATGAACTAAAACCAGTGTGCAAGTATTTCTCTTAATTTTCAAACGGACACAAAGTGTATCAATCGCTATAGGATAACAGTAAGGTGGGTTGCTGGAATGTTGTACACTAGTTTTAACCATTCATATCTTCCTTTACATTTTTATCGAGCCTTCAGTCAGTCCGCCAATAAAATATTTTTGGAGCGAATAAAATAAAATAATCATTGGAATTGAACCCAAGATTGCTGCAGCACAATACATACTCCAGTTTGTACCGAACTGTCCGGTTATCATGGATTGTAATCCTACAGCCAGTGGCATGGATGTTAGTCCCTCGGTCATTACCGTTGAAGCAATCGCGTATTCGTTGTATGCGATGACAAAGCTTTGAATCGCAACGACTGCCATCATTGGTTTGGCAAGAGGTAAAATCACTCTAAAACATGTTTGAAGTCGACTAGCTCCATCCATCATCGCAGCTTCATCAATTTCATATGGAATCGTATCAAAATAACCTTTTGCAAGTAGTACTAAACCCGCAGAGGATATCGTCGAATTTAATAAAACCAAGCCTTTCAAGTCATTGATAATTCCTAAATTGACAAAGATACTAAAGATGGAAACCATTGAGAGTGTCAGTGGAAAGATCTGAATTAAAAGAATGAATTGAAATAACTTTTCTCTACCGTGAAACTTCATTCTTGAAAACACATAAACGGTAATACTAACAAAAATGACTGAAATAACCATCGTTGAAAAAGCAATTACGAGTGAATTTTGGATCCAAGATAAAAACTTTGTTTCAACAAAGAGCCGTGAAAAGTTGTTTAAGGTATATTCTTTGGGAATTGTGGCACTCGTACCAACGACATTTTTCCCAAAAGCAATTAGTATGATATACAAAAATGGAATTAATGTGATAATTGTTAACCCAAGTAAAAAGAAATGAGCAATCAGTTTTTTAAGATGAATTCTAGATTTTTTCATATTAAGTATTCGCCACCTTTCTTCCGACTCTCATCGAGATAATTGCAAAAATTGCGACAAATACAAAGATAATTACTGAATAACTCGCCGCAACCGCATAACGACTCGTATTAAATGCTGTATTAAATACATACGTAATTAAAAGATCCGTTGCGCCTGGTGCGCCAATTTTGTCTGATGCTGGTCCACCAGCAGTCAAGATATAAACACCAAATTGATTGAACTGCATAATAAATGACATAATTAGTGTTGGAATTAGTGCTTTAAAAACTAGTGGAAGAGTAATGAACTTGAATGTGTAATAGCCATTGGCTCCATCCATTTTTGCCGCATCATAATAATCCTTTGGAATCGATTTAAGCAGTCCTGAAGCAACGACCATGAAGTATGGAAATGAGAACCAGGTCATCACAAGAACGGTTGATACTTTAGCCATAAACGCATCTGATAGCCATGGTATATTTGGGATTCCAATCAAACCCAGTAACTGATTAATTAGTCCACCATCGGTATCTAAAAGTCCTTGCCACATTAATAGTGTAATGACGGTTGGAATCACCCATGGTAAGATAAATACGATACGATAGATTTTAGCAACCTTGAAGTTAATTTCACATAATAAAGTAGCTAAAAAAGTTCCTAAGATAAATGCAATTACAACCACGAGTGTTGCGAAGATTATTGTCCAACAACTCATTTTAATCAAACCATCTAGTCCTGCTACAAAAATATTTTTGTAGTTTGCAAATCCTATTAGCCCATAATCTCTAAGGTTCACGCCACTATAATCTGTTAGTGATAGATAGAAATTATGACATATTGGATATACATAAAAGACTAGCAGTAATATCAGTAAAGGTGTCATCAATCCCCATGCAAGAAATGTTTCTTTCCAAGATAGTCTGGAGTGATATAATTGCTTTTTTTGTTCAATTTTAAAGCGAACAATTTTAAATACGATAAATCCTATGGCAAGTAAAATCAACACTAGATAGAATACAGGTGGAACTTCTATTCTTTCGGCTTGATAGTTCATTAGCTGAACATCTTCACGAATTTTTTCTGTTAGTTCAGATAACTTTGCCTGTGGATCTACTTCATCGCCATTTGCATCGCCAAAAAAGATACTTTGAAATACAGTGCTTGTATAATTGTACCAAATCTGCCCTTCAGCAATATTTGGGAAAGGTTCACATTCATCATTTAAAGAAGATAAAGAGGATAGAATATCCGAACTTTGAATATAAGCTGAAGCAATCACACTTTTGTTCGCTGGATTTCTTGTGCCTAGCAATTGGGAGTATCCATTTCCGGCTTCAATCAATAGTTGTTGATTATCATCTTCAAGAATATATTTCAAGAACGAAACTGATTCATCTGGATGAAGCGTGTAATTGTTGACGGCAAACCCTGTGACTGTAGCTAACGCTTTGGAAATAGTTCCATCAGATGAATCTGGTAATGAAGCAATGCCATAATCAATTCCTTGTTGTTGAAATGAAGAAGCATACCATAATCCGTAAATAATCATTGCTACTTTTCCATTTGCAAATCGAGATACAATTTCACTTTCGCCATGAATCTTGTTTGTCAAAACAAGGTTATTAGATTTCATCTCTTTCATTAACGCGATATAATCAAGCATGCCAGGATTATCTAATCCAATATCATATGGATTATAATCCCCATTTGGGAAAGTACCATAGTAATATCCACCAAAAGATTTTATCAGAGAATAATTAAACCACATGTCTCTAGAATTAAGTAACGCACCATGAACTAGTACATTTCCATCCTCATCAACTTGAGTTAGTGCTTTTGCAGTTGCATAAAACTCATCCCAGGTTTTTGGTAGGTCTTCTTCTGATATATATGCCTTGTTGTAGATTAGTCCATAAGAGTCAACAGAATATCCGACTCCATAATTAGATCCGTTGTATGAAAATGCAGAAAAAGCAACGTCAACAAATCTAGTAGTCATTTCTTCATCAATTGCATCACTGATATCACGAAGATATCCACTTTTTACTAGAAGACCAATATCTGGTGCCTGCAAGTAGACAATATCAGGTCTATCATCAAGCGTAGCATTATTCACTAAGTCTTTAACAGCATTAAAAAGATTAATTCTTGAGATAACTTCTACATGAACGCCAGTTTCTTCTTCATATCTCTTAGCAATGGCTTCCATTGCCAAATTTTCTTCATCATATTGAGAAAACCAAATTCTTAAAGAAGTTGCACCGTCTGCGAAAACAGGCGTAGAAAAAACCCATGAAAAAGCAAGAAAAACAATAGTTAATAATATTACGCTAAATTTTTTCATGATTATTCCTCCTTGTTACACTTTCTAAACCGGTTTGTTAATTCAATTCCTTCATCAATTGAAGAAACCGGTAAGCAAATTGAGAAATTCCCTTTTTTCATTAATTCAAAATTATTTTCTATTTCTTCAAAATTGTCACAATCAATTGCTAAAACTGCTCCATTTGCATCTTTGATTAGTGATTCTAGATGTTCCATCGGTCTTGGCTGATTAGGATCCGTAGCTAACCACAAGTGGACTACGTTTCTCATAGAGCAAATTTCTTTTACTAAGTACATAGCCCGTGAATGGCAATGCATATAGCCAATGCCAAAATGATCGATTACTTTTTGTGTATGTGGCATGCAGAATTCTCTATAGGTCTCACCGCTGATCATACATGCGATATCTTCAGACATGTTAATACAGTTTTTGGTGTACCATGTGCCATATTTTGTGTTTCGATAGTATTGTTCAACAAGGTTGTAGATGTCTTCAGCGAAATGAATAATTGCATCAGCACAGTAATTTAGAAGTTCATGAACTTTTTCGGGTTCATCATAGAAATCATAATAGATATCTTCTCCCCGAAGTGCATGTGCAAGATCTAGTGGCGAAAAAAAGCCTCGCATATATGGAATTTCCTTTGAAGCACTTTTTTTAATTAATGCTTCAGAAATTTCTAAAAATCTTTTATACCAAATTGCCGTTCCGATGGGTGGTAATTTTTTATAATCATCAATTTCGTTTAGAATATGCTGTCCCCATGAAGTATCTTTTTTAAAAATAATATCTCCGGCAACAAACGCGCTGTAATCGCCAATTCCTAATACCGGAAAAATAGTTGGAATCATATTGTCATCAATTAAGGCACGCTTCGTATAGGATTCATCTAAGAGTGAAATAAGATCCTCTGCGTACTTATCAACATCAGTTATGTAATTGTATTTTGTTAGATCAAGTCGAGTATAGATTTCAACATCACTTGGTGGTAGTGTGCGGAAGCTGATATTCCCTGGAATTTTGTGCAAGGCATCATCGTATAATTTCTTTGATTCACTAAATGTCTTATCAATATCAATTTTATAAGAATCAATTGTTTTGAACATCTTAGCAATCTCCTTTACATAAAAATGATAATGCCATTTCTGATGCACTTGCGGCATCAGGCGAATATCCATCAGCTCCAATTTCTTTAGCGTATTGTTCAGTTACTGGTGCGCCACCAATCATGATTTTGATTTTTCTGCGTAGACCTGAATCATTTATCGAATCAATGATTACCTTTTGGTTCATCATTGTCGTTGTCAGTAATGCACTAAGGCAAATAATCTGTGGATGATGCTCTTTGATTTCTTCAATAATTGTTTCTGGGCTAACATCTACACCCAAGTCGATGACTTCAATTCCTTGGCCTTCCATCATCATTTTGACAAGGTTTTTGCCAATATCATGTAAGTCTCCAGAAACAGTACATATTAGTGCTTTACCTACTGACTTGTTTCCCGCAAGGACTAAAGCTGGACGCAAGATTTCAAGTCCAGAGTTCATAGCACGTGCCGCAACAAGTACTTCAGGCACAAAGACTTCATTGTTTTTGAATTTTCCACCAATGATGGACATTCCTTTAATTAATCCCTGATTTAGGATTTCTACAGGAGCTATCCCTTCATCTAGTGCGTTTTGAACTAACAGTTTGACTTCTTTTGCCTTTCCTTTTTGAAGTAAGGTGCTTATTTCGTCTAAAATCATGTTTATACCATCCTTTTTGAAAAATCAATTGTATTATACCCTAATATTTAAAGCGCTAACACTCGTTTTTTTGTCATAAAGTAGCACTATATTGTTATATCCCAAAAAAATAAGTCCATATTTGCATGTGGACTTATCTGTTTATTAAAAATAAAGACTCATGTATTTTTTTGGAGTAATTCCATGATATTTCTTAAATGTCCTTGTAAAATAACTAGCATCAGAGAATCCACATTTTATTGCAATATCTTGAATTGCCATATGGGTTTCTTTCATCAGTTTTATTGCCTCATCCATCCGTACTTTGTTCACATAATCGCTAAAAGTCATATTAATTTCGTCTCTAAATAGATGACTAAGGTAGTAAGAACTTACAAATACACTATTTGCGACATTATCAAGGCTTAAATCAAAACGATAGTTTTTCTTGATATAACTAATCGCATTAATTAAATTTTCGTTGCTTTGTTTTTTAAATTTATTAGCGGAAATTACTTTATTAATCTCTTCCATTACTTCTGTTGTTAGAAGGCATACTTCATCATATAAAGTATCATCTGATAAAATGACGGTTACTTTTCTTAATATTTGACTCATGTCAGATAAACTTACGCCTGCGTCTACTCCTGCTCTCATTAATACAGCAGTTAGTTCATAGACGTTGGCTTTGATAATATCTAGATTACCTGAGGATAATGAAAAAATTTCACCTAGTATTGAATTTAAAATTTGCATGGCATTCTTGTTATCACCAGTTTGAAGAAAAGCAATTAATTCTTTTTCCAGTTCATAGGGATATTTACGGAATTTATTTCTCTTTTCCATTGTCTCCATACTCAGGGCATTGATTCTTTTCTCGATAATCAAATCGGCGATTTGATTTTGTTGTTTTGTAATCTTCGTTCTTTGTTGGAGGAAGATAGATTCTTCTTTACACATGAATGAAACCATTAAATTAAGCATTTCAGCTGCACTGCGCATATTTTCTGGAGATAATTGTTTCACACAATCCATAATGGAATCCGCATCTTCTTGGGGAATATGATAGGTCTTTGCGAAATTAATCAAATCGCCTCTAGCAATTTCATCAGCATCCCACAGTAAAACTGGTCCACAGGCTAAAGACCCAATATATTTCTCCTCAAACAAAATTGGAACACTACACTTGACCATCGTTCCACATTGAAAGATATAAGGTTGTCCCAGGTCCGCTGACTTAAGTCCTGCATACTTCATTTGAAAATCGCAGTTTGATTGTCTTGATTTTACAAGTTCACAGATGTTTTTTTCTGGGTTTAGACGGTACGCTAGTATTTCACGACCTTCTGGGTCGTGTAACGATACATCAATCCCAGTTAGTTTAGCAAAATGACTGAACAATTGTTCTAGATCTTTTAGATTAAGTACTTGTTCAAGAGTAAAATCACTAATCGCAACCTTCATATTCATCACACCCCTTTAGTACGTTATTCAAAAAGCATATGTTCGATAAACAAGTTTGAGAACATTGCCAGTTTTGTTAATTCAATGGTTTTTACTTCCTTAGCAATTTTAATCGCATTATTCATTTCATCTGGTCTAGTCAAGATAATTTGACTTCCAAATCCAGATGCATTGCCAATTGAAACAATAATCGCTTCAAATTCTTTGGGAAACATCCCGCAAGTTATCGCATTTTTAATGTTTAGATAAAAGCCAAACCCACCAGCAATATATACCTGGTTCAGCGCTTTAATACTTACTTTTGTCACGCTGAGTAATGACTCGATTCCAGCTCTAATTGCGCTTTTAGCAAGTTGAAATTCTCTGATGTCTTTTTGCGAGATATAAACATCTTTGTTAATATAGATCCGGTTATCATGATAGATATTGGGAATTTGTTCTAAAAGTGGATATGAGAGAGCACCGGTCTCATCTATAAACCCTTCTTTGATGCAGATAGCAACAGCGTCGATAAGTCCTGATCCTGTGATACCTCTTGCTTGACCAGAAACCGTTGAGTAAGTAAAAAGCTTGTCTTTATACTCAATATGATTAATTGCACCATCCACGCCACCCAAGCCCATTTCAATGGATGCCCCTTCAAATGCAGGTCCTGTCGCTGTGGATATTCCATATAGTTTACCTTGTGTAT
>Ga0172377_10009322_pt1 | contig 10056 bp, 10 predicted proteins | sample Pumphouse3metaG_FD_119749 | JGI IMG/M metagenome (GOLD analysis project Ga0172377, IMG submission 119749) | Leachate microbial communities from a municipal landfill in Southern Ontario, Canada - Pumphouse #3 metaG | ecosystem: Engineered > Solid waste > Landfill > Unclassified | place: Canada... | reverse complement strand
CCAAACTCATCCAAACTCATTAAAATTTATTCAAATTGATCCAGACTCATTCAGACTCATCCGAAGTTTTCCACCTCTCAACTTACAGATAAACAGAATATAAAGCAGCGTATTGGAATAATTTAATCATTATTCAGATGGATGTTTTCTCTGCAGAGAGGCTACTACAAGGAGATGATTATTCGCAACCCACTCACTATGTGATAGTTAGCTTTTAGAATTGAGTATCTTTTGATGATTTGAAAAGTGAAGATGCTGTTTATTAGGCATTTGTGTGAAATCATCTCCTGGCTCAGCATAAAAAACGTTGCTATTGGTGAGCAGGGTGTAAACGATCATAACGCCACCCCCGCGAAGCGTTAACATAGTCGGAGACACCCTATAATTTTCGTATTCGCAGATATTATGAAAGGTGCCTACCGGCGGTTGTTTACTGCTGCGCAGGGTCAGGCACTTGTCTCTTTAGTTCGGCAATAAATAAGTCTTTGATTTATTATTGTCAATTGTGGTAAAGAAAACTATTAATTATCTTAGAGGTACTAATCAAATATAAATTAAAGTTATGAAAGTGGAAAAAACTCAGAAGATGTTAACTGTAGTAATTACAGTTATTTTGATTGCTGCCTCGTGTGGCTCTGAATCTGAAGTGGAGTCTAAATTGCAAAGTGGTGTAAAGGTTATCTCTTTGGAATCTGCAATAGGGAATGAGAGGGTTGTTTACTTGAGTGAGGTGGCTTCTGCAGTAGATTACATTCCACTTGAGACTTCTGAGGAGTCTCTGGTAGGAATGGCTAGGCACATAATGTTGGAGAACGATGTTATTTATCTGCCAGAAGGCTCGGGTACTCAGAAGCTTAGTCGCTTTTCTCTTTCTGGTGAGTATCTTGGTAGTGTTGGTAAAAGGGGGAGGGCTTTTGGTGAGTATGTGAGGCTTGATGGATTCTCTTTTGATTATGATTACCAAGCTGGAATAGAGATGATTTATGATAGGGGTAACAAGCTTATTGAGTACTACCCAGATGGTTCTATTAAAGAGATTACCGTAGAGAGCCCCATAGGTAAAAACTTTAGTGTAAACTTTATTAAGAAACATGGTGATATCTATATTGCTGCTATTGGAATAGATGGAACTAAAACACAAGATTTGATTTTTCTGGACAGTTGTGGTACTCTTATAGGAGATTTTCCTGATGGGTACAGCAAAGGTGATTACCAAGAAAAGGTGGGTGGTACTTTAAGAGAAGGAGGTATGATTGTAAGTTTTTCTCCAATAACTTCTCTCACTCCTCTATACAGATATAAAGAACAATTAATGATTTTAAACGGAAGCAAGGATACTATATTTAGCTTTAAATCTAATAGCACTGTTGCAAATGTTAGATATGTAGTTGATATGGGTAAATTTATTAATGAAAAAGATGAATTTGGGAGCTTACTTATTAAGTTTGTTGCTTCGTTTACACGGGAGTCTAATAAACATCTCTTTATGACTTTTAATTTAGATAAATATAAACCTGCACTTAATAAAGAGTTTCTTGCAAGAGTTCTGTTTAATAAAGAGACTAACCAAACCACTGTTTTAATTAATAGTTTGGTAAACGATATTGATGGAGGCCCCTCTTTTTGGCCTCAGCACATTTCACGTGATGGAAAGATGGTGAGCGTAATAGGTGCTATTGACTTTATAGATGCTGCTAAAGAGAGTAAATCTCAAAAGATGAAAGAGGTAGCAGCTACCCTCACAGAGGAGTCTAACCCTGTTGTGATGGTAGTTACTCCATAATGTGATGGTAGTTACTTCATAAATAAAAAAGTATACTTAATTTACTATCTATTTCTATACCCTTCTATTCCATTTTCTAAGAACTCTATAAAAGTGTCTATATCTAGGTTGTACCCCATAGGCTCTGTTGTATTCTGCTCTGTTGCAGGGTCCAAAATTACATAGTAGGGCTGAGCATTGGCATTGTATTTTCTCATTACAAGATCTGAGTTAATCTTGCCAATGGTCTTGAGCACTCGGCCACTCTCTGTTGTAACCCAATCGCTTTCATCTGCCTTTTTTTTGTCATCGGCATAGAGAGCTAAGATTACAAACTCTTGGCGCAGCAGAGTAAGAACTCGTGGGTCGCTCCACACTCTTGCCTCCATCTCTCTGCAGTTTACACAGCCATGGCCGGTAAAGTCTAAAAAGAGGGGTTTACCTACTTTTTTTGCATACTCAATTGCTTCGTTGTATGTGAAAAAGCCCTCTAACCCGTGTGGTAAATGTAGAAAGTCGCTATATTTAGGTATTATCCCCTGTGAACGTAAAGAGATGTTATTGTTTGCCTCTTTGCTTACGCCGTTAATTCCGTTTCCATTATTGCCAATGCCGTACGTTGTACCTCCTCCATTTAATAATTGTATGTCTCCCAATTGAGCAGATTTAAAATCTTGGCTGCTTATTGGAGGCAAATAACCCGAGAGCCCTTTTAGTGGTGCTCCCCACATTCCTGGAATCATATAGACAACAAATACAAAGGTAGCTATGGCCATAAATAGGCGCTTAACAGTAATATGTTGTGTTGGTGAATCGTGTGCAAAACGTAGTTTGCCAAGTAGATAAAAGCCCATAAGGGTAAATACGACTATCCAGATAGCCAAGTAGATCTCGCGGTCTAGAAGGCCCCAATGGTAAACTTGGTCTGCAACGCTTAAGAATTTAAAACCTAATGCAACCTCTATAAACCCAAGTACAACTTTTACGCTATTTAGCCAACCTCCAGATTTTGGTAGATCTTTTAGTAGAGAGGGGGCAAAAGCAAAAACGGTGAAAGGGAGAGCAAATGCTGTAGAGAATGCAAACATGGTAATGATTGGTTCCCAAATCTCTCCTTGTGTAGATTTTATTAATATAGTGCCAACAATTGGCCCAGTACAAGAGAAAGAGACTAAAACCAAAGTGAGGGCCATAAAGAAAACGCCTGCATAACCACCTTTGTCTGATTTGGCATCACTTTTATTTACCATCCAACTAGGTAGAACAATTTCAAATGCTCCAAAGAAAGAGATAGCAAAAATCATAAAGATTAAAAAGAAGAGTATGTTTGGTATCCAGTGAGTAGCCAACCAGTTAAACATATCTGCAGTGACCGCTTCGCCCCCTGCAAAATAGGTGATTATTATTATGGCTGCAATAGGCAAAGTGTATAGAGTTATAATGGAAATACCAAAAAAGGTGGCCATTACTTTGCCTTTAGCGTTAGAACGTTTTTTAATGGAATTAGCACTATTAGAATCATTGCTGTTTGACCCGCCGTTTGCTGTTTCTTTATCTAGTGCCTCTTGGCTGTTCTGGCTCTGCTTTAGAAAGAAAGAGACAGTCATGGGAACCATAGGGAATACGCAAGGGGTAAGAAGTGCTACAAAGCCCCAAATGATAGCCTCTACAATTACTCCCCAAATAGATTTGCTAGTAGAAGAGTCTTTGGTGGGAGAGTTTATTTGAGCAGCCGGAGTAATATTGGACTCTTGGGCTGCTGATGCTATTTCGTTTGCTGCTGCTAAATTTGCCGAGGCTATATCTGCTGCTGCTTTATCTGCCGCTGCTTTTTTTGCGGTAGTTGCTGCAACAGCTGCGCTGTTGCTAGCCTCGGCACTCTTTGCAGCTACTTTAGTCGCACCCTTTGCGCCGGGTAGCTTTATGGTAAATTCTTTATCTGTAGGCGGGAGGCAAGATTGGTTGTCGCAGGCTTGCCACTCTATAATAGCTAGGATTGAGACAGAGTCTGTGGCAGATGTAACACGAATGGTTTGTGCAACAATTAGATCTTCTTCACAAATACCAATCTCCATACCAAACATCGGATCAAATTTTTTGATTGACCTACTAAGAAGTTCGGGCTTGCCAACTAGTTCAAAGCCCTTAGGCTCTGTCTCAATAGTGAGTGTTGTAGGTGTGGGACCATCTTGGTAGGGGCCAAGGTCGTAAAGATGCCATTCTGGCCTGTCTATATCTAATGTTCCAATTAATTTAATCTGGTAAAGGTTCTCTTCAAGTTTAACTACAGAACTTTTCCACTCAACAGGCTGCTCTATGCGTTGGGCAGAGCTATTAGTGTAAAATGTTAAAGACAGTAGTAATAAAGAGAGGTAAAGAAATAATTTGTTCATGTCTCGGTCTATTTGGGTTACTTAATTAATACAATCTATTAAGATAATACCCTAAAAGAAATTATTAAAAAATCTATTTACTTGTAATGATTAATTAAGATTCAACAGTTAGGTGCTATCATTTGTTATAAAGTAAATGCAATAGTATAAATATAAATTAAAATAATTACTATGAAGTATTATATCGCAAAAACAACAAATTACTCTTTTGACCAAGCTGTAGCAAAAGTGACTGAAGAGCTAAAAAAAGAGGGCTTTGGAATATTAACTGAGATTAATGTGCAAGAGACATTAAAAAAGAAGATTAATGTAGATTTTAAGAAGTATAGAATTTTGGGCGCATGTAACCCAGCTAAGGCCTATGAAGCGCTTTCAAAAGAAGATAAAATAGGTACTATGTTACCTTGTAATGTAATTGTTCAGGAGTTGGAAGGAGGCAAAGTAGAGGTGGCAGCTATAAATCCAGTAGCATCTATGATGGCAGTAGAAAATCCAAATCTATCCAATTTTGCAAATGGAGTGAAAGAGCAGTTAGAAAGAGTAATTGAGGCTTTATAAGATAATTGGATATATGGTGTTTATTGATATTAGAGTAGTTATTTTTCAAGTAATCTTTTTATTTTAATATCATCTACAGTTTTACTTAAGATATTCAGCTTATTGTCAACAATTATGTACTTTGTTTTAGGAGATAAATTGTTTTGAGTAATAGAGGGCCGTTTGGAATCGGATATAATAAAGTTTAGGTTGGAGATATAAAAAAGGCTGTCTAATTTCTAGGCAGCCTTTGTAAATTATAACTCTTCGAATTTAACGTCTGAAAATGAAGAGGTTGGACTCTCACTCGTGGGGTTATCTTTGTTTGAGGGGTTATTTTCTCGGATAAATTTAATTACCTCTTCTAGCCCTTGAGAAAATTTTTCAAAATCTTCTTTATAGAGAAATATCTTGTGTTTGTCATATACAAACCTCCCATCTTTCTCAATTCTTCTCTTACTTTCTGTTATTGTAAGGTAATAATCGTTGTTCTTAGTAGCCTTAACATCAAAGAAGTAAGTCCTTTTTCCTGCTCTAACTGGTTTTGAATAAACATCATCTCCACTGCGACCTTGCGTGCTAGCCTTGTCCAAATCTTCGAAGTACATTTTTATCTTTTTTAAGTTCGTATGGCAAAGATAAAACTATTTTTAATGCACAAAAATCTATCTTTGTTAAATATTTGATAATATTTCGTTTTTATGATTAGCAGAAGATTAATTCGCATCAAGGTTTTTAAAGTTCTTTTTAGCCATATAAGTTCGGGTTCAGACTCATTTTTGGCAGCAGAGAAGGAGCTTCTTTTGAGTTGTAGTAAAACACTTGAACTCTATTATTTTATACTCTCTTTACCATTGGCGCTTAAAAAAGTGGCCCAGCAAAAGATTGAAGTGGGGTTGAAAAAACACCAACCAACTCCAGAAGATTTAAATCCCAATAGAAAGTTTGTTGATAACAGGCTTATTCTTCTATTAGATGAAGATATTGAATTTAAAACTTTTTGCTCTAAAAGAGGCTTGAATTGGTTAGATCACATCTCGTTTGTAAAGAAGATCTATAAAACACTTTCAGAAACTTCATACTTTGAAGCGTATATGTCTTCTGGAAATAGCTCTTTGGAAGAAGATATAAAGCTAATATGTACATTTTTTGAGGAAGAGTTAGAGTATTGTGAAGAGTTAGAGTCTATTTTAGAAGATTCAAATCTCTATTGGATAGACGATTTAGCTTTTGTAATTAACACTATTACTAAAAAGCTATATTCTATTAAAAAAGAGGAAGTTTTTTCCCATCCTTCAATTTTTCTTAAAGAAGAAGATAAAGATTATGCAATTAGGCTTTTAAATGTCTCAATGATTAGATATAATGAATACTCTAAGCTTATAGCAGAATATGCAATAAACTGGAAGGCAGAACGTTTAGCTTCTGTAGATCTTCTGCTCATAGTAATGGGTATTGCCGAGGCTGTATCATTTCCTAATATACCTATGAAGGTTACTATTAATGAGTATGTAGAACTCTCTAAGTTTTATAGTACTCCCAATAGTAAGGTTTTTGTAAATGGCATGTTAGATAAAGTTTTAATGGCTTTAAAAGAGGAGGGAAAAATTGAAAAAAGTGGACGAGGTTTGGTAGGGTCGGTAGAATAGTTAAATTTGTATTAAAATAATTAAATAGTAAGAAAAATGAATTTTAGTGTAATTCTTCAGCAAAATCCAGATGCTGGTACAGGTAACTGGAGTTTTTTAGTGATGATGGGTCTTATCTTTGTAGTAATGTATTTTTTTATGATTCGTCCTCAACAAAAGAAACAAAAAGAGCTTATCAAGTTCAGAAGCAATCTTCAAAAGGGAGATAAAGTAGTTACTATAGGGGGTGTTTATGGTGTAATATCTGAGGTGAAAGAGAAGTATGTTTTGGTAGAGGTAGATAGTAATGTTAAGTTAAGGTTAGATAAGTCTGCAATAGTTAAAGATATAGCAGATTTACCACCAACAAAATAATTTTTTGTCATGTTTAAAAATGGCAAAATGTTTTTTAATCTAGAAAGGGGCAGGCAATTATTACTTTTTTTGTTCTGTCTCTTTCTTGCATTTGTCATTTGGACAGTACATAAGCTTTCAGACCAATATAGCCACTCTTTCCAGTATAGAGTTTATGCCAATGTCTCTATAAAAGGGAGAGCTACAGACTCTGAATCTTTGACTAAGCTAATTGTTAGAGGTAGAGCAAGTGGTTTTTATATATTGAAACACCGCTTTTCTAAAGAGGGAGCAGAACTCTTTTTAGACCCCGAAGCTTCTTATTTTAAAGTAGCTAAAGGGGAAAAAGATCTATTTTATCTTCTTGTTTCAGATATTAAAGATGTTATTATTGAGTCTGTAGAAGATAAACTTAATGTAGATTATTTGAGCGTAGATACTCTTTTATTTAATTACCCTCAAGTTGGAGGTAAAGAGGTTCCCGTAGCTGTTAAAAGTAGAGCAACTTATAAAGAGCAATATATGCCTACCACAGGGTTTAGAGTTTCTCCGTCTACTATTATTATTTCTGGTGATGCAGATTTAATTAAAAGCATAGATTCTATATATACTACTAACATAAATGTCTATAATGCAGACTCTCCCATCTCTGGATTTATTAAATTAGAGAGCATTAAAGGAGTTGAGTTTTCAGACCAAGAGGTCTTTTACTCTCTTGAAGTTGAAAGGTATTTCGAAGAGATTAAAGAGGCAAAAGTTAATGTTATTAATGTACCAGATACAGTTGAAGTGACTGTTGTACCAAATAGGATATCACTAATATTAAGATCTTCAATGAGGAAAGCCGAATTTTTAATGGATAACAACCTTTCTGTAGTGATAGATTTTAATTCGCTTAGTGGTTCAAAAGATACATTAGTAGTTGCTCATCCGCAATTTCTTCCTCAAGGGGTCATCAATTATAGAACAGATCCTCCATATATTCATTGCACTGTTTCATTAAAAAATAAAAATAAGGAGTTTAAATAATGGCTGTTTGTCTTGTTTGTACTGGTGGTATAGGCAGTGGTAAATCCTATTCTGTACGTCTTTTCAATAAACTAGGTGTTCCAAGTTATATTGCAGATGTTAGAGCTAAAGAGCTCTATGACTCAGATAAAGTCTTGATAAAGAAATTAGTAGATTTGCTAGGAGGAGATATTATAAGTGGTGGGGTGTTAAGAAAAGATATAATGGCGGCAAAGATTTTCCCTAACCCCTCTTTGCTCTCAAAGGTTAACAATATAGTGCACCCTAGAGTTTTAGAAGATTTTAATTTATGGAAGTCTAAAAAAGAGCAGCAGGGGCACAAGGTTGTGCTGTTAGAAACTGCAATCTATTTTGAAACGCCCATTTTTCACTCGGCAGAAAATAAAGTAATAGTTGTTACAGCCCCTTATGATATAAGAATTGAGAGAGTTATGAAACGTGATAATATCTCTGAAGAGCAGGTGAAGGAGCGCATAGCAAGGCAATATTCAGAGCAAGAGAGGTTGAAGAGAGCCGATTTTATTATCTTTGCAGACGGGGAAAGAGCAGTGTTGCCTCAAATTCTCAATATTTTAGACGCAGTTAATTATTTTGATTAAGGAGAGTAGAAATTATGGGCTATGGTAAGTGGATAAGTGGTGCTTTGGGTTGGGCTGTAGGAGGCCCTATAGGAGCAATCTTTGGTTTTGCATTAGGCTCTTTTTTAGAGAAAGAGAGTTCAGGTGACAAGAGCACTTATTCAACTAGGAGTAGGTTTTCACAAACAGAAGAGAGGAATAGCTTTTTGATTAGTCTTTTGGTTCTCTCTTCGGCTGTTATGAGGGCAGATGGAAAGGTTATGAAGAGCGAATTGGCCTATGTACAAGAGTTTTTAAAAAAGAACTTTGGCCCCGATGCAGCTCTTGAGTCTACAAAATACCTCAAAGATTTATTGAAAAAAGAGGTAGATATTCAGAATGTAGGGATTCAGGTTCGTAGATATATGAGATACGAAGCTAGAGTTCAGTTGCTACATTACCTTACCGGTATTGCTAGAGCAGATGGTTCAGTTACTTATGCTGAATTGCTTATACTTAGAGAGATTGCATTGGCATTAGCAATTCCAGTGAATGAAAGTAATTCTGTTTTTGCAATGTTCGATAACGGTATTGAGTCTGCATATCAAATATTAGAGGTGTCACCTGAAGCAACAGATAGTCAGGTGAAAAAAGCATATAAGTATTTAGCAATAAAGCACCATCCAGATAAAGTTTCACATTTAGGTGCCGATGTTCAGAAATCTGCAGAAGAGAGATTTAAAAAAATCTCTGAAGCTTATGAAAAGATTAAAAACGAAAGAAGAATATAATTAGTTGATTAAAAATTAGTATGAGTAAGACAAATTTACAAAAAATTTTATCTATAGCTGGAGAGCCAGGTCTATTTAAGTTTGTAGCACAAGCTAACAAAGGAGTTGTAGTAGAATCGTTATCTACTAGCAAAAGAAGTATGCATGGAATGAGTGCTAGACTTACCTCTCTTTCAGATATTTCTATCTATACAGAAGATGACGAACTTCCTCTGCTTAAAGTTTTGGAGAGTATGAAAGAGCATCTTGGAGAGAGCGAAGCTCCTAGTCCTAAGTCTAAGCCAGAAGAGCTTAAAGAGTTTTTTGCTGCTGTTATTCCAGGCTATGATAGAGATCGTTTCTACGTTTCTCATATGAAAAAAATTGTAGATTGGTACAACAATCTTAAGCAGTATGCCTCTTTAGATTTTGAAGTTGCAGAAGATAATGAAGAAGTGCAAAATAAGGAAAAGGTTGAACCAACTAGTAACTGATGGTAAAGGCAGTTCAACTAATAACCCTAGGGTGCTCAAAAAATAGAGTAGATTCAGAACATCTTTTAAAGCAGATTTTTAATACAGGAATTAAAATTATACCAGAGAGTGAAGATTTATCTAGCTCAAAACCAGATGCTATAATTTTAAACACTTGTGGTTTTATAAAAGATGCAAAAGAGGAGTCTATAGAAGCTATTTTACAGGCAGTTGAGGCCAAGAGGCTTGGCTATACTAAAAAGGTGTTTGTTTTTGGTTGTCTATCTCAGAGATACAGAGATGAGCTAATAAAGGAGATTCCAGAAGTAGATGGCTTTTTTGGTGTTTTTGATGTTAAAACTGTTTTAAAGGCAATTGACCGTGATTGGGATGTTTCACTAAACAGTAGTAGATATCTTACAACTCCTTCTCATTATGCCTATCTTAAAATTTCTGAAGGTTGTGATAGAGTCTGTTCTTACTGCGCTATTCCTTTAATTAGGAAAAATCATATCTCTTTGCCTGTTGAAGAGTTATTAGACGAGGCAAAATT
>Ga0172377_10009321_pt1 | contig 10057 bp, 8 predicted proteins | sample Pumphouse3metaG_FD_119749 | JGI IMG/M metagenome (GOLD analysis project Ga0172377, IMG submission 119749) | Leachate microbial communities from a municipal landfill in Southern Ontario, Canada - Pumphouse #3 metaG | ecosystem: Engineered > Solid waste > Landfill > Unclassified | place: Canada... | reverse complement strand
TTTATCCTTTAGTTCAAAGGCTTTTGCACAAGAAGAAACAAATGACTTATCTCAATTTACTGCTGATGATTACTTAGAATTAGCACTACCTCCTATCGATACTTTATTTTCCAGAATAGAAACAACATCTAAAGCTAATTTTTTAGAATATAGAACAAAAGAAGGGGAGTCTTTGTTAAAATCAGAAAAACGCAGATGGTTAAATTATTTAAAATTTTCATCTGCATATCAATATGGATATTTAGGTGGAGAATCATTTGTGCAAGGAAATCTTGTTCCTGATTTTTATCAAACAACTCAAAATGCTCAAAACTACTATCATATTGGCGTTTCAATTTCCATTCCTTTTGATGATTTAATTGACAGGGGTAATAAAGTTAAACAACTAAAATTGAGGGTAAGACAATTAAAATATGAAAAAGAAGCATATTTAGATGACCAGAAAATAACGATTATAGAATTGTATTCTGCTGCGATTCAATATTTGTCTTTAATGAAAATAACCTTAGATGCAAAGAATCTATCAAAAGTAGAATCGACAATTGGTGAGCAAGATTTTATTAATGGTAAAATTTCACCTTCTGAATTAAGTAAAAGTAAACATTCTGAAGCTGTTGCAACATCTGAATATGAAAGATTACGAGCAGAATTAAATATAGCTCTTTTAAAACTTGAAATAATTTGCAATTACAAGTTTACAAAACACAAAAAATAGATTATATGAAAATAATAAAATACATACTAAGAATTCTTATAAAAAGGAAATGGTGGTTAATTCTCTTACCATTTATTGCTACTTTGTTAGCTATTTTCCTTACAAGAAATATGAATTCAAATTTTAGTGTTTCAACTACTATATTTACAGGTTTTGCTTCTGGGTACTCAATTGAATCTGGAGCTGGAAGCAAGTTAGATATGAGTCATGTTGATAATTCCATGGATAACCTGATTAATATTATTAAATCAAAAGCTACTCTTGAAAGAGTAGCTTTAAGGTTATATGCTGAACATATGATGTATGGAGATAAAACTAAAGATAATAATACTATTACACAAAAGAACTTTATTGAAATATATAATAGAACTCCTATTGCCGTAAAAAAATTAATTGATAAAAAATCGGAAGATAATACCCTAAAAAAATTAACTGAATACCAAAAGGCAAGTCCAAAGAATTTCGTATATGGACTTTTTAATTGGAATCATCCTCATTATTGCTACCAAGCTTTAAATAATATTGAAGTAAAAAGAATTACTAATAGTGATATGATGGAAGTTAGTTTTGAAAGCGACGACCCCGGAATTGCCTATAATACAATAAGAATATTGAATGAAGAATTTGTAAAAGAATATCAAAACCTACGATTTGGAGAAACAGATAGCGTAATTCAATATTTCCAATCCGAATTATTAAGAGTTGGAGGATTATTACGCCATAATGAAGACTCCTTAACGAGTTTTAACATTGCTAATAAAGTTATTAACTATGATGAACAAACAAAACAAATAGCATCTCAATCAACTGAATATAATTTAAAGTATGTTGATTTAAAAATGACTTATAATAGTTCTAAGTCATTATTAGAAGAGATAGAAAATAGAATGAATGTTAATCTAAAGTTAATAAAAAACAATGCCAAATTTATACAATATTTAGATAATATTTCAAAACTTAGTTATGATGTTGCATTTCTTGAATCAACAAATACTGATTCAATTAGTAGGTCTACAACTAAACTTAATCAATACAAAAAAAAATTAAATAAGGAAGAAAAAGAAATTAATGAGTTCGTTTCAAGCTATTCTAATCAGAAATACACAAAAGAAGGTTTAACTGTTGATAATATTATTACAGAATGGTTTTCTGAACTAATGAAAAATATTAAAGCAGAAGCAGAATTAAAGGTTTTATCACAAAGAAAACTTGAACTTGATAATGAATATCTTTTTTACGCACCTGTTGGCTCAACATTAAAGAGGCAAGAACGTCAAATTGGTTTTTTAGAAAATACTTATTTGAATTTACTCCAAAACTTAAATTCAGCATTACTAAGAAAAAAGAATCTACAAATGACATCGTCTACACTTAGAATCTTAAACCCTCCCCTTTTCCCTCTAAATTCATTACCTTCAAAAAGAAAAATGATTATCCTTGGCGTATTATTTGGTTCTTTCTTATTTATACTTTCCTATTTTCTAATATTAGAATTATTAGACCGCACATTAAAAAATAAATTAAAAGCAGAATTATTAATTGGTAATGATGTTTTGGGTGCGTTTCCTGATAATCCTAAAGGAAAATATAGAAGGTATGAAAATGAAATAAAAGAAATTTCCAAGCATTATTTATTTAATGCCATTACAAATAATTTAAATCATTCTAAGAAACAGAATATTATAAATATTATTAGTAATGAAGAGGGAGAAGGAAAATCTTTTATTGGTGAAAATCTACTTAGTTTATTTGTTTCAAAAGGAGTAAATGCAAAATATATTTCTTATCATAATGATTTTAATTCTGACGATAGTAAATATTTATTAGCTAATTCAATTAATGATTTTTACACTGTGGGAGATGAACAAGTAATAATTATTGAACACCCAGCTTTTAAAGAATCCGTTGTTTCTAATAATATAACTAAATTAGCTTCTGTAAATTTATTTATTGCAGATGCAAATAGAGCATGGAAAGATACTGACCAGTTATTATTTGAAAGATTATCAAAACAATGTAATGAAAAATCTTTATTAGTTTACTTAAATAAAACATCTATTGAAGCTACAGAAGTATTTACAGGATTACTTCCTCCATATAGCACTATAAGAAAATTAATTTACAAGATTATCCAAATGGAATTTAGAACAAAATAGTGAATAGAATAGATTTCAAATTAGGGAATTTTGCTCAAGCATTATTCTTAATTATATCAGTTTTGATTATTCTTTTTGTTGGAATAAAAATAAACTGGGTATTAGGTTTTGCATTAGGTTTTTTTCCATTAATCTTATTTGGCTCTTTATTTGTTTTTTCTAATCCTTATTGGTTCTTTTTATCCATTTTTATTTTTAACTACTATATAATGGGTATAACAAGATATGTCCCATCTATCCCAGGTGGAATTATTATGGATGCAATGCTTGTTATTATGATTATTGTATTAATAATTAATGGATTTAGTAAAAGAGTCCCTATTTTATGGGATAGAGCTAAAACTCCACTTACCTTTTCTGTTTTAATATGGTTAATATATTGTATTCTTGAAATTTTTAATCCTGAATCAATTTCTACAAAAGCATGGGTAGGTGGACTTAGAGGAATGGCTATGTATTTTTTAGTTATTGTAGTATTAACCCAAATTATTTGTAAAAATTATAAACAAATGAAAACAATAATTTTTATTTGGTCTATTCTTACATTAACTGCACTAATAAAAGTATATATACAGAAAAACTATGGATTTGATACTGGAGAAAAAAGATGGTTATATGTTGATGGTGGTGCAATAACCCATATAATATATTCTGGAATTAGATATTTTTCATTTTTTACTGATGCTGCAACATTTGGTTGTAGTATGGCTTTTTCTTTTGTTACATTTTTTATTTCTGCCATTGGAGAGAAAAAAAAATCTATTAAAATCTACTATATTATAATAGCTTGTTTCTCTATTTATGGGATGCTTTTATCTGGCACAAGGGTTGCGATAGTTATTCCTTTTATCGGTCTTGCTGTATACCTTGTATTTAGTAAAAAAATAAAAACTGTAATTACTTTTTCTTTATTATTAATCTCACTATTTGTATTTTTTAAATATACTATGATTGGAGAAGGAAATAGTTTAATTAGACGTGCTAGAACGACCTTTTCACCTTATAAGGATGCTTCCTATGTTGTAAGAAAAGATAATCAAGTGATGATAAAAATTTATATGAAAAATAAATTATTTGGTGTAGGCTTAGGTTTGGGTGGTACCAAAGCTAAAAACTATGGTTCATATACTTCTTTATCAAAAATTCCAACAGACTCTTGGCTTGTTACGATATGGGAAGAAACTGGTATTGTTGGATTATGTGTTTATATAGGAACTTTACTGTTTATTATGGGGTATGGTGGTTATATTATTATGTTTAAATTAAAAGATAAAGAGTTAAGGCATTATATGATAGGTTTATATAGTGGGATTGCTGGTATGATAGTATCTTCTTATGCTAGCGATTTTTTTACCCAGTTTCCTAATGGTTTTATTGTTTATATCGGCTTAGCTTTTATTTTTGTTTCGCCTCATTTTGATAAAGAAATTGCAGAAAAAGAACTTATTGAGAAAAAACTCGTAGAAAAAAATATTATTGCTAAAAATGAAGATAGTAATAATGATAATAAACTATTGAAACGATAAACTAACAAATATGAATGAACCTTTTGTTTCCTTTATAACAGTTAATTATAATGGTTTAGGTGATACTATTGAAATGATCACAAGCCTTAAAAAAATTGTAAAAAGTGTTTCTTATGAGATTATTGTTGTGGATAATGCTTCTCGTAAGGATGAAATTAGTCCATTAAAAGAATTATTTAGTGATATTATTTGTATTAAGAGTGAAAAAAATTTAGGGTTTGCTGCAGGAAATAATCTCGGCATTGATATTGCCAAGGGAAAATATTTATTCTTTATTAATAACGATACTTATATTCTTGATGATAATATTAAGTTTTTAATTGACCGATTAGATAGTGATAATAAGATTGGCGGCGTTAGTCCTAAACTTCTTTTTCACGAACCGTTCAATACAATACAATTTGCTGGGTTTACTCCATTTACTAAAATAACTCTTAGAAATGAAATTATTGGTTATTGTGAACCTGATGACGAAAAATATAATACACCTCAAATTACTCCTTATCTTCATGGTGCGGCAATGGTTATAAAGAAAGAAGTTATTGAAAAGGTTGGAAAAATGCCTGAACTGTTTTTTCTTTATTATGAGGAAATGGATTGGTGCGAAATGATAAAAAGGGCTGGATATGAACTTTGGTATGAACCTAAATGTGTGGTTTATCACAAAGAAAGTCGTTCTACTGGAAAAGAAAATTCTTTAAAAGTGTATTACCATACTCGCAATAGGCTTTTGTTTGCTAAAAGAAATCTAAAACACAGTTATCAAGTTTGTTCTATTCTATATCAATTAATAATCGCAAATTCTATACATATTCTCAAATATCTAATAAGATGCAGATGCGATTTAGCTTATGCTGCAATGAAAGGTGCTATTGCTTTTTTAGATAACAAAGAACTTATAATTAAAAATCAAATTAAATAGTGATGTTAGTAACTATTATTCACATTATTGAAATATTTTTTTTCATAATAACAGCTATCTCTGTAGCTTATTTATTTTTCTTTTCTCTTTTTTCAATTAAAGAAAATCTTCCAAAACATAAAGAGGCTAAGAAAAAACATAAGTTTTTAGTTATATTTCCTGCTTATAAAGAGGATACTGTTATCATTCATTCTATTGAAGAATTTATGAAACAGGATTATCCTAAAGAATTATATGATGTTTTGGTTATTTCAGACCACATGACTGACAAAACGGACAATTCTATTATTGCATTAGGTGGAGATATTGTTAAGGCTAATTATAAGGAAAGTTCTAAAGCAAAGGCTCTTAATTTAGGTATTGAATATAAGATTGATAAAGAATATGATATTGTTGTTATTTTAGATGCTGATAATATTGTCGAATCGAATTTTCTACATGAAATAAATAATGCTTATTATTCTGGTTCAAAAGCAATTCAAGCTCATAGAGTTGCAAAGAACAGGGATACTGACATGGCTATTTTAGATGCTGTAAGTGAGGAAATAAATAACTCTATTTTCCGCAGAGGACATGTTAGGATTGGTATGAGTTCTGCATTAATTGGTTCTGGAATGGCTTTTGATTATAAATGGTTTAAGGATAATGTTGAACAATTAAATACAGCAGGAGAAGATAAAGAGCTTGAAGTATTGTTATTGAAACAAAGGGTTTATATTGATTTCCTAAATGGGGTTTATGTTTATGATGAAAAAATAAGACAACAAGATGCATTTGCAAAACAAAGAAGACGATGGATTGCTGCTCAATTTAGCATTTTAAAACATTCCATCAAGGATTTTCCAAAAGCTATTTGGGAAGGGAATTGGGATTATGCTGATAAACTATTCCAATGGATGATGATGCCAAGAGTTGTTGTAATGGGTTCTTCGTTTTGTTTTGCTGTTGTTTTGTTATTTATTGATTGGGTATGGTCTATTAAATGGTGGTTTATATTTATTTTATTAATGTATTCATTTGCCATGGCAATACCAGACTTTTTAGTTGATAAAAGATTAAAAAAAACTTTCCATAAACTTCCATTAGTTTTTTTGGTTATGGTAGTTAATATTTTAAGAATTAAGGGTGTAAATAAAAAATATATTCACACTAAAAAAGGATTATAATGAAAATAGCTATTGAAGCCCAAAGAATTTTCCGTAAAAATAAGCATGGAATGGATTTTGTTGCACTTGAAACTATACGTGAAATTCAAAAAATAGACAAAGAAAATCAATACTATATTATTGTATCTCCTGGAGAAGATAAATGTTTAAAAGAATCTCCAAATATGAAAATAATAGAGGTTAAATCTATTGGTGGTTATTTAGGCTGGGAACAATGGGCTTTGCCTAAAATTATAAGGAAGATTAAACCCGAAATCTTACACTGCACAAGTAATACTGCTCCATATTTCTGCAAAACAAAACTAATTCTTACTCTTCATGATATTATCTTTTTAGAAAAAAGGACTCAAAAAAATCAATCTCTTTATCAAAACTTAGGAAGAATATATCGTCGTTTTATTGTTCCTTTAATAATACCTAAAGCTAAGAAAATAATTACTGTATCAAATTACGAACTGCATAATATTAAAGATTTCTTAAAACTTTCTGACAATAAAATTATATCTGTATATAATGGATATAGTAAATATTTCAGTATAAAAGACAATCCAAAAGAAGTATATAATAAATATATAGACAAGGACAATTATATATTTTTCTTAGGGAACACCGACCCTAAGAAAAATACTGATCGTACTATTATTGCTTATGCTGATTACGTAAAAAATAATGATAAAAATAATGTTTCTTATTTGTTGATAGCTGATTTAAAAGAAGACTATATTGATTGCATATTAAAAGATAATAATATAGAATGGATCAAACCTTATATTTATTCTCCTGGATATATTTCAAATACAGATCTACCTTATATTTACTCTGGGGCAAAAGCCTTTTTATATACCTCTCTAAGAGAAAGTTTTGGGATCCCTATTCTTGAATCTATGGCTTGTGGCTCTCCTATTATCACATCAAATACTTCTGCAATTCCTGAAATAGCAGGGAATGGAGCAATCTTAATTGATCCTTTTAATATAAAAGAAATATCTGATATGTTACAAAAGGTATTATCTGATGATGATTTCAGACAGAAACAAATAAATTATGGTCTTGAAAGAACCAAACTATTCTCTTGGGAAAAGACTGCACAAGAACTTATCTATATTTATAATAAAGTAGATAAAACCATTGCTTAAATCTGAACATATATTGTCTTTATGAATGCTTTACTCATAAATTGAATATCTTATGAGTAATATCATGTTTTAGGAGTAATGGACATTTTTAATGGTTTTTATTTTGCCTTTTTTGTTTTATTATTCAATCGGAATATAAATTTCTGTTCTAAGTTTTTTGGGTTCTGTTTTACTTGGATTGTTCAAATATTTTTCTAACCATGGAGCCTCTCTGTACTTATAACCTTTGTCCTCCAAGTAATCATTATATATGATATCATAAACCCTGCCAAAATTCTCATAGCTACCAGTATATAAAAACATTAGATATTTTCCTCCTTCAATTTCTTTTATCTTTATTTCATCTGCCTCTTCAGCAGGTTTATTTATTGTAATGCAGGCATCAAACCTGCATTTTTCTGATGGAGTTGTTGTTGGGTCATCAAGATATAATCCCAAAAACTCCATTCTCATATTGAATAGTTTGTTTTTTTGAATAAACTTCCAAAGTTTATCCCAACAAGAAATATAATCTTGCTTACCATATTCTCCAAACGTAGTATAAACAGCAACTTTCCTTTTTGTACGCTCAATTAATTTTGGAATTTTAATATCAAGTTCAGAACTAATTCTTTCTTTTTTTAATAGCATAATGAATATTATTTTTAGATTAATGAAAAACCAATTGCAATACAGGAAACAATAAAGAAATAACCAACATCAATAGATGCTAATGTGAAAAAGCGTTTCCAATTACTTATTTGAAACTTTAAGGTTGATTTCATCCATGCAGAGATAGCAACAACTACCAATACAGATAACCAAATTGAAATTGGTGTAAGGATGAAATACATAAATACAACAAGTGCTGTTGAGAGAATTTGAAAGGAAAAAGTATAAAAAATAGAGAAATTAGGCTTGCAAGTACATTTTTCTCCATTTGCGATATCTGCTCCACACTCACATTCATACCTTACTGCTTTTGCCCACGTTTTGGTGAATAAAACACCATACCAAATTGCACCAAAAGCAAATGATATAAGAACAGCTAAACAATACAATAACCAAGAAATTGTCTCTAAAGGACAAGATGAACTAAAAATTGTTTCCATGATAAATAATTTTTAAAGTTTGTTATGCAAAGAAAAACATTTTTTTTCTATTTCCCACTTTTTACATTGATTCTTACAAACTTTTTCTCATTTATTCTCAATTTAATTTCTGAACATGTTAATAATTAAAACAAAGTAATATCACATTTATTATTATAATTATAGGGAATAAAATTGACATATAAACAAACTATGTTTACTTTTGCACAATAAGATTATAATGAAAATGCAAAATTATAAAAACATAGCTCTTGTATTATCAAGTGGCGGAGCAAAAGGTTTAGCTGAAATTGGTGCAATTAAAGCTTTAGAAGAAAAAGGATTTATTATTAAATCAATTAGCGGTTCTTCTATAGGCTCTCTTATTGGGGGACTTTATGCTATGGGTAAATTAGATGATTATACTCAATGGGTAAAAACGCTAAATAAAAGAGCAATTTGGGGACTTGTTGATTTAACAATAAAAAATAAAGGCTTATTAAAGGGGGATAGAGTTTTTGATAAAATGAAAACTTTTATTCCTGATATGTTGATTGAAGATATGAATATTCCTTTTGCTGCTATTGCAACCGATATTATTAATGAAAAGGAAATTGTTTTTGATAAAGGTAGTTATTATGAAGCTATAAGAGCTTCAATAGCTATGCCAGGAATTTTTACTCCAGTAAAATATAATAGGACAATACTTGTTGATGGTGGTGTTATTAATCCAATTCCTATTGAGTATGTTTCAAGAGAGAAAGATGATATTCTTGTTGTTGTAAATTTATATGGTGATAAGGAGGAGGAAGAGATTGAAGAGGTTAAGAATAAAGAAATAAATAGAACTCATAATAGCTTATTTAATATGTTTTCTAAATTTATTACTACTGAAGATAAGCAAAGCATAGGATATTTTTCTCTACTTTCAATTACATCTTCCAATATGATACATAAAATTGCTAAGCTGAATATTGAAAAATATAAACCAGATATTCTAATTAATATTCCTTACGACTGTGCAAACACATTTGATTTTGATAAGGGAGATGAATTAATAAAACTTGGAGAAAATGCTGCAAATAAAGCAATTTCAGATTACTTAACAAATAATTATTGAAATTTTGTTCTTAATCCTTATTCTATTTTCCTGTAATCAAATTCTAATTTATTAAAATCAAATTACAATTCTGGGTCAATGTAAAATTCCAGTGGGATGAAAAAATTAAGCGAACAATTTAGGTAATAGTCCAGGAAGATTAATTCTTTTCCAAAATAGATTAAATATAAATCCAAAAAGGTTTAATCTTTTCTCAAATAGATTAAATATAAATTCAAAAAGGTTTAATCTAATTTCAATAATTAA
>Ga0172377_10009307_pt1 | contig 10062 bp, 10 predicted proteins | sample Pumphouse3metaG_FD_119749 | JGI IMG/M metagenome (GOLD analysis project Ga0172377, IMG submission 119749) | Leachate microbial communities from a municipal landfill in Southern Ontario, Canada - Pumphouse #3 metaG | ecosystem: Engineered > Solid waste > Landfill > Unclassified | place: Canada... | reverse complement strand
TACTCTTTCAGACCGTCCTGGTCAAATACATTCAAGTGTCTCATTCTTTACACTCCCTTATGCAATGTAACCGAAAACGGTCACGATGAGGTTCGATCCGGTGCCGTTGGCATCGGCTACAATTTCAAGGCCCTTCTCTGCAGTGAAGCCTGCTCCCTGAGCAATCGGATCAGCAAGTGTGGCATCAGCGATGGTCAAGGCGGCATTCGCCGTAAGACTGGCAACTGCGAACTCTGCACCGACAACGTCAGCGCTATCCTTCACCTGCACCTTGGTAGCGGTTGCCCATTCGGTTGCACCGTCGACACTTGCGAAGATGCTATGCAGATAGACCTTCTTCCCGGCTGGCACCTTTGCATCTGCAAGCAGAACAACTTCGGTGGCTCCTGCGGCGCTGGTCAGCGTAGCGGTTGCTTTGAACGGGATACCGGCTTCAGCGGTGATCGCGGCGATTGCAAGCTCGGCCGCATCGACCTCGGCCTGGATGTCGACCAGCGAGGCGGGCACGACCTTTGCATAGCGCTCTTTCTCGAAGACGATCACGCCGTCGGAATTCTTGGCTACCAGCAGATAACCGACAAGGTAATACCCTTCGGTAATCGTGTCGCTGAACGTCTTGGTAGCGGGGTCCCAGTAGACAGGGTTGCCGATGGTTGCAAACGTGTTCTGGGTCGCGTGCAGGTCGTCGGTCTGGATCTGAATCCCTTCCTCGACGTGCAGGCTACCTACCGCGTTCGATGCGATGTCCTCATCCGCAACTGCGGCATAAGGCCCGACGATGGCGAACTGGTACTGGTCGAGATCACCGCCGGTGCCGTTCTTGATGCGAACATGGTCGCACTTTTCTTTTTCGATGAATACGGTCATTTTTTAACCCTCTCTCTTAGTACTTCGCGACGATCTTTCCGCCGACGGTCTTCTGCTCAGTTTCCTTCGGGTCCACAATCACATCAAGAGTGCCTGCCGCCTTCTCGGCCGCGAGCTTCTGTGCAATCGGGTCCTTCTGGATATCCTCGATCTTCATGTTCTGCGCAATGCATCGGTTGGCATAGTCGCGGAGCAGTCCATCCTTGCCGAATGCGGCATCAAGCTGTACATCGAGCGCTGCCTTCTCGGCATCATTTGCCTTCTTGATAAGCTCTGCAGGATCATTATCACCCAGAGCATCGAGCGCTGCCTTCTGCTTGTCGGTGATCAGCTTGTCCTTGGCTCCGAACAGGTCCAATGCGGCATCGAGCTTATACTCGCCGCTCTTTACGAAATCTTTCGCAGCGTTCAGAAAATCTTCGAATTTCATTGCTTCTTCCTTCGGCTTTGGAGGCTCGCCGAAATAAGCGGCTACCATTTTAAGCCTTTCATGATATTTGTACTTCTCGATATCAAGCACGTTCGACGCCTGATCACTCGCCTTCCCAGTCTCAAGGAAATCGGTTGCGAATCCAGCGTCAACAATCTCTTTCCCATAATACCAGGTCTCTTCGTCCATGAGATTGAGAACCTCGTCGATTCCCTTTTTGCTGAAGCGCGACAAGCGGTCAGCAATATGCTTGTTCAGTTTCTCAAGCGACTCGGCTTCATTCTGCATGTCGTGATAGTCGCCAAAACACCAATTGGCTGCATTGTGGACCATATAGACGGTGATATCCTGGGCCACCACCTTCTGGCATGCAGTTGCGATGTACGATCCGATGCTTGCGACAAGCCCGCCCATCAGACACGACTTCTTGCCGGTGTACTTGTCGATCAGGTCATAGATGGCTATGCCCTCGGTGACGATGCCACCCTGGGTATTGAGATGGATTTCCACCTCTTCGCCGTTGGCTTCATCAAGCCACTGCTTGACCATCGTACTGGTCAGATCATATCCAATGTAGCCTGACAGATAAATTCGCTTCATAGTTCCATTTTCCTTTATGCATCAGCATTTGTCAAGTGCTATGATATCGTTCCGTAGTAGGCATCATTCCACTCGTCCAGGTAATCAACGCTTTCACCCTCAGACCAGCGCTTCAGGTCGTCAACAAACTCATCGGCATCACGTAGCCTTGGCATGAGGTAGCACCCACAATTAGGATGAGGCTGGATTGGAACCTGCTCAGCTGTATACGGGCTTCCGTGTGCATAGTCAGGACACGCACAGTCCCAATCGGCGCGGCCAGCTTGCATCACCCAGTCGAACAGGTCATATGCCCCTGGGTTGCGCTTGCCTGCCAATACTCCAGCCTCCTTGAGTGATGCATACAGCTCGGTGCGAACCAATCGCATTGCGCGGTAGTCCACGTTTTTAGGTATACGTTTCGCAAATTCCTTGGTGCCAGCCTCGAGCTTGCCGTATCTTTTCATCAGCTTTGATTTTCCGCCGACAAGATACTCGGACAGATCGTCAGCAATCTTCACAGGATCACGCCCTTGTGCAAGCCCTGACAGGATAACCTGCTTCACATCAGTGGGGAATGCCTCGCCTACTCGCCAGACGCGCTCGCTGAAGGTATATCCGTCAGCGAACATGCGCGTTGCCATATTGGACAGCACCTCATGATTAACGCCAATGAACATGTTGCGAATCTTCACGGCGGACAAGCCTGCACCGGCTCGCATATTGGCATCAGTAAGCCACTTCTCATCGACAGCCGAAAGCTGTGATGCGACATTCTCAACAGCGATCGGTGTCTCATCTGACAGCGACTTGGTTATGTCGAGCACACCTGCCTTGAGCTGCATCTCAATCTGCTGCCAACTCTTGATGGTCAAATCAGACGTACCGCTCAGCTGTGCAAGCCTCAGCTCTGCAGCTACCTTGTCGCCGGCCTTTATATATGCTTGCCTGACTTGGGTCATAGCCGTTTTCAGAAGCTTCGGACTTGCCTTTCTTACTGAGCGGTACGCCCTCTCATATTCGGTATGGGTCATTCGAACTCATCCCTCGCCATGTCGTAGTCGGCATCGCGGAACTGCTTGTGCTTTGCAATCTCGGAAAGGCCCTGCACAAACTCTTCGTATGTCTCGACCGTTGACGACGGATACAAGGCGTTCCACATCTCATAGAGTTGTTGCTTGGTTGCAGCACCACCATCAACAAGGCGCGCTGCTCCTTCTGCAAATGCCTTGAACACCTCGGCTTTTGTCTTAGCCGACAACTTGTCGAGTGCTCCCCATTTTATCTCTATATCAGGATCAACCGCCTGCATGCGTGCTACGCCCATGAGCCTGATGGATGCGGTGAACAGGTCGCGGTAGGCCGCTGTCTTCTGTTCGCGCTTGCCCTCGACGAAAAGCAAAAGCATTCCCATCTGCTCTTCTACCGATGCGTGGTTGCCCTCAGACTTCAAGCCCCAGCAAATCTCTGGGACGACAGATCCCTCAACGATTTTTCGGAATGTGCGCTTCAAGGCCGACTCATATGCCTGCCATGCGTTGTCTGCGAACAGCACAGAGGTTTTCTCCCCCTCAACATTAAGGAAAAGGTCAGCCTTGCTCACGTCTATGTCTGAGACACCAGAGAAGCCGTTGTTCGCAAGCCACGTGCTCGCCTGCTTGGTCTCGATTATCAGCTTGGGTCTGAACTTTGACAGCACCTCTGCCTGTGCCAGCTCGATGTCGTGATAGTTCTTCAGGTCGTAGACAATGCGCTCATAGTCTGAATGGCCCCTCACCTCGGTAGCATCAGCGTTGTTCGCGAATGGGATAGGTAACACCCTCGCGACATTCGGCATTGTTTCGTTTGCCGGTGTCTCGCGGAGTGTGCTCTGCGTCCATGTTGTTGTTACGCTGTCGCGTGTGAAGATTCGCTTCTTCACGGCGGTGCCCGTGGTCATACCTGAGTCGATTGTGACTGTCAATTGTTGCTCGATGATGATTTTTGTCACATCACCTGTTCTTGGGTCGCGAAGTATTTGCACCCCGTCGTCGGGGATTATCTCCCATCTGACCTTGCGTTTCTCCGCATCAAAGTAGGGCCACACCCACAACGTGCCGTCTCTGTGGCATTCTGTGTGCATCTGTTGCATCAAGGTAGAATATTCTTCAGTCAGCTCGTTAAGCATCGACTGGATAGTATCATTCTCGCTTTCAGCTACAGGCAGTCCCATGAACCAGACAGGGATTGCGATGGGGCTGAAGGCCAAACTTCCGGCCAGCTTCATGCCGTTGTATTCGTTGTGGTACAGTCCGTAGGTAAGATCGCGGTCTACAACCATGCCCTCGGTCCAGTCGACCACACCCCGGTTCATGCGCCGCTGCCTCGTCTTGTTCTCATTTGTAGATGCTCGGTTGAAGAAAAGTCCCATGGGTTATGATCTCCTTCGGTAAGTATCACACGATTTGCGCAAGTCGTCAAGAACGGTCGATATTTCGTGCTCGCCGTAAAAATAGCAGGTGCGACCCTTGTAGTGGTATTCGCGCTTGCCTCTGTATCCGATTATGATGTTGTATTTTAGCCTAGGTAATGCCGACTTCTTTGGCATGTGGTCTCGTATTGACAAGGTTCCGATATCGGATGAATGCAGGTACACGCTGGTTGTTTTCTTCGCATGGTAGATTGAAAGCGGCATCCCATCAAGGGCGATCATCACTCGCTCGTACACATCGGAAGTCGTCACCACCTGCGCCTCCTTGCCATCTGCTCGCGTATCTCGTCCGGGAATATTATGCCGGTACCGTCGTAGTAGCATAGAAGCAATGCGTCTGCTTCGTCAGGGCTTCTTCCGCAACGTTTCTTGTAGTCGTCCTTGCTTTCGATCTTGCGCCTGCCCTGGTGATCGTATGAATACTGCCTGCCTGCAAGCTCTGCCATCAAGACAGGATCATCAGGGATTGAAGCCTCATCAACTGGGAAATTGAACCAGAGCTCGTCTGCTACACTAGTGTAGCGATCCTTGTCTGAGGGTGAGCCGCCGAAGTTTACCGGGACAACTTTTGCACCAAGCTCCCTTAATCTATCAGTTACGGCCCCACCTATTCCAGTGTCGTCAACATAGATGGGGATTGATGGGTCATGATTAGCCATCGCCCAGAGCTCGTATGCGGTTGTCATCGTATCCTGTTTTGAGAATGACTTGTGGTCTATGACAGCCAAACCCTTGCGCTTGTACATAACGGTGCGATCATCACCGTACCTCGCAACGTCGCAACCTATCTGCACGATTCCCACAGGCTCTATCTTTCGTTCCATTGCAGCACGGATTGATACACGGCTCATTACGGATCGCTGGCCTTGCTTGCGTGGTTGCCCGCCCCAGATGTGTTCGGCTTCGTCGGGGTCGAGCGCATAGTCGGCTTCCATCTCCTTCTGCAGCTCGGGTCCCCACCAGGGGTTGTCTATTGGTCCAGGTTCAAGCCAGATTCGGAACACGTCGTCGCGGCTTGATTGCCACAAGCGCATATCAATTGGGTCGCTCTCAGTCTCGGGGTTCCACGATGCCCACAGCTCGGAGCCTGGTTTTCTCAAGGTAGGCATGATCATACTTAAACTCTCGTTTGATATGACCGCCGCTTCCTCGAGCCAGAAGATATCGAACGACTCCAAGCCCTTTACCTGGTTTGCCGCGCGTATGTCCTTTAGCCCGCGGAATATTATCTTTGAGCCACAAGGAGACTCAAGGCTCTCGTTCGTGATCTTCCATCCCTGGTATCCAAGGCGTTCGACCGTCTGCTTCATTAAGGCATAGGATGATTCCTCTAGAGTTTTCTGTATCTCGCGGAAACATCCGATGCGAAGTTTACGCCGGTGAGCCATCTGGATGAGCAGGCTCGCAATTGCCCAGGACTTACCAGTTCCGCGCCCCGACTTGGCAAGCTTTATCCTTTTTGGCAAGCGGAAGCAGTCGAGCTTGGGAACAACCCGCTCGCGCTCCTGTTGGATGATTAGGCTTGTCAGGTAGGCGTGGTCCTTGGGTGTCAGCATGTGAAATGTCCGAATGCAGCAAGCGGCTCATATTTTACATCAAGAAGATTCAGATCCTTGATGATGTTCGCAGGTATGCATTCATCGTAGAGATACTCAAGCGGCTCTATCTGCCCGACGTCGCTGTCGATATAGATTGCCATAGGACGCTTAATCCCGATTGAATATGAAAGCTGCACCTGGCACCACTGGAGATCATAAAGGCTGACCATCATCTTTGCAATCTCCCTGGCCTTATACGCACCGCTTCTATCAACCTTCGTCGGGTCCTTCCCGCTGAATGCCCCACCGCCGACCGGTGCGAACCCGTGATAGCTATCCACCACGATCTTGCGCCCGGTCAATCCTGCATCACCAACAAATCCTCCGATCTCAAATCGCCCGGTAGGATTGATCAGGAATCTTCGCGGTGGTGCGATGTTGTATTTTTCAAGAATTGAGAGCGCTAGATTTTTCACAAGACCGTCTGTTTCTTCTCTCTTGTTTTCGGTGTTCTGATAGCAGATCGTGAACGTGTCGATTCCGACAAGTTTGAAATTATCGTCATAGATACCAGTTATCTGCGCCTTGCCATCGGATCGCAAAGCGCTGTGCAAAAACCTTGACGAATCATAAGACTTGGAGAAGTCCTGGAGGATAACCATTGCCTTTGGCAATCGCTGCAATGTCTCATTGCATGCATATCCAAACATCATTCCGTTGTCACCAGCCCCACCAATAACATCATTCGTGCCCATAGCAATATCGTAGCTCTGGCGACCGACATCGACAAGGATTTTCATCTCGGGGTATCCGACATCTTTCAACACACGCTTTGCAATATGCTCGATGTCAATCTTTGCATTGGTTGTGATCTCACCCGTTATATACAAGGCGCTCTTCCCGCCCATGACCTCGACACCGCATCGGCTGTGTTTATCTTGCTCAAGGCATGCGTCAAGGATCGCGTCTGATACCTGGTCACAAACCTTGTCAGGGTGTCCGCGGAATACAATCTCGTTGCTGAATAGCTTCATCTGAAAAAATCCTCCACTTTTATTGGCTCACCATTTCTGGTAATGTTTGCTTCTCGTCCATTCTCTTTGCACCATCTTGCATAGCGGCCGACTATCACATCACAGTAATGCGGGTCAAGCTCAACAAGTCGTGCTCTTCTGTTTAGTTTCTCGCAGGCTATAAGGGTCGTACCAGATCCTCCGAATGAATCCAAAACAATATCGCCTTCTTTGGAGCTGTTCTTTATCTGGTATGAAAAGAGCTCAACAGGTTTCATGGTAGGATGCTCTTTACTTACAGACGGTCTATTGAAATCAAGAACCGTTGTTTGGCTGCGATCAGAATACCAGGAATGAGACGCACCCTCTTTCCATCCATAAAGACATGGTTCATGCTTCCATTGGTAGTCCTGGCGGCCGAGTGTCATTGCCTGCTTGTTCCAAATCAAACACTGCCTTACATCAAGTCCGCAATCCCTGCATGCTCCCCGGAAATTGAAGCTCTCGTTATCTGCATGCCAGATATAAAAGGCAGCGCCATCCTTCATGAATTCCTTTGCGGAAGAAAAGGCCTTCACAAGAAAGCCTCTGAAATCATCGTCAGACTGACTGTCATTCATGATGATCTGCCCATCAGTTCTTCTGTGACGTTTCCTTGCATCATCTTTACTTCCACCATCGCCAAGAGCTACGTTGTATGGAGGATCGGTCAGCCAAAGATCAACAAGATCGTTCCCAAGAAGCTTTGCTAAAACCTGTTGGTCAGTACTGTCTCCACATATAAGCATCCCCCCACCGAGATTATAAATATCACCAAGGACAGTGACATTTTCCTTCACCTCTGATATCTCATCATCGCCAGTTGTCTCATCTTCGGTCTGACTTTCGATTTTCAGTTCACTATCCACCAGCCTCAACGTCTCCGCCACCTCGCCACCGATCTCATCAAGCCACTCGCTCAGCTCCGATGCGTCAAACTCCCCGTACTGGCTGCTGATCGCCAACAGCTTCTTGCGTGCGTCCGCTTCGTCGCTGGCCTCGATGAACGCCACGGGAAGCAATGGCATGTCCCACCCTTCCTCGCGTAGCGACTGCAACGCCCTAAGCCTTTGGTGACCGTCCAGCACTTTGTATTGGCCTTCATGATCCCACACGAAAAACGGGACGTTGAACCCGTCCTCGATGATCCTCTTCTTCAGTTTCTCAAGATTCTTTTTTGACAGCTTCTTCAGGTTGCCCTGGAACTCCTCGATCCTGTCCAGTGGCAGCGTCTGCGCCCCTTTGCATGTAACCCTCAATGTACTCACGGATTTTTGCCTCTCTTTCCTCGTATGTCATCTGGTCAACGCTGACATTTCCGCTGACCTCTATTTCCTGCTTTGGATTCCCGAACGCCCTGTCAAGAAGATACTGCAGGTTGATCAGCGAGCCCTTCTTGAAGTCGTTCAGGTATGACTTGATGAAAAGCCTTATGATCATCGGCTGCTTGTTGTCCTGGAGAATATCCACAAGCTCATCATATGACTTGCTGAACAGCACGTTCTTGATCATCAAGGCAACGTCCTCACGGTTGATGTCGTTATCCTTGATGTATTTCTTGAGCACAGAAGGCTTCCTGCCACGTTTGGCAGGTTGCCTTTCAGATGTAAATGGTTTTAGGTTCTGTAAGCTTTTCTCGTTTACCATCACGATTACATCCTACCATCATATTTCTTGTCAAGCAATCCCTTCTTCTTGTGACCAGCCATGCTGCGCGCGCCTTCTGCAACACCTTGCAACAGTTGGGTTGTCACCCCGAACAAGCCAGCTGCCTGGTTGAGGCTGATGCATTCGCTACCGATCGTGAAGAACGGCACACGATTGCGGAAACCGAGGACGTAACCAGCAACTATCAAGCTGTCACCTTCCATGCTTATGCGAGGCTTTGGATTTTTGATCCCTATAAAAGCCCGGCACCCAATGACGAGCCCCTTGATGTAGTCGCGGCTTCTTCTTGCAATCGATGCCATCTCGATGTGGCTCCACATCACGTTGCCTGAATCATAGAATCTCAGGTTCATGTCAACATGCCAGTGCTCATACGTGTCGTTTCCTACGGTGATCCTCAATGTTTTTGGTGTCGTTGTTATCTTCATACCAAGTATTCTAGCATCAAGTTCTTGATATGGCAAGACTTAAAATCAAAAGAGTTTCTGCATTATGTGACAAGATATTTGATGCTAAATATTTACAATGAAAACAGTTAAATATACAATCAAAATTTCCGATGTAGCATAGTATTCCAGTATCAAACATTTACACAGCAAGCAATTAAAACAAATACTTTCACGTGCTACAAAACCTACTGATACTATGTGTGCGTATGTGGGCGCGCGTAATTACGCGCGTGTACGTGTATGCGTATGCGCGTATGTGTGTGCGCATACGTAGCTGTGTTTCTGTGTATGTATTATTATTATTATTAATTTATTATAATATATATATATAGTATAGTACAACTATGCTACATACTTGTTGCAATTTGTACCAATAGTACAGATATTCGCAAAAAGCTGGTAGCAACATTTTTTTCGTGTGGAAATAAGAACATGTGATGTAAAGAAATAGTATGGCAAAACTAATGGAAATCAGAAAACTGTTGCTTGAAATATGAAGATATGCTATTCTTTTCTCAGGTTCGACGGATGAGAAGAAATCGCTGCTCTTCCCATCTGTCGAATTGCATATGATAGCCTTGATGGCTTCACCCTGTAGCGACATCAGCAATGATGAGGGTGGAGACATCGGGGCTTTTTTATTAATAAAACATGTTGACAGATAAGAAAACATAATGTAATCTGTGATAGCGATGGAGGCAACAAATGGAAAAGACTGAGATGATGAAGAAGTTTGAGGCGGAGACGGGGAAGAGGTTCTCGCATATGCAAAAACATGCCGTAGAGGGTGATATAAACTGCACAATGTCGACTGGGTATCTTGCATGGCTCGAAGCCAAGGCCGCCGCATACGACAGGCTGATGAGTGGTGGGAAAGTCTCTAACGCAAAGGAGGCGGCAAATTTCTATGGAAGACCAGTAGCATCAGTCGATAGGGAATGGAAAGTATTCGAAAACTTACCCAAGTATGATGGATATAGATGGTGGGATATGGAATCAAGAGCTTTTC
>Ga0172377_10009306_pt1 | contig 10062 bp, 3 predicted proteins | sample Pumphouse3metaG_FD_119749 | JGI IMG/M metagenome (GOLD analysis project Ga0172377, IMG submission 119749) | Leachate microbial communities from a municipal landfill in Southern Ontario, Canada - Pumphouse #3 metaG | ecosystem: Engineered > Solid waste > Landfill > Unclassified | place: Canada... | reverse complement strand
CCTGCAAGTGCCATCAAGAGCCAGTCAAGCATCGATCTTGCCGAGAGGACGACATGAAAAGGAAGCACATAGCTTTCCATGTGGTCTGATGCCTTTGCAACAGCAACGGAGATATCCTTTCCTTCTGATGTCTTTTCAGAATCAAACGTCCCTGAAATAAAGAGTCTGTCTTTAGCCCTTGTCATTGCCACATACAGTAATCTCATTTCTTCTGCAAGAGATTTTCGAAGACTTGTCTCAGAATGAGCGAAAACAGTCGGAGTCGGATATTTATAGCGAAGTTCAGGTTCGATCATCCACACTGCAGGAAGGCCTTCAGCAGAATACCTGAGTGTGTTCTTACCTTTGGACGACTTTAATCTTCCGGAAGTACCTACAACAAATACATTCCGGTATTGCAGACCCTTACTTTTATGAATGGTCATTATGCGTATCCTGTCATCCATGCTCTCTTCAACCGAATAAGGCCTTTCTTTAATTCCCTTCTCCTTCAGTTCCTGCAAATGAACAGCCGCCTCGTGTATCCCGCAATGCCTGGCCTGAGTAAACGCTCTTACCCATTCGGTAAACCTTCGAAGCAGGCTCACGCGCCTCTTTCCATCAGGCATTGCCGAAGCATAGGCCTCAAGACCGCTCTCAGTGATGATCTGATCAAGTATATCACCGGGCGGAACACTGACGGCCAGAGATCTCAGATCATTGATTTCATTAATGAATCCGGATAATTTCTCCTTAAGTTCAGGATCAGAGCCTTCTGAAATATACTGTGTTACACACTCATGGAAGAAAACACTGCTGTCATCTCCGGAATTTCTTATCTTGAGCAGTTCATCTTCACTGAAACCGCCGGCAAACAAGGGTGATCTCATTACAGCTGCCAGATGGATATCCTGCCTGGGATTATCCAGAACATTCAGCATGGATTCAAGAACTCTGAGCTCATAAATATCCGGCGAAGGCTCACCTTTCTCTATCATGACAGGAAGACCCGCCTTCTCCAGTGTTTCTGCGAAAGTTCTGCACACGTCCCCGGTTCTCGAAAGAACCGCTATATCTCCGGGTTTCTCACCGCTACGGATAAGCTTTGCTATCTCCAACGCTACCGCGGAAGACTCAGGATCATCTTCAGTCTCATTTCTGCGGCTGATATCCGCAAGAATAACTTTAACTCTATCCTGTGTTTCTTCAATTTCCTTTCTGCCCTGAACAAGTTCATGACCATCAGTGTAATCGATTTCACCTGCGTCCTTTGTCATGATCTGTGAAAACACACTATTAGAAGCTTTGATGACATTGCCAAGACTTCTGAAATTCTCGTTGAGTTCGATAAGTCTCCTTCTGCCGGGCACCATACTGTCGCCGGGTCTGTCGGAATCATCCATCTTACTCAAAAATATCTCAGGCTTAGCATGTCTGAAACGATATATGCTTTGCTTAACATCTCCCACCATAAAGATATTCCCACTTGAAATAAGGCTGATAACAGCATCTTCTATTCCGCTCGTATCCTGGTACTCATCGATGTATATCTCCCTGAATCTTGTAGTATAGTAATCTCTGATGACAGGTTTTCTCAGAAGCATGAGGGCGATATGCTCGAAATCGGCAAAATCGATCATGTTGAGTTCCTTCTTCATACTTGTATATCTTAAGATGACTTCCGAAGTCAGGTCAAAGAAAGATTTCACCACAGGATACATGAACCCGATATCCTTCTGTACCGACATGGAATCCGTGTAAAACACAAAGCTTGTTTCATAAAGGAAATAATCGTTGTAGGCTTTCGATCCGTTTCTTCCGGTTCCCATAAAGACAAGCTCTGCAAAATACCTGCAGAAGATTTCTTTCAATGCGATCCTGTCTTCAGGATTTCCACCGCTGAATCTGCCTATATCAGGGAAACTCAGAAAAGCTTCTCGTATATCGTCCCAATCAGATTCGGGGTCACTCCTCAGCAACATGAGATCTTTCACGGCTGAAACAAAGTTTCTCCAGTTGCTTATCGCATTTTCATTATCTCCGGCATTAGCCTTTAAAACCGGTCCTGAATCCAGAAATTCTTCCAGAGACTCCAACCCTTCCGACGCATTTACAAGACGCAGATCAAGTGCATCCATTATAGCTCTGTAATATGGCGAACTGCAGAAATCCTCCGCAGAATCATACAGCACCTTAAGACTCGAATCGATCCACTTATCATGATCCGGTATGCTTCGCAGAAAATAGACAAATTCTCTGACCATATCTCTCAGTGATACATCACTCTTATCCCCGCCGTAAGATTCTACCAGTCTGATGAACTCCCCGGCTTTTACATTCTCAGGATCAATATCGCATAGCTCATAATTCTCTGTCAGCACATCATCGACACTCATAGAAAGCAGCGCATCGGCCTCTCCGGTCTCCTCGATCCTGAATCCCGGTTCAACAACAGGCTCACCGTCGTCACCCAGAGCCTCGTAGTAGAAACTTCGGATCACCTCCAGACAGAAAGAATGTATGGTCGAAATATGCGCTTGCGGGAGTTTACGAATGCATCGCGCAATATGCTGTCTCTCTTCAGCAGTCTGCGCATCCTGAAGCATCCGGTCAAATCTTTCAGATATCCTGTCCCGCATATTTCTCGCAGCTGCGTCAGTAAAAGTCATCACAAGGATGGAAGATATATCCGCTTTGCCGTAAGCCACTCTCTGAGCGATCCTCTCAGTCATGACCATTGTCTTTCCGGCTCCTGCGGCAGCGCTGACAAGAAGCTCTCCGCCGCTTATCTCAACAGCGGTCTTCTGACTCTGTGTCAGTTCAAACATCCTCTCCCTCCTTTTCACTGCGCAGAACTACTGTTTTGCAATATTTATCAAATCCGCAGACAGCCATATAGTTGCAATATCTGCACGCCGGATCCTCTTTCTCCATTCGCCGCGGCATTACGGGAAACTCACCGTCAAGCAATCTTTCAGAGAATTCCGAAGCCATTTCAAGAGCATGTTCCGAAGCTTTGATGAGTCTTTCGGTATCCATTCCGCTTTTCTTGATATCTGACATCTTCCTTATCTCTTCCTCAGCCTTCTCTCTCGCAGCATCAGCGTTCTTAACATCTATATCAACGATCTTACGTTCAAATTTTATATATGCGACATCTTCAGGTCTCATCCCGGGATAAGCATTCATAAACGCAGCGACATATACCGGAAGCTGAAGCGATAATCCGTGCTGCCACTTGCCCGGATGGATCTTGATCTGACCGCTTTTATAATCAACAAGTCTGAAAGCGTTATCTCCGATATCCACTCTGTCGACTTTACCTCTGAAATGTATCTTTTCACCGCTTCTCAGGGTCATTTCAAGCGCATTTCCATTCTCGGCTGAGAATCCCCATTCTGTTATCGCAGGAAGAAGCTTCTCCCCTGAAATGTTCCCAAATATCCTCTTCAACATAGACTCCGCTAATCTCAACGAGGATCGTCCTTCAGCTGCGAAAAATCCATTCTCCTTAAATATCCCCATTGAATCTCTTTCAACAACTTTATCCATTAGTTCCTCAGCGAATTTTCTATGATCAGCCGTCTCATAGCGATGCAAAACCGCCTGCTTATCTTCTTCTGAAGCACAAACACCATATTCTCTTGCAAACCTGCTCGCAGCAAGTTCCAGAATTCCGTGAAGTATACTGCCAAACCGGGAAGGATCTATCCTTCTGACCTCACGTGGTCTAAGTCTGAGCAAATAGGATGAATAGTGGCTGAATGGACATGATGAATATTTCTCCAATTGCGAGACACTCATATCAGGAATAAGCCCGTATCTTTCCCTCACGAGTTCAGTCATCACTTTTATATCTTCAGAAGCCCTTTTCTTTATGTTTCTTACTGCAAAAAGCTTTTCCGAAGCTTTCTCATCTTCTCCGACAAGAGCTTCGGCAACACTCCACTCACGGCTCATACCTGAGCGGTAACCTGCTAAAGCTCTCATCAGGGAGTCTGCACTAAAGAAAAGCGACGAATCAGGACCGGCATCACTCTCAGCTCTTATCCTCACGGCCGTCCCACCGCAACGCATAAGAGTCTGCTTAATGATATCCGCTTCATCACCTGCTTCTGCAGCTGCCGAAAAAACAAGTGTCTCCTCCGGTAATTGCGTCAAGGTGTATGCCGTGAAAACATCTTCATCAGCCTTGTCCTCTATAAGTGAAGGGATCCTGAATCCGAGAATGCCTGAAAGAAGACTCCTGTCTCGGTCATTCAACAGACCCTCTTCTCCCATCCTTGCAGGATAATTATCCGAGGTCATCCCCGCTAAATATAAGACCTTCGGCTTTCCTGCCGGTAAAACCCTGACCGCAGAAAATTGAACACAATCGATAAAATGAGGTATCGTTCCTGAAACGGCCTGATCCAGTCCACTCTTCAGCAAGCCGCAAAATCCCTCAAAATTCATAGTGATGTCACTTCCCATCACACGTATCTGGTCGAGCATCTCAACGAGCAGATTCCATGCTTTGACAGCTGCAACTGCTTCATCGGAACGCCCGGAAAGAGCAAGTCCCGAGCTTATGACTGTTGTCTTCTCCTCATATCCCTCAGCTGCAAAGAAATCGCTGAAAAGATCACAGAATTCGCCTGCCGTACTGCAGGAACGTTTACCTTCGTCAAGCCCGTAAAGCCCTCCGAGGATCCTGTCTCTTGATCTTATCATTTCCGTATCCGGCGTACCATCAGCCCGATAGTACCTCTGATCATCGAAAATCCGGCTTTTAAATCTCAGGCCGGCGGCAAGCATGTGGTTTTCATAAATATCAGCTTCCTCCTGCTCACAATTCGCAAACCCGCTTCTCATATAAGAAATCACATGAGTATTCCGCCATCCGCTTCTCAGAACCTTCAGCACAGATGATACAGCCCTGCCCAATGCCGTATCCTTCATAGCCTTCTTCTCGTCCATATATACCGGGATACCGGCTTCCCTGAAAATATTCTTCAAAACACTTCTGTGTCTTGATTGATCTGCAGACATGATAACGATATCTTTATATCTGTATTTTCCGGAAGAAACTGCTTTCCGTATCTCTCCTGCTATCATCGATATCTCTTCAGAAGTATCACGAGCATTGATAATGCTTATACTGCATGTGCACTTCTGTTCCGGGAGCAGATATAAGATTTCTGCCGAAGGATCGATCTTTCTGAGCCCTTCCATGCACCTCTTCCCGGCTGCAAAACACCCTGCTTCGTCAGGATCTGCAGATGCACCCATAACCACCGATACTTCCAAATCGGTATATCTCGCAAGTATTCTCAGTATCGAATATTCCTGCGGAGTAAAATCCCTCAACTCACCAAATCCAAGTACGAACACCGCAGAATCAAGTATCCTGAAAATCCTGCTTTCCGGCAATTTCTCAGCACCTGTTCTTTTCAATTCACCTGCATTGGTGAGAAGTGCCGCTGTATCGGTATACCTGTCCTGAGGATCACTTAATCCTGCTTCATCAAGCAAAGAAAAATATTTCTTCATTATAAGAGATATTTCTCTTATCTTAGCTGATGAAACCGTATCAGAAATTTCCGGGGATTTCTCCGCAAGCAAGTCAGGAGATATCAAAGACCTCTTCATTTCTCCGATAACAGATATGACCTCTGACACAAAACGGGGATCGGAACAAAGATTCCGGAAAATGGTAAGCTGATCCTCAACAGCAAGAAGAGCACGATAGACAAGCATAGACTTTCCTGTTTCGTCGATATATCTGTTAGTCCCGGCACCCGCTTCATCAAGAACTCTCAGGCAGAATCTGCTAAACGATAAAATCTCAAGATCCATGATCCCCGGCGAACCGACATGTTCCATGTAAGCTCTCTCGATGTCCATCTTAGATGTTTCGGGAACTATGAGAAAAACACTTCTTCTGTCTGACTCCGAAAGAAGTCTGCTGATATCCGAGAACACTTTCCCGGCAAGAGTCTTCTGCGATTCACTATGTATTATACTGACCGCCATACCTGCTCCGAATCAAATCATTTGCTGATCAGCGCTTCGTCGAAAACTTCCCTTATATCCTCAACCGTCCTTATGTCAAGCTTTGATCTGACAGTTTGAGGCAGATCTTCTATATCACGTTTATTTTCAGCCGGTATCAGCACAACCTTTATCCCTGAACGAACTGCAGCTATCAGTTTCTCCTTAACACCACCAACCGGCAGGATCTGTCCTCTGAGTGTAAGTTCTCCTGTCATAGCGACATCATGCCTTACAGCTCTTCCTGTGATAGCAGAAACCAACGCTGTTGCAAGCGTAATACCCGCCGATGGTCCGTCCTTAGGAGTTGCTCCTGCGGGAACATGGATATGTATATCCGACGACGAAGCAAGATCCTTATCTATACCGAAGATCTCTCTCTTAGAACGAACATATGTGATAGCTATCTTAGCGGATTCGCGCATCACTTCACCTAATTGTCCCGTCAGTTCGATTTTACCGGTTCCTTCCATCAGTTCAACCTCTATAGAAAGAGTATCTCCACCGGAAGGAGTCCATGCAAGTCCTGTCGCGATACCTACCTGATCACCGGCCAAAGCCATCTCATGTCTGTAAAGCTTCTTCCCAAGCAATTCTTCGAGTAACGAAGGAGTGACTTTCAAGTTCTTATGCTTACCTGAGACACTCATCACAGCAGCTTTTCTGCAAACCTTGGCTATCTGCCTCTCGAGTTCTCTCACTCCTGATTCTCTTGTGTAAAATCTGATTATGTCCCTGACACCCGCTCTCGTGAAAGAAAGCATACCCTTATTAAGTCCGTTATCCTTAACAGTTCTCGAAATTATATGTCTTACCGCTATTTCCAGTTTCTCTTCTTCAGTGTAACCTGAAAGGAAAACCATCTCCATCCTGTCTGCAAGTGCCTGTGGTATAGATTCCCATGTATTAGCGGTAGTAATGAACAAAACCTTTGACAGATTATACGGTATCTCAAGATAATGATCCCTGAAAGTATGGTTCTGTTCTGAGTCAAGTACTTCCAGCAGTGCCGAAGAAGGGTCTCCCCTGAAATCTTTACCGAGTTTATCCACCTCATCAAGCAGGATAAGCGGATTATCCGTCCCTGCCTGCCTCATTGCCTGGATGAATCTGCCCGGCATTGATCCGATATAAGTTCTTCTGTGTCCCCTTATCTCTGCTTCATCATGAACGCCACCGAGTGACATTCTCACATATTTACGACCGATAGCCTGTGCAAGCGATCTGGCAATAGAGGTCTTTCCGACTCCCGGAGGACCTACAAGGCACAATATCGGCCCCTTTATATCTGTTGCCCCATTTTCACTCTTAAGCTTTCGAACTGCCAGAAATTCAAGGATCCTTTCTTTCACCTTCTCAAGACCATAATGATCTCTGTTGAGGATGTTCGAAGCTTTCTCAACTGACAGCATATCTTTCGTTACCCTGCCCCAGGGAAGTTCCAAAACCGTGTCAAGATACATCTTGATCTGTATTCCTTCAGGTGATCCCGGTTGCTGCAGTGACAGTCTCTGTATCTCTCTGCGCAGCTTGGCCTTGGTGTCATCATCACAAGGGAGCCTGTCAACATATCTGTTATACTTAACTGTCTCCTCAAAAGTTCCGGTCTTATCACCCAACTCCTTCTGGATGACCTTAAGCTGTTCCCTGAGAAAAAACTCCTTCTGTCCTTTATCGATAGATATCTTGACCATCTCCATAAGGGCCTTTTCCATCATAACGACCTGGGATTCTTTCTGAAGCAGTTCGATAAGGATATGTGCTCTTTCCATAATGTCCGGAGTTTTCAGCAGATCCTTCTTATATGGATCCTCGAGATGCATGTTGAATGCTATTGTATCAGTCAGAAGACTCAAAGATTCGACCTTGCCCAATGTAGTGATCATTTCCGGCGGTATCGCACCTGAAGTGTTCCCATACATTTCAAACGCCTTAATAAGAACTCTGCGATGAGCTTCTGCGTCTATATCAGCATCGGGCGGAAGAAATGAGTCATACTCCTTTACTATCGCCATATCGAAAGACACTCCCTGCTCATACCCGAGCAGTTCACCTCTGCTGACACCTTCAGCGATGACCTTCATACCCTTGCTTCCCGGGATCCGCATGATCTGCCGAATCCTGGCAGTACACCCCGATATCCCCGCAGCAGATAGCTTGTTATCATTAGTGTCAGTCGCATCTTCAACAAAAACGAAGATCATATTGTCTGATTTCTGAGCATATTGGATCGCTGAAACCATCTGATCATCAACAGCATCGAATGCTAATGATATCCCTGGATATATATGTAATCCGTTTATCAAAATCAGAGGTATTTTTATCTCATTTTTCTCCATGATTTCTATGTTCATCTGATTCACCACCGCATGTCATTCAAGTAATATTTCGCCAGTTGATTATAACACATCACTTCCTTATGCTGTAAATAAAAGCGTTCCCTTTCTTACCCTTCTTTTCAACAGCACCCACGAAGTTCATTATGTTCATCGTGATTCCCGAATTCCTTATGGTTGCCCCTGATGCCTTTGAATAATCTTTTACCGTAAAACCGCCTGTTAGCTTTTCCGGTATGATCCCGGTATAATCATCCGGATCCTCCAGGCTGATTATCTCCGCCAATTTTTCAGGTATCCTTTCATATCTGCTGGAACCCTTCTTGCCGTCGTGGCTCCATCCGTTAAGCCAGCGGTATTCGGTCATATCGAGCATAACTATGTCTATCCTGAGGTTGGGGTGTATAAGCATAGGTTTTATTTTATATAATTCGGCAAAAACATCGTCAGCTCTCCCTCTCCTTGGACTTAGCCGCTTTTCCGTTATCTCTCCTGTTTCAGTGTCTATCCACACAAGCCATTTGTGATACGCAACAGGATAAACTATCGTAACTCTGCTGACTTCCAGAAATGCTTCTAACTTCTTTCTTAGTGTGTTGAAATTCCTTGTATGTATCTCAATTATACCCTGCTCATTCACGATATCCGCGTAGAAGCCACCGACTTTTATTTCATGTCTTGATACGTCAGGCTCATACGTATATTTCAGGATCGAATGAAGTGCTTTCTCGCCTAAAGTTCCTATCCCTGAAGGATTTCGCTCACCTCCGGATATTTTCGCACAAGCTTCTGTGAATTTTTCATAAATGTTTAACATCATACCATACCCTGAATTATAGTATTTCATCAATTTTTGATATACAATATGATTATACTTCATGATCATACTTCATATCGGAGGAATATTATGGAAAAGAGATTTTGCTCAAATTGCGGGTCTGAGATTCAGGAAGGCACTAGATTTTGTTCAAACTGCGGTGCCGATTAACAACCTGTAGTAACGGTGCAGCCGGTGCAGCCGGTGCAGCCGGTCCAACCGGTGCAAACTGTACCATCCTCTCCCGTATATACGAATCCGGCTGCGATGTATATTCCGCAGAAGAGAAAGACTCCTGTCGTTCTTATCGTCGTAATTGCCGCGATCGTTCTCGGCATTTTGATCACAGGAGCGATCTTTCTTATCAAATTTTTCAAGTCAAGAGATCCCGGACAAACGTCAACACCGACATCCTCTCAAACCATATCCACAGTTGCACAAGATACTGCTGTTGTATCAAGAGGAGTCAGGGTGTCTGACCTTGGCAACATCCTCAATGGCCAATACTATTTCGCAACTGACGATATGATTTTCTATTCCAGCTTTGACACTTCCGACAAAGCACATATTTATGCGGCAAATAGGGACGGGGGCAACTTGCACTCTATTTTTGACGGATTCGGATGGTCGCTGGTAGTTATCGATGACTGGCTTTACTTTTCGGGCAATCAGGGAGATGCGATCGACGGAACTTACAACATTTTCAGGATGAAATTTGACGGAACACAAATAGAAAGGCTCAATGACAAATACAGCTATGGAATGTTTCTGTATGATGAATACTTATACTATATGAAGAGTGCTGCGAATGATCCGAACACGATGTCTGTATACAGATCAGCCCTCGATGGCAGTAACGAAGAGTTGATTTTTCCGAATGGGATGTCTCCCCTCGTT
>Ga0172377_10009303_pt1 | contig 10063 bp, 7 predicted proteins | sample Pumphouse3metaG_FD_119749 | JGI IMG/M metagenome (GOLD analysis project Ga0172377, IMG submission 119749) | Leachate microbial communities from a municipal landfill in Southern Ontario, Canada - Pumphouse #3 metaG | ecosystem: Engineered > Solid waste > Landfill > Unclassified | place: Canada... | reverse complement strand
TGCGAGCGTGCTCATTTACGTCGTCAAAACTGGCAAAGATAACCGTGCCAACGAGGCTATCTGCTTCACCGGCTTGGAATAAATACTTACGGCCTTGTTTTTGTGCGGCTCGAAATATTTCGCCGTCAATCACCTCTAATGAAGCCGGTTTTAACTCAGCCAACAAATCAGCTGCGTCGCGTGCTGATTCGGGGTTGCCAAAGATAACGGCAATAGCTGACTCTTCGTCGTTGTAGAACTCAGTTCCTAAAACGATTTCTGATATCATACCTAGTGTTCCTTGACTGCCGACTAAGAGGGGTGTTAAGTCGAATGAGCCATCGCGTTGTTTGACTTTACTAATGCCTGGATATCCAGCGTTATCTTTTAGCTCTGGGTCGATTTTATCGGCGATTAGGTGCTGATTGTCTTCGATTAGACCATCGATTTTACGATAAATTTCGCCTTCAAAAGTCTGTAGGCCTTTCTTTTTGTTCAATTCACGCTTCGTGATACGGCTAGTTTCGATTAAATCGCCATTTGACAGCACGATTTCAAGCCGACGCACGTAATTTCGAATTTGGCCGTAACGTCCTGAGAGTCGACCATTGGCATTGTTGGCTACTGCGCCACCAACAGTACTGAATTTTGCTGAGGTTGGATAGGCTGGTATGAAAGCATTAAAGGGCTTCAGGGCTTCGTTTAGCGTGTTAAATATAACACCGGGTTGAACGTGTACGAATTGGTCTTTTGGTTTTTGGCTAATGTAGATGATTTTATCGAGATGAGCGAGATTATTTATGATGATTCCCTTGCCGATTGCGGCACCTGTTTGATCTGATCCGCCACCACGAACCGTCATTGGCATGACGTGGCCTTTTTCGGCCAATTGCCAAGTAAATCTGGCTACTTTGCGGATATCATTTGTGACTTTTGGGTGAACGATAATTTCTGGTGTTATGCTCAATACGCTACCATCTGTCGAAAAGGCTTTACGCGCCGAACTTGCGCTGGTAACCTCGCCTAAGATATGCTCATTTAAATATTGTGAAATTTTACTCATGCTATTTTTAGTTCTCCCTGTCATCCGTTACTATATTAATCATAGCACAAGCGGCATTATAGTATAATATTTTTTTACACTTTATCTAGCCGAGGATGTTTGCTATAATCAATTAGTTGCCAAATTTACGCAAGTGGCGATCTTATGATAAATAATCATAGATATACTAGTGTGAAGGTAAATATGCGTAGTGGTGGCCTATGGTTGATAATCGTAGACACGCTAGCGTGAAGATAGATATGCGCGAGTGGTGGAATTGGTAGACACGCTAGCCTTAGGAGCTAGTGCCCTCGGGCGTGAAGGTTCAAGTCCTTTCTCGCGTACCAAAGAAACGATCCCAGAATGTGAGAGCCGAAAAAGCTCATTCACTCCTGGGATTTTTTCTATTTCAGCGGATTAATATTCGATTAATTAGTAGCTTGGAATTGTATCGGATGCATCTATTCTGCGAATTGAAGCGCCTATCTCGTAGTGAGTGCGTATAAGATACTATCGAAAGTTTATAATTTGACGTAAAATAAAGTTGCATATTGATTAAAAAAGATTGGACATTATGAACATAGAATTAATTCCGCTTGAAGGTATAAAAATAAATGGCTTGTTTATTACATTTGGCAAAAAAATAAATGAAATAAGTGAGATTGGCGAGTTGAAGACATTTAACAACAAGGTTTATTATTGGAAGGATGAATTGGGCATTCATTGTAACGAAAATAGTGAGATTGAATACTTAGAATTTCTTGGTGGATATGATGGTAAATTAAGGCCGACTATTTATGGAAATGATTTTTTTGAAATGGGCGCCGATGATGCAATAAAGCTTCTCACGGAAAAAAATAAGGAAAGCGCAATAGACGAAAATGACAGTAAGCCAGAATATAGCTATACTTTTAATGAGATAAGTGTTGGTTTGACTCGGGAAATTGCACCATGGTGTATTGACCAAGATATTAAAGAAGCTAAGGCAAACGGTTCTTACGATGAAAAGAAAGAAAGCTATGACTTAGATTATTTTAGGTCTAGGCATTTTGACACTATTGGCATCGGTGTAAAGAACTATTACAAAGACGCTTTTTAGAAATAGCGTATTATTGCAAATATAATAATTAACTGATTGATGTATCGCGGGGTGGGCGGATTAAAGCTAGTCTGTAGCTTTAATCCGATCAAGCCGGGCCTATTTATTTTTGTGGATTAACCTGAATACGATAAAGGCTTTATCTTTTGCCGGTTGATAGTTTTTAACAAAATAAGTTTTTTCGTAACACCTATTTTATTGACTTTCATATGCGTGTAATATAATCTAGAAACGCTATATATAGCGTATACGTTTTAATATATACAGCACATAGCTGATTGAATTATGAGACAAACACTATTTCTTTTTAGGTCGGCTTCCGATTTTGCTCAGAATGATTGATGACAATAAGTGCCACGCGATGCCGTTAATAGTAAAAGTGGCGAGGAGTAACAGGCCGATCGTAACAAGCGTATGCCCAGCTTGGGCATTTAAAAAAGCGATTAAGCCTGAAAGCAAAACAATAACAACGCCAAGTAATAAATAGACATCTTGAAGTTTTTGTCTCTCGGTTTTCGTTGTATTCCACTTTCGAACACGCTCAATAAACGACTCATACATAACTACATTATAATACTATTTTGGTGGATTTGTCAATACTAACGATTTTGAGTACTGTTTTTTTGCGCCAAGGCTATGTAACCTCAACCATTTACCTATAAGCATAAATGTGTTACGGTGTAGGTATAAAGCACTTTAAAAAATAAAGTCCACTTAGCTTGATTTTGGCGCGTCGGTATTTGACTCAGATGGTGGCGCGCCAAAATTAAGCAGTCGTTTGACGACTATTTTTTATTTTGGCAGAAAGAGGGTAGTAAAATGAAAAATAGCAGTCAACATCCTAAAAAGCGGTCGTGCTCAGATTTTTTTAACGAGGTTTTTCATAGAATCGAAAACCAGGATGAAATGTTTGCTAGAAGTGAGGAGATGTTCCTGAAGTATAGCGAAAAGATGAATTGGGGCTTTAACGATTCAGATATTCCCGAGCGGCCAAACCCAATGTTTCTGGAAGATAATCAGATTTATTTATTAGTACCATATCTGAATGCCAATGACACCAAAAACGGTTGTCAGCGCTCGTTTGATAATTTTTACATGATTTTATCGCCTAAATCTTTTGCCAAAAGTCGACGTAGTGGTCGTCAGATTACGGTTGGTGATCAGCGCAATAGCGTAAAATCGTCGAACGACAAATATCGACCCGGTCTTCGTTGGGTCAGATTTGGTATTTATAAAGAAGAGGACATTGCAGAAGATGTCGATTATAAGAATTTGATAAAACGAAAGGCCGGTTTAGAGTTATTAGTATTCTTGAGCTATTACCGAGATCATTTTGATTTTCTTGTCAATTTTTTTGGACAGTTTTTGATTGACGGCTACAATTATTTTTCTGGTAGCAGGATTCTGTATGGTTATTCGGCCTATGTTTATCGCAACGAAGAAGGTCAGGCGGAAATTGGTATGATGTCTACCGATGACACAGAGAGTAACTGCTTGTTTTTAGTGGAGGATATTTAATGTGTTGGCCCGATGTAAAATCGGGCTTTTTAATTTTATGAGCTACAATAATAAGATGAATGAGCAAAAAATTGGCGTGGGTCCACATCCCAAGCCTTGGCCGACTGACCTAAAATACGACCCTGAATTGTTAGAAAAGGGCGATAGGCGTAATGTTTTGGACAAATATCGTTATTGGACGGTCGAAGCGATCAAGGCTGATCTGGATAAAACGCGAGCGACGCTACATGTGGCGATCGAAAATTGGCAGCACGACCTGAATATCGGCACGATTGTGCGGGCGGCGAATGCTTTTAACGTCGAGACGGTACATATTATCGGCAAGCGCCATTGGAATCGACGCGGAGCGATGGTGACTGACAGATATATGAATATCGTGCAACATTCAACGGTTGACGATTTTTCGTGCCAGATGAAGGTCGAAAAACGACAGATTATCGCGATGGACATCTTGCCGGGTGCACTTGAATTGTCAAAAACTGTCTTGCCGGCGCGGTCGGTGTTGGTGTTTGGCGGTGAAGGTCCAGGGTTGAGCGCAGAGATGCAACAGGCGGCTGAAAAAGTGGTGATGATCGAGCAGTCTGGCTCAACGCGGTCGGTTAACGTCGGTGTGGCGGCGGGAATCGCGATGTATGTTTGGTTGCAGCAGAATGTTTTGAATAAATAAGTATGCTATACCTAACTATTGCAAAATAAGCAAAGATGTGTTATAAATAAAGATAGAACCTTTACAAACTAGGTATTTCTATTTCTAAAATTTAATTATCTCGAGATTGGCGCTGCGGAATCTTACGAAAGATGGCGCTGTGCCAACCTCGATAATTCTAAATATGCAAATCGAGACTCTTTTTGGCAGAAAGATTGATAAAAATGAAAGATGATAATGCAACTATAGCTATGAGTTTCGAGCCGTCGTCAAGAGTGCTGAAGAACCTTTTTCCGACGATCGGTAGCGCCAGCGACCTAATGGATCGAGTGGAACGTAGATTTCTCGAAAACAGCGAGCGCTTGCAATGGGGGTATAACCGTTCGGATATTCCACCCAGACCGAGCGTAGCTGCTTTAAATGGTAATGACACCTATATTTTGGACGTCATACTAGAAGAGAAAAACGACAAAAATGGATATCAAAGAACCTTAGATAATAAGATTCTGGCAATGTCCGAGAATTCGTTTGCTAAGAACAGTGGACATCTAATCTACAAATCTGCTCTATCAAACTTTCGGCCGGCTTTAAAATGGATTAAGATCAGCGTTTTTGGCGTTGATGATGTCAGCGATGGTCAGCTAATGGCTAGCCTTAAACATAAGGCCGGTTTGGAGATGCTGTCGTTTCTGGATTATTTTTCCGAAAACCTTGGTTTTTTTGCCAGGTACTTTGGTCCAAATTTTATCGTCGAAGGTTGTGACTTTGCTTGGCAGAAAGGCGACTTACAGTCTGATTGCAGAGTTGGCGTTAGCCTTGACGGAGTTTCGAGTAAACCAATCGTCGACATATTCCAGGGTGGGGCTAGAAACCCCAGCGTGCAGTATATAGTTGATGCTATATTAAATTAGGAATGCCTATGTTACGGTTTTAGCTCGGTGTATTATGAATTATGCCGGGCTATTTAATTTGTGGTTAAATATGTCTGCTTGGGCTGGTATAATATAGTGAAAGAACGTAGCGAGCGTGTTTAGTTATAAAAACCGTTGTTGCTGGAATTGTAAGTAATTTAAGGAGAAATGATGAAAAGTTCGATAAAAAACCTGTCAGATACGAAAGTCGAGTTAACTATTACGCTGAGCGCCGAGAAATTGGCGATTGCTGAGCAGGTAGCTTTGACAAAATTGGCAAAAAATGTGAAAGTAGACGGTTTTCGCAAAGGTAAAGTACCGGTAAACGTGGCGGCAAAACATGTCGATCCGCAATTGCTACAAGAGGAAGTTTTGGACAATGCTATAAGTAAGGCAGTAGCCGAGGCTTTCATTGAAAGTAAGCTGCAGCCACTCGATCGACCGGCGGTTGAGGTCAAAAAATATGTTCCAAACGAAATGCTAGAATTTACGGCTGAAGTTGAAATTCTACCAAAAGTAACTCTAGGTGATTATAAAAAATTGAAAGCTAAGACTGAAAAAGTAACAGTTGATGAAAGTGAAGTGGCGGAAATTATCGAACGTATGCGAAAAGGTTTGGCTGAGAAAAAGTCGGTTGAGCGAGCTGCTAAAGATGGCGATGAAGCGATTATTGATTTTGTCGGCAAAAAAGATGGCGTGGCTTTCGATGGTGGAACTGGCAATGACTATCCGCTAACACTAGGTTCTGGTCAATTTATCCCAGGTTTTGAAGAAGGCGTTGTCGGCCATAAATTGGGAGAAACGTTTGATTTGGATTTGAAGTTCCCAGCTGATTATGGCTCAAAAGAGTTGAAAGGCGCTAAAGTTGTCTTCACAGTAATACTCAAAACGCTTAGCGAGGTTGTGCTACCCGAAGTCAATGATGAATTCGCTAAAAAAGCCGGTTCATTCAAGACCGTTGGTGAAATGAAAGATGACATTAAACGTGAATTGACAAGTCAAAAAGAGCGCGAGAATGCTGAAAAACTAAAAGACGAATTGGTGACGCAACTAGCTGAAGCTAGCAATGTGCCTCTGCCAAAGGTGTTAATTGACGACCAGATAAAATCGATTGAGCGTGATTTCACTAACAATTTAATGTATCAAGGTTTAAGTTTGGAGCAGTATCTCGATAATAAAAACTTTGAATCAAAAGAAAAGTGGCTCGAAACCGAGGTCAAGGATGCGGCTGAAAAGCGCGTTAAAGTAGGCTTGGTTTTGGCTGAATTGAGCAAGGTTGAAAAAATTGAAGCTACGAGCGAGGAGCTTGATGCGCACATTGATATGTACAGGCAGCAATATGCTAAAAACCCCGAAGCCTTGAAACAGTTTGACCAGCCTGAGGTTCGTCAAGATATCGCCAACCGGTTATTGACCGAGAAGACTGTTGAGCGATTGATTGAATTAAATAGTCCAAAGAAATAATCGTAAGTTAAATAGAAAAAGCCACTCCTTGACGGGGTGGTCTTTTTAATAAAGATTTAAAAAGTTTTATTATTGACTAAAATTCTAATTGTACTATCATGAAGATATCGGAGTATTACTACCGCGATCCCTCGGCGCAAGGGTTGGTGACGCTAGTTCTTTAGGAGGTAGATAAGGTGAAATTTTACGTAACCGAAAGCGTGCTGAGTCCGGATGAAGTTTTCATAAAATCTAGCATTAAGTTGAATGAGGATTACAACTTTTACGAAGATGCTAATTTTTGCGGTGAAGTGGTCCCGGATTATGTTAGGTGTATCTTGAATATTCCTGGCATAATCGAGATTACCGTTTGTCAAGATCTAATCGGTGTTCACAAGGCTAGTCTGCACAGCTGGCAAAATATAATTTGTCGGCTAGAAAAGTCATTACAACATAGTTTTGCTGGTGATGATGAAGCCTTTGAACTTTGCTGTTCAGATTCGATCAGGCTGCGTTTGAATGGTTTAACCGATAATTGCAGGCCGTTGAAGCCTAAATTGCAACTCACTTTTTATTCGTGTGGTGGGCATATTTACTCTGACCGGATTCGCATCGATTCGAGTCGTCGTTTTTGCCGAAGTTTTGAGCTTTATGACGATACCGACATATATGATGAGCTGGAGCCGGCTTGCGCGAACAATTTGTTAAATATTTCTGGTGTATCTGGGATTGCTTTCGACAAATATGAGCTAATAATTTCGAAAGACAAGCCTTCGGATTGGCTGGCGATTGTTCGGCGGGTTTTGATGGTTTTGAAAAACGATTTTTTTAAAGCTGAAGAGATAGAAGTCGTCGATAATTTGTTTGATTCGGATATGTTTTATGAGCCAAATCGGAAAAGCTTGAACGGCCTGATTTTAGGGCACTCGGCTTGAGACCTAAACACCCCACTGATTTTATCGGTGGGGATTTTCATTTGATGATATAATAAGATTATGAAGAAAATGTCAAATTATTTGGTTCCGACTGTTATTGAAAAGACTTATGATGGCGAGCGGGCTTTTGATATTTACTCGCGCCTGTTAAATGAACGAATCGTGTTTTTAGGTGAGGATGTTAATGAACATACGGCAAATATCATCGTGGCGCAACTGATTCATTTAGCCTATGAGGATCCTAAAAAAGACATCAAACTTTACATCAATAGCCCTGGTGGCAGCGTATATGACGGTATGGCGATTTATGATACGATGCAGTATATCACACCGGATGTGCAGACGATCGGTATCGGGCTGCAGGCGAGTATGGGGGCATTTTTGCTATCAAGTGGCGCAAAAGGCAAGCGATTTGCTTTGCCGCATAGTAAAGTCATGATTCATCAACCCAGTAGTGGTACGCGGGGCAAAGTAACCGATATGGAGATCGACCTCAAGGAAGGCTTGGCTGTTAAAGAGATGTTGTCGACTATTTTGTCAAAAAATACTGGCCAAAAACTAGCCAAGGTTAAATCTGACATAGAACGTGATTATTGGATGACAGCCGAAGAAGCTAAGGCTTATGGCTTGATTGATGAGATTATAACTAAAGCTTAAAAAGTACCTCTAAATTACTTAGTGTTCAAAGCTGGACAAACTATAGTATGGCGTGTGTATTTTACATTTATTTTATAAAACCGCTTATGCTAAACTAAGATTAAACATTGCGAAAAATATTTATAAAAATAAGATTAAATTATGGACTTTCTACTGTGAATTATAGTGTCAATGATAAAACTCGTAGTTTTTCAATTCGCTGCCCAGCAAACTAAAAACATCTATTGACTATTCTACATCAATGCCCCATAATAATTATTAAGAAGTAGTGTAGTTGTGGTTATCTATGTCTTTTTGTACGAGTGGCATTGTACAGATAGCGAACCGCGATTAAGGGAATCTTCGGCGCCAAGAACCCCTATTAACTAACAATTTATTACAAGGAGCAGCATCAGTTTATGGCAAAATCAACGCCTAATAGTAGCAAGCGTGTATTCTTTACAGATGGAGACATGTCGCTAGCTTTACCAAATTTAATCGCTCATCAGAAAGATAGCTGGCAGGAATTCGTCGAGACCGGCTTGGGTGAAATTTTCGCGGAGTTAAATCCAATCGATGATTACACTGGTCAGAAATTGGCTTTGCGTTTCAGAGACTACTCTTTTCAGGATCCGAAAATCAGTGAAAAAGATGCGAAAGAGAACAATTTGACATTTGACGCACCTTTACACGCCAATGTTGAGCTAACGAATAAAGTTACTGGAGAGGTTAAGGAGCAGGAAATTTATCTTGGCGATTATCCATGGATGACCGATCGAGGTACATTTATCATAAATGGTACTGAGCGCGTGGTCGTCTCACAGCTCATTCGTAGCCCAGGAGTATTCTTTACGGCTGAAAAAGCGGCTAATCGCAATTATTATGGTGCTAAATTGATTCCTGGTCGTGGTGCATGGCTAGAGATTGAAACGGCCGCTAGCGGTGGAATTTACGTTAAGATTGATCGTCGACGAAAATTGCCAATTACAACTTTATTTAGGGCGCTAGGTTGTAGTAAGACTTCTGAAATAAAAAGTTTATTTGAAGATATTGACACGGGTGATGTTAAATATATTGATGCCACATTGGAAAAAGACACTGCTCGTGGTGCGAATGAGTCTTTGATCGAGGTTTATCGACGTCTTAGGCCAGGTGATTTAGCCACGGTTGACAATGCGCGAAGTATGATCGAGCGCATGTTCTTTGATTTTAAGCGATTTGACTATAGTCGAGTTGGTCGTTATAAACTTAATCAACGCCTTGGTTTGACTTTACCAAATACGACCGAATACCGCGTATTTCAGTTGAGCGATTTGGCGGCAATAGTTCGCGAAATTATTCGCTTGAATAATACTCAAGATAAACCTGATGATATCGATGCTTTGTCAAATCGTCGTGTTAAATTGGTTGGTGAATTGGTAGCTCGTCAATTCCGCGTTGGTATGCTACGTATGCAACGAAATGCAATGGATCGCATGAGCATGATTGATATCGAGAATGTTTCACCTGGTCAATTGATTAACGCTCGACCAGTAGTGGCGGCGGTTCGTGAATTCTTTGCTAGCTCGCAATTGTCACAGCTTATGGATGAGACTAATCCACTATCAGAGTTATCGCATAAGCGACGCCTAAGCTCGATGGGCCCTGGTGGCTTAAGCCGTGAACGCGCTGGATTTGATGTTCGAGATGCTCATCCAACTCATTACGGCCGTTTGTGCGTAGTTGAGACCCCAGAAGGTGCCAACATTGGTTTGGTGCTAAACTTGGCAGCTTACGCTCGTATTAACGAATATGGCTTTATTGAAACTCCATTCCTACGTGTTAAAAACGGTAAAGTTACCGAAGAGGTTGTTT
>Ga0172377_10009296_pt1 | contig 10066 bp, 7 predicted proteins | sample Pumphouse3metaG_FD_119749 | JGI IMG/M metagenome (GOLD analysis project Ga0172377, IMG submission 119749) | Leachate microbial communities from a municipal landfill in Southern Ontario, Canada - Pumphouse #3 metaG | ecosystem: Engineered > Solid waste > Landfill > Unclassified | place: Canada... | reverse complement strand
GCAATATCTGCTGCAGAAGGATTATTTTGAAATATGAGAGAAGATTTTGCCGAGAAATTGTCTTCATTGAGATACTTACGGTCTACCGGCCACGTATCTGATAATATCAGACCAGCCCATAATGCCAGTGCATATACGGCTTTTATTTTTTTCTTAAGATAAAGCCATATGGTGAAGGCAGCAATTGTTATAAAAATAATGGCTTTGATTGAGTCATGGCGTAGCACCATTTTTCTGTCGTCAACCAGTGCATTGATTAACTGATCAGGCCATCCTGAGGCGGTAAGTTGTGCATCACCGGCTCCTCTAAAATTTCCGGCAATGCCAGGGAAAAGAACAAAAAGGAATGTCAGACCTGCAGTTATATACCATGCGAATGAAAGTTTTTTTATGAATTCTGCGTTTTTTAATGGATTACGATAGATTTTTGAAATCGCCAGAATTCCCATAAATGCCATTGCAAATTGCTGAATGACAACAATATTTTTAACGTCTCTGAATTTATTGTAGCCGGGGAAATAATCGATCATAAAATTGCTTAGTAGCGGAAAGTATTTTCCAAGGGATAATAAAAATGAAACAACAACAACCGCAACAATCCACCATTTTTCTTTGCCTTTTACAATAAATAGCCCAAGTACAAAAAGGAAACATAGAATAGATCCGAAATAAAAAGGGGCAACAGAGATAGGTTGACTTCCCCAGTAGAGAGGTATGTGTGCACATATGCGTTTTGCAAGAGATTTTCCCTGACTTTTCTGTACAATTTTATAGATACTTGAATTTTCACCAAGAGATTCATCCATGCCACCTCCTTTAAAATGAGGTATAAAAGCTGTCATTGCTTCTCCGAGATCGTAACTATAATCAAGAATATATGATTTGTCAAGACCACTTGTCTGGTCTTTATCAGTTTTTAATTCCGATTTTCCGCGTGTAGAATATTTTCCGTATTCCATTGTAGTTGCAAGTCTGCCAAAATTGGTTCCGATAGCCAGAAGTAGGGCAATGAATAACAAAGCGGAGGTACTTATAAATTTTTTTATTGTCTTTTCCCTGATGGCACCGATAAAATAGCTGATAACTATGATCAGAATCATTATCCCAATATAATAATACATCTGCGGATGATTGGCAATTATCATCCACGATAGCCCAAATGCTGTAATAAGACTTCCCACTATTGGCTTTTTCTTATAGGCATATAATACGCCTGCCACAACTAGGGCCATATATGTAAGAGTGTGAACCTTGGTAACGTGTCCTGTTGCGATAAAGACAAAGAAAAACGTAGAAAATCCAAACATCAGAGATCCAACCATACTTATTCCTAAAGGAATATCCATTAACTGACATAAAATAAAGAAAAAAAGCAGGTTGAGAATCATCAGACCTATTGGACGATGAAAAATACTGAAGAATGAAACCTGAATTTTTTCAAGGAGATTTCCCGGAAATTGTGTGGAAATCATATATGATGGCATACCACCAAACATTGAATTTGTCCATAATGCTTCTTTACCTGTGGCTGCTCTGAAATCACTGATTTCTTTAGAAGCACCCTGTGATGTTATTTGATCAGAAGCTAATAATGTTTTTCCTTCAAGTTGCGGATAAAAATAAATACCTGAAATAAGGATAAATAAAAGAATAATGCCGATTACGGTAAATATATTGCGATTGCCTTTTATCTTTGTCATAGAGAAAAATTAAATTTGTAATATAACAAAAATAGAAAATAAATATATAATTCGGTATAAATTAAGAGAATCATTGAAATATAAGATATAATAAAGGAATATAATGATTAGTCATGTGATTACACGAAGTTTTATTTATTGCAAAATATAATAAGATGCAAATAATTTTTTATCATAAATAATTATTTTATTATTACCTAAATTCCGCAAGGAAGTTTCGTAATGAGCATTCAAATAACAAAAATCAGGAAGTAACCCGATTGAATTAGTTATGGTGATTTAGGATTACTTAGTATAACGACTGATTTGAAGTTAGTTGGATGCGTAATAGATAATTCCTTGTGGATTTTAGATATTAACTTATTATTTATTTAGAGAAGGGAAACTGAAATAATTTAAAAATATAGAATCTGATGCTTAATAATAAATCTGTTTTAATTACGGGTGGTACAGGATCTTTCGGTAAGAAATTTATCGAAACAATCTTAGAACGATATTCCAAAGTAAAAAAAATTGCCATATACTCCAGGGGAGAATTAAAACAATATAATCTCCAGCAAAAATATCCCAGAGACAAATATCCACAGTTACGTTTCTTTATTGGAGATGTACGGGATGCAGCCCGGTTAAAAAGAGCTTGCGAAGGAGTAGATGTCATCATTCATGCAGCGGCAATCAAACAGGTAGACACAGCAGAATATAACCCGGATGAATGCATAAAAACCAATGTTCAGGGAGCGCAAAACGTGATAAATGCGGCACTTGAATGCAACGTACATAACGTAGTAGCATTGTCAACCGACAAAGCCTGCGCACCTATAAATCTTTACGGAGCAACAAAACTTGTCTCCGATAAACTATTTATAGCTGCTAATAATATAAAAGGTCCCAGGGATATTCGATTCAGCGTAGTGAGATACGGCAATGTAATGGGATCAAGAGGCTCCGTAATTCCGTTCTTCATTCAAAAAAGGGAAGAAGGTTACCTGCCAGTCACCAGCAAAAAAATGACAAGATTCAACATAGACTTGCAATCAGGTGTTGATTTAGTTATGTATGCACTGGAACATCATTTAGGCGGAGAGTTATTCATTCCAAAGATACCATCATACAGATTAACAGATGTAGCCAAAGCCATAGGACCGGACTGTGAAATTAGAGAAATAGGACTAAGACCGGGAGAAAAGCTGCATGAAGAAATGATTACCGAAACAGATTCATTAAGTACTATTGATTTGGGAAAATACTTCGCCATATTACCTTCGGTATCCTATAATCATACCCAGGAAGAATACATCAAACACCATAACGCAAAATTAGTAGAACCCGGATTTACGTATAACTCAGGAACAAATCCTGAATTTGAAACAGTTGAAACTATAAGAGAAAAAATAAAAAACTTCGTAGATCCTAATTTTAAAATAAAATGATAAGAAAACCAATTCCCTACGGACATCAATATATATCTGATGAAGATATTAAAGAGGTTGTTAAGACATTAAAATCAGACTTTATAACTCAGGGACCCAAAAATTTAGAATTCGAAATCAATTTTGCAAAATATGTCGGGGCAAAATATGCCGTTGCAGTATGCAATGCTACTGCCGGGCTACATTTAGCCGTCAATGCTTTGGGCGTAAAAAAGGGAACAAAAGTAATAGTAACTCCGTTAACATTTGCATCAAGTGCCAATTGTGTAAAATTCTGTGGTGGAGATGTAACATTTTGTGACATAGACAAAAATACCTATTTGCTTGATATCAATAAAGTAAGAGAAAAACTGGAATCTGTGCCTAAAGGTACATATTCAGGACTTATTCCCGTAGACTTTGCAGGTTACCCTGTCAACATGGAAGAATACAGAAAACTGGCAGATGAATACGGATTATGGATAATAGAAGATGCATGCCATGCTCCAGGAGCTTGGTTCATAGACAGCAAAGGCAGAAAACAAAAATGTGGTAATAATAAATATACAGATGCTACAGTATTTTCTTTTCATCCTGTAAAACATATAACATGCGGAGAAGGAGGCATGGTAACCACAAATGACGAAAGAATCTATAAAAGTCTCTGCCTTTACAGGGCACATGGAATAACAAGAGAACCAGACCTGCTGATAAATAAAAATGAAGGACTATGGTATTACGAAATGCAAGACCTGGGATTCAATTACAAACTAACAGATTTTCAGGCAGCATTGGGTAACTCACAGCTAAAAAGATTAGACAGGAATCTTGAAATCAGACATGATATTGTAAAAAAATACAATGATGCGTTTGCAAATATCAAAGGTATTAAAATTCCGTATCAGGCTGATAACGTATATAATGCATATCACCTGTACACTATTCAGGTAGAAAACAGACTGGAGCTTTATAATTACATGAGAGAAAGCGAGATCCATGCTCAGGTTTTATATTATCCGCTAAATTTAATGCCCTATTATAGACAATTTGGCAATAAAGAAGGAGATTTACCTGTAATGGAAGAATACTATAAACACTGTCTTAGCCTACCACTGTTTCCGACACTAACAGAAGAAGAGCATAACTATATAATTGAAAAAGTACTAACTTTTGTCAAAAAATGAAAAACTTAGCAATAATACCTGCCAGAGGAGGAAGCAAACGAATTCCCCATAAAAACATAAAAAAGTTTTTAGGAAAACCCATTATTGCCTATTCCATCGAAGCTGCAAAAAAAAGCGGACTTTTTGATGAGGTTATGGTCTCTACTGATGACAATGAAATTGCAGAGGTAGCGAAACAATATGGAGCTAAAGTTCCTTTTATGCGTTCTAACAAAAACTCAGATGATTTTTCCACATTGGCAGAAGTTATAATTGAGGTAGCTAAAAAATACGAAGAAACAGGAGGAAAATATGATAATATATGCTGTCTTTTATCAACAGCTCCATTTATTACCTCCAGAAGGATAACAGAAGCTTATAATAAACTCAGGGAAGGAAGCCTTGATTCGGTATGTCCTGTCGTTGTCTTCTCCTACCCTGTTTTAAGAGCACTTGAATTTGGCAATGACAAAAAATTAAGGATGATTAATCCTGAATATTTAAACAGCCGTAGTCAGGACTTAAAGCCGGCCTATCATGATTGCGGATCTTTTTACTGGGTAAAAACTGAAGCCCTGAAAAAAGAAAAAACATTACTTTGTAAAAACGGTAGTGCAATTATTCTTCCCGAAACGGAAGTACAGGATATTGATACGAAAACAGACTGGGAATTAGCTGAAATTAAATACAATTTTTTGAATGAATTAAAGTTTCCTAATTGTTAAATTTCTGTTATTCAAGTTGTTATATTTTAAAATTTTGCACATAAATTACATTAAATACCAGATATATAATAAAATACAGCGTCACTGACATGTCACACAATTAGTTTCGGCCTGAAAGTAGGGGAAATAAATTTCATTATTTCCTCTTCTATTTGGCTGTTATGGATTATCTCTTCGATTAGTTCCATACAATCAATTTTTAATATTGTTCCTATTCCGTTAATAGTTTCAACAAATATCCCTCTCAAATAATTGGATATATTTTCTTCTTCTGTCTGCGAACTCAACAAATCAAAGAGAATTTCTAAGCTATGCAACTTTTTTACAACTTAGTTACTTCATTTTCAATATTTTATCAACTAGGAAACTTGAAGTATTAATTAAATTATATGTTAATAAATACTTTTAGCAGATTGCTTTTCGTTATGTCCTGATAAAAACATTGTTTCTAATTTTTCGAAGTTTAATAACCCGGATGGATTAAAATATTCTGAATTCATATAATTTAAAAGGGATTTTAGCATTTGCCGTGCTACTGGTCTCTTATCCAGGTTATTCTTAAGATCGAAAGTAGCTAAAATTAATTTACCTTCTCCGACTTGCCCTTCATATAATGAAGCTAACCTTCTATTATTGACGAAATTATCAATAATTGATACAATAGGAGAACCTCCTTTGATGCTATCTACCACCATTGCCGTAGAATGTATATTTAAATCCCACCACTGCCAGTCACTATGCATATCAGTAGGAAAATATGCTAAAGCTTTATTCTCTGGATTACATAAAATTCCCATTGTGCCTGCTTGTTTTGGGAAGTGCACGGGGCTCCAAAACACTGGTACGAACTTGCCTTCGAGTCCTATCATGGTTTTCCAATCAGGATTAAAGAGGACTTTTTCTCCTTTAGATAATAGGGTTTTAGCTGTGGTATAATCACGTGTATATTTTACGTTCCCGAAATTTACTTTTTTAGAATTAGGATATACCCAGATGTTCCATTGATTCTGATAAGAAGTGCCTGCGACGTTTAATTTTATTACCAATTTAGAGGCTGAGCTTATGTTGTTTAACGGAATATGTATTTCTCCTATGTTCCCATTATATCCAAAATCTAATGATAAATTTTTTATAACTCCTTGTTTAATAGGAATATTGTTCGAAAGAAGACTCCACTTTATAGATTTATTTTCCAGTTTTTGGGCACCGTAATTACATATCTCTACTTCTGCTTCGAAGGTTTCATTATTAGTATAAACAGCTTTAGGAAAACGTAAGAGAGGAACTACAGGTGAACAAAATTCGCGAAATTCTTTACCAGTTACTATGCCTTTACTATCCCAAAAAGCATTTAATAGGCCAACTAGTGCAGTTCCTTGACCAGGATAATCATGGAGATCTAATAACTGAAAACCACTTATTCCATCAGTTTTTAATGCTCTTTCTATTTCTTCTTTATATAGTATTTTAGCTAAGGCACCAGAAGCTTTAAGATAATTCGAAGCTTGATCTAAAAGTCCTTTTTTTTCTAAATCTTTCTTCACTCCGATAAAATTTAAAGGTTTGAGAACTCCTGTATATTTTGGAATTTCAGATAAATCTGGATAAACAGAATATTGACCTACTTCATGTGTGATTAATGGTACTTTCATACCTTCTACTGATTTTGTATAATCTTTATCAAATGAGGGTTTTAATTTGTTAAATACACCTTGTCCTCTTACCCATCCTTTTTTAGTCCACTGTGTTACAAAATAATCATCATTGTTTTCTGGCCATACTCCATGTCCTTTTTCAAATGTAAAAGTCGTAGTCGTATATAAATGTCTTGCATCTTTAGATTTTAGTTCATCAACTATGTTTGAAAGAACAGAAAAATCACCTTGTAGTTCGTTTCCCATACTCCATAGACAGAAAGAAGGATGATTCCCATAATATTTTATTATTCTGTCGGCTTCTTTTTTTAGAAAATCAATCGTTTGAGGGTCTTGGCCAATAGTTAATGTCCAAACAGGAAGTTCTATTTGAAGATAAAAACCCATCTCATCAGCTTTTTCAAATGCAGCTTCTGGTGGACACCATGAATGAAAACGCAAATGATTTAAACCATATTCTTTAGCGGTTTTAAATACTTTTTCCCATCCTAATTTAGTCATAGGAGGAGTACCTGTTAATGGGAAAATACAACTTTCTAATGTTCCTCTTAAAAATAAAGGTTTACCATTAAGTATTAGTTTATTACCATCGGTAGTAAGACTTCTCATTCCAAAATCAGTTTTATTTTCAGATATCATATCATTCGCGACCATTTTTACAACAGCAGTAAATAATGTAGGAGAAAATTCACTCCACATCTTCATATCTTCATACATCAAACAATCTAAATCGATAGTAGATTTACCAGGTTTTATAAGAATTTCTTTTTCTGTAGTATTATAAATTTTTTCTCCATCTTTTTCAGATAATTTAATAGATAAATGTGCTTTATATGAGTCTTTTGAATCATTATTGATATGAACGACAGCTTTTAGTCGCTTTTCATCTACATTAGGATATATTTCCACATAATCTATATACGATTTATCCACTGCCTTGATATACATCTTGCCCAAAACACCATTCCACATTATTTGTGTTTCATTAGTATATGCGTGTGCTAAATCTTTGACGGAAATATCATAACGTTTTCTATTATCTATACGTATAGTTAATATATGAGAATGCCCACGACTTAAATAAGTCGTTAGATTATAAATATGAGGAGATATAAGGCTTTCTTCATGTCCTTCTACTTTTTTACCATCTACCCAAACTTGACTATCCCACAGAACACGTTCCAACATTAATATCATGTCTTTTTCTTTCCAATTAGCTGGAATTGAAATTTTCTTAGAATACCAAGCAGCACCTACATAATTATTCTGACGTGTTAAATGTAATATTTGTGGTTTAGATAAGGAAGATTCTAAAGTATTAGCATTTCCCAGTCCAGCATCATCCAATGTACCAGGAAGCATTATATTAGTTTTGAATAATTGATTAGTCCATCCTTCTTTCTCTCCTACATCAGTACTATCTATTTTTACTGTCCATTTTCCAGAAAGATCTAAAACATCAATTTTAGATGATTTGCAAGAGGTTAATAATATGATAGTAGTCAGTATTAAAATTATTGATAAACTTTTTTTCATAAGTAATTTTTTCTAAACAATTAATATTCAGACTATTTTATTTTTAACTTTATAGTTTAGATGAAATAAAAGATAACCTTTATTAAAAAATACATGCGAGATCATTGAATCGGCTTTTTTATTTTAAAACATCTAAGAAAATTAAAATTTCATATTCGTGCTAATACGTCACAGTCTTGGCAGCTTAGCTGTTGAGATCAGTTTCATATCCGGATTAATTTTTGTATTTAAACAACAGTTGCCAGTAAAAATTAACCTTTCATATCTCAATTCATTTTTTAGCCTTTAATTCTATGTTTTTTCGTTCAAATTCAGAAATTAAAAACTGTAAATTTTTTTCTTGCACTAAATTAGTCGTTTCCTTTGGATCTTTGTTCAAGTTAAATAATTGAGCAGGCACATTTTTATATGCTGGAATATATTTCCACTCTCCTTTATGCATAGCTATATCACCATTATTATCTTGAGTAATTACATACGAACAATATGTTTTAGCATCTGCTTTTAAAAAGAGTCGTGCTGCACTCTTACTATCATTAAATGAACATTTACTAGCTTTTGCCTTCGTTAAATTATTCATATTTAGGTCTATAGAAAGTGGTGCATCACCAGACATAATACCTACATTTTTTCTGAAGGCATATTCGCCTGTTAACAGCGCATACCTAGTAGGTGAACAAGTAGAAGCTGGGGCATAGGCATTAGTAAATATAACGCTATGCGATGCTAAAGAATCAATATTTGGAGTACTAATAGCTTTAGCTCCATAGCATCCAACATCACCATAACCTATATCATCAGCTAATATAAAAATGACATTAGGCCTTTGTCTCACAAAACATGAACTTATCAGTGATAAGAGTAAAATACTTAATGTTGAATATATAAATATTTGTTTCTTCATTACATAAACCAAGTTAAAATTTCGGTAGCTACTACCATGTGTCCCAACTCATCAGGATGATTATTTTGCGCCATATAAGATTTCATATTTTCTCCTTGTTCTGCTCTTGTTTTAAATAAAGCATAAGAATCTACCAGTCCTGTTTTATATTCAGAAGCCAATCTTCTAATCATTTTAGCATAAGCAGCTAAAGGAGCATTCTCATCTAATATATTCTCTTTTAAATCTGGAGTAGGTGTCATTAGAATAAGTTTAATATTAGCTTTTAATGTTTTCTCAATCATTTTTCTCCAAGCCTTTTCACTTCTTTCTAAACCAATAGATCTATCATTTAATGCGTAATCGATAAATAACACATCAGGTTTCATATTCAAAACCTCTTTTGAGAATCTTTTAGCTCCTTGTTCTGATTGCTCTCCACCTATAGAAGTAGTTATTACATTTATAACAGCCGTTTGATAATGACTTTTTAATACATTAAATGTCAAATTAGGATAAGCATGTAAGGAATTTACACGTGGAGTGTTCGCATATCCTGTAGGAACACTATGCCCATGAAATACAATATTAAGTGTACGGTTTTTAGAATATACGTTAACCATTTCTTGTTTAAATTCTTTAAGATATGTTTGCTTATTAGCAACCTGTGCTAAACTAACTACAGTAAATAAACATATCAAACTTACTGTTGATATTAACTTTTTCATTAATTTAAATATTTATAGGTATATATTTGAGCCCACTATGAAAAGTAGGTTTTTAAGAATTGATTAAATTTATAATAAAAGATGTATTCTTTTTACTGCTCATTTGAAATGTTGTTTTTTTATTCGTTCCCTTCTATTACCAAAGTTGAAACCGATCTTTTGGGAATTAAAATATGATTCAGCACTGTGCTATATTTTTTAAGATTGTCGGATTCGTTGGTTACATAAATTGAACATGTTTTGCCGGTTGATTTGATCCCTTTTAGT
>Ga0172377_10009295_pt1 | contig 10066 bp, 7 predicted proteins | sample Pumphouse3metaG_FD_119749 | JGI IMG/M metagenome (GOLD analysis project Ga0172377, IMG submission 119749) | Leachate microbial communities from a municipal landfill in Southern Ontario, Canada - Pumphouse #3 metaG | ecosystem: Engineered > Solid waste > Landfill > Unclassified | place: Canada... | reverse complement strand
TATATATAGGATTTGATACACTAGAACATACATTACAAAATTTATTAAATATATCATTAGTCGCTAGTTTTAGTAGTTATATCTTATTTTGCATTATATATGCATCATATAAATAGATTAGAAGTTATAAAAAGATTATTATAGAATAACCATAAAGGAGAATATATGAAGTTAGAAAGAATTTCGTTAGAGCATAAGTTTAATCCAGATAATATTCTTACTAGTCATGAAATATTTACTAGAAAAACAAAGACTATATCAGACGATGGAGAAGTCAGAGAAGAAAAAGATTTTGCTGACAACAGTCTGTTTAGTAAGAGAATCTTTGGAGACATGGATACTGAAGAAGAATACAGTTGTGAATGCGGAAAATTAAAAGGTAGATATAATGAAGGCAATATATGCCCTAAGTGTGGTCAACCAGTAAAATTTGTCGGAATGAATATTGATAAATACGGATGGATCGATCTTAGTATGAATACATATAATGAAGACGGAACCGTTAATACTGTTGGTAATGGCTTCTATATTATGAAGAAACTTCCATATGAATTTCTCGAGGGAATTATTGAAAGAAAAACATTAAAAAATATTATTCATATTCCAGATAAGATTACAAAGATTGGTAATCTTGATTTAGAAGAAATCGCCGAAGTACAAAATAGCGATCCAAAATGTAAATACTGATATATAGGTTTACAAGAGTTCTATAAAAGATATAATGAAGTTCTAGATTATTATTATAATCTTAGCAATAAAAAAGATGCTAGATTATATGAATTTTTAAAGGACAGAAATAATATCTTTACCAATAAAATACCTGTTATATCTATCATATTACGTCCTGCCATGAGAACTAAAGATGGCATAAAATTGGATACAATTAATATTAAATATCAGAGTATATTAAAAAATCTTGAAATATTACGTAATATAAATATCATTCCTCTAATTACAGATCTCACTATAGAAGAAATTCAAGCTGAGTATTTTATGCTTAGCGATGAGATATTAGATGGAATAAAGAGTAAGAGCGGTCTTATCCGAAAAGAAATGTGTGGTACTAGAATTAATTTTAGTGCTCGTAACATTATTAGCCCGGCTATTGCTGGATATAAGATGGATGAAATCGTATTACCATATCTTACATTTTTAGAATTGTACAAGTTTGAAATTATCAATATTCTTATGAATACTGAACATATTTCGCCTAGAGAAGCCGAAGAAATCTGGTATAAATCTACACTAGAGATGAATGAAACAGTATATCTTATAATGAAAGAGATGATACAAAGCAATGAAATTGGAGTGTTACTCAATCGTAATCCAACAATTGCATATGGCAGTATACTATATCTCAGAGTAGCTGCAGTAAAACATGACTATAACGATATTACATTAAGCTTTCATAACCTATCTTTGACACCAATGGGTGCCGATTTTGATGGAGACGTACTTAATCTTATATCTATAAAGGATTCAGAGACAAGAGAAGTATTCAAACGAGTATTTTCTCCAATAACATTAATTATTGATCCAAATAATGGAAGATTTAATAATGCATTTAATCTTGAAAAAGATCAAGTGCTAGGATTAAATACATTATTACACTAAATTAAACTTATTTCTTAGCCATTTCAGAGTTTCTCTGAAATTATAATACTATATATAAGCTATATATATATAGTTTGAAGAACCCGGCGTAAAATTTATAACGCCGGGTTCTTACATACATATTGTATATTGTAAGAAATACGTAAGGTAACATGTATTATATCATATCTTAAGAAAAAAAAAATATTTTATATAAATTTTTTGAATAGACACTGTCAGTGTTTTTCTGTCTTAGTAATTTGTCGTATATCTTGTATCATCCTTCACTTTAACTCATACTTATTCGTTAAATTGGATGTACAGAGGTTTGTATTCAAAAAACTCTTAGAAATCTTAGTATTGTGCTAAACTTCTACTATATAAATTGATAAGTTAGGCAAATGAGTTATCCACAGTAGAGAGCCGATACTTGCACAAGATTACGAGTTTTCTTCGAAGAACTCTATAATAGCTTGTGCAAACCCGAGCCCTACTGTGGAACAGTTTGTGTTTCAAAATGTAAGAGAACAATAAAAAATTTTTATTCTATTCTATACTATAAAAAATAAGTAATATTAGCTTAACAGTGTTTAGCTGTTATTAAATTCTACAATAAAAAAATATATTATTATAAGAAGAATCCGCCGCTACACCGTGCATCCGGAGTTTTCTAGAAAATATAAAATGAGAAAACTTTCTGCTTACGTTTCTATGAACCTATGGTGAAAAAAGAAGAATTCAATAAATTGAATTCTTATTTCTTTTTTCTAGGCCACCATAATCGCGAAAGTATGCTCATTTTATTAAAAGTATTTTCTGAAAGCACCAGGAATCACGGTTAGAGGCCGATTCTTTATAAATTATCTGACTTATGTAAAATTACTTATCTAACAAGAAGACAAAAGGAAGGAGGAATCATATGAAAGACATTATGAATTTTAGACAACCAACAGAAAAAGAGAGAGCTGCTATACTAGAAGCATTATTGCAGCATATGTCTGGAGATTTGTTTTTTACTGATGACCTAACTGCACATGAATATCATCGTTATGATTCGATCCCGAAAAGTATCAACAACTATAATGATATTGATGGGATGCTCTCAAATAAAACACTAAATATACTCTCTTCTACTGATAAAATATTAGTACCAGTTAATGATGAAGATAAATTTTTAATATTAGAAATCTTACGAGAAGATTTCTACGATACAACGAAGTTTTTCAAGTTACTAGAAGATTTAACTATATTACCAGAAATTGGTGATACATGTATGAGTTATACTAACGATGAGATCCATAGTTTATCCATGTTATTTACTAAATCTAAGGTTGAGGACTTCTATAAAGAATTGATCTCTGCTAGAATACGTGAATTAACACATCCTGAAAACTTTGAAAATTTTATGAGTTCACTCAGCACCGAGAATATAACAGCTCAATGTGAAGAACAGATATCTTGTCTTATATCAAAGTATAATGCTGAACTAATAAGAGAAGAAATGCAAAAGTTTTTCCTTAATGATATTATATCAATATCTATTGGAAGATACTTAAGATATATTAAAACTACTAGTGTAGATACAGATGAATATTCTAAAAAACTATTTAATCTATTATCCAGAGTAGCACCATTTAATATTGAATGCGATTATAATATGTTTATAACATATGAATATAGAACAAACTATACAAACACATATAATAATTATAACATATACATTACGGATATATTTAAGAAATATTGTAGACATAATCCAGAAGCCGGAATATTAGATACTGGCGATTATAGCATATTTATTAACAGCGGAAGAATATTCAAAATATTATATGAAAAATATCATATTGAATGTAATCCTGCTAGTATAAAAAGTATTCAGTATTCAGAGTCTCGTAATGATATTAAAGAAACATATATTAATAATAATTTTGTTGATATATATTTAACATTGTCAAATAATTATGGTTGTATAAACAAATATCTATCTGATGAATTTAACTATCAAATAATATTCAGCAAATATTGGTACAAATATATATGTGACTATTCTAATATTTACATTGCTTTAGAATCTATTAAAAGTTATACCACCAATAATAATATAACATTTGATCAGTTATATACTGTAGGAGACCTTGCTGAAAAGTATAATGTTAACAAAGAAGTATTATATGGAATAGCTAATAAAATATATATTAATTTACAAAATACAACTGAATCGATAACAGCAGACAATAGACGATATAAAACAGAGATAACAGATATAATTAAATTTATAAGTAAAAATATATTAAACATTTCATATATTCATGAAGAGGAATCTCAAAGTATAAATTTAAATGAATTTTTATTTGGATTACATATGCTTAGTTGTGAAAATATATTTGAAAATTATACATATTATGATTTTCTTGAGCTTATAGATGATACAGATCTTATAGAATATAAGAGAATACTAGGTTGTTCAGAATTGTCTGATACAGCATTTAAAATTGTTAATATGTATAGATGCAAGAATATCGGTAGTGTATATGATTATAACAAACGTATTTATACTACGTCATTTTTTGAAAATAGTTATAATAATATTATCGGAATTATTGGTTCATTAGCAGGATACACTAAGACTCTAGAAAATATGCTAAAAGCTTCTAAGAGCAGCATACATAGCGTAGAAAGAGAAAAACAGCATGAGCTATTTATCTCCGTTATGCAAAATAATGCATCTAGCGATACTGTTTATAACATATTTCACAAGCGTGAATGTGATATGAGCATAATTAGAGAAATTTTGTATGAAATATTCAAAAAAATACCATCAGAAAATTCGATGCAACGTAGAAAATTTTTAGTTGAATTGCGCCGGATATTTCTTAATGATTATCTTGACATTAAACAAGCTGGAGATTTTCTGCAGATATTTCTAGATGAATTATCAAAGTCTACTATAAGAGCTTCTACAATTAGGGCGATACTAGAAGTTATGAAGCGTGGATGGGGAGATAATAGTATCTCATTATTCTGTAAGTTAACAGCTGACGATATTCTCTATACAGTCGCAAATATGCCAAATCTTAGAGCTAGCATTAGTACTACGATATTAGAGTATACCTTGTAATATAAAAGAATAACATCTGTTATTCTTTTTTTTTGTACTTGAAACTTACAACATTGTTGAACAATTAATTATACATATTATTGTACTATAACAATGATAGAAAGGCGAAAACAATATGAGAAAATTAGCAGATACAGAATTATATAATCTTTATCTTAGTGGTAAAGGACAGACAGATCTTAATAACGCAAAGAACGTTCAGTTATATAAGAATGTGGGGGTAATAACTCCTGAACAAATAAGTGTTGAACTAGAACAACTTAAATCTAGAACAAAAAATTCATATTTTCCTTTATTAAGTAAAGGCCTCGCCTTATTTAATGATTTTAATGGAAGAATTAAACTATTTAATCTTGGTAGCAATAGTAGGTCCCCAGTACCAAACTTTATACCAGTATTGGCTGGTGTAAGTGTAAATAAGATGGTAGATAAGAGCAGCAATAGTAGAAAAGAAACTCCTACAATATTTGTTAACTTATATAGAGTAGGTTCATTTAGCGCTGATGAGAGTACATATACTGGGTTAAATGCCGCAACTGATCTATACTCAGCTATTGAAGGTGGAGTTCTAATAAATGCGATAGCTATCGATGGTTTGGGAAATAATATTTTCTCAGATAACACTGTGTTAGAAAATCTTACGAGAATATATACAAATTTATTTTCTCATGCAATAATCAGTGCTAAAACAACATATGGCGGAAGCGATTTTCAAAATGATGCAGCTCTATATCTTATTGCTAGATTTTTCTTAACATACGTACTAGATAAACCCGATAGTAGTCTCATGCATGAAATTGCATATAAATCAATCAAACATAATACAGGCTTAAAAGCTCTAGAGATGTATGAAGATACTGAACAAATAAAATATACTTCGCTTAGTAACTTCTTAAAAACATTTGGAGAAGCCTTTTTCAATGGTGAAGCAATTAATCTATTAGAATTTGAAACAAAATGGACAAAAGATAATGGCGAAGGAACTATGCTAGCCATAGAATACGTACCATTTTTACTATACTTCCTCTTTGCAGGATATCATAGAGCTACTCTTGGTGGTTCTGTTAGATTATATAGTAGAATGCCAGAACTAGAAAAATTTGGTATGACAAAATTATACAACCAAGTAACAAGCATAATTAGATAATGATATAGGAGGCTACACATATGGAAAATAGACAACTTAAAAGAATAGTACATAACGATGTACCTCAAGTTTCGATATCAAGCCTTCCAGCTGTTATTAAATTCTTTCAAAAAAATAGTAGCACATCAGAAACATGGGATAGTAACTATGGCATAGATAATTTGGCATATACATTTGATCTTCCAGATGAAGCATATGTTACTGGAGCGACAGGTTCATATAGTGAATTAAAGTATATATTAACTAAATTATTATATCCAACGGTATCTAGAACATATCTAACTGAAAATTTTTATATATATGAAATACCAGATTATAGTAATCAGGCAATGACACCAGGATATGTCGATTTTGTACCACTAGTATATTATGCTGGCAAGAAAATACCTCAAAAATATATAGGTACTATCCGCTCATATACAAAAAAAGTAGTATATCTTCTTATAAGCAAAGAAATTGATGAAGTTATAGATGATATAGATATTATAATATCTTATAAATTCTATGCAGAAACTACTTCTGGAACTGAGTCATTAAAAACTATAAGTGCAAATACTGATGGAACATTTACTATAAAAATATCTGATAATGGATATTATTCTGGTAACGAGACATTGCGTATATATGATAGTACTGGCATGGAAATAAGCAACAGATACTATACAACAATAGATAATACTAACAATTCTACATATAGATTAAATACACAACATGAATATTATAAGCGTTTATATAATAATAAATATAATTATTCTACAACTAATAAAACTTATAATAACATATATCAGAGTATTGATTTTACTATAATAATAGACCCATATATAACGAGTCTAACAAAAATACAATACAAGTTCTCTAATGATGGTCCTAGATATTTTTATCTCACTGGAAATGGAACTACTTGAACAAATACTAATCTCTCTAGATACAATGGTATACAAGATTTTGAAGTGTATGTTGACGGACTAAAGAAGATTGTATTATTAGATTATACTGTCACTAAAGATAGTGTAGGAAGAATAACATCGGTAAATAATATTACAAGTGATGGTACTGTAGAAGTTATTCCATACTATAATCATAGAAGAACAGATAATTTTGTAGTGAATTGTACCGGATCAAATATATCTAATTTTCCTATAAGAAATTTTTTATATACTAATAAACTATATAACTGGGCATACACAAGTAATAACTTTGATGCAATGCTCTATGAAGATGGTAAATTTATAGGTGAGCTAACTGAAAATACAGAACACAACATATCTATACCGTCATATACATTTAATACTGGAACTACATATGAAATAATATTCAAGGATTGTGGAGATATCACTCTAGATCCAACTATAACCTTTACACCTACAGAAACTACAAATTTCACTGAAGTAGAAATTGACGGTACTGACTATGTGTTAGGAAATAAGTATACTATAATGTCAGATCCAAAACTTAATACACCAAGTACTATAAATGATACTGTAGTTACAGCTGCTGATATTATATTTTACAATTCTGACGATAAAAATATATTATTAGGCGATACCGAAATAGGTGTAAGTACTATAGATGATAAAAAATATCTATATAACACCACTATACCTCAAACTGTAGAAACGACAATATCCAATTTTATAACTAATAATATGACATATTGCGTTACAGACAATGCTATAGGATACATAACTAGAAAAAAGAGTATGGATGCTATACGAGATAACTATCTCCTACTAGTAAACAATAGTACGGTTACATTAGCAACTGGAACAAAAGATACTAAAATTCCATATTATAGCGGCATGTTCATATACATAGAAAGTGCAGATACTATAATAGATATCGATTATCTATCAACTGATAACTATATAGTCAGCAAGGACTATAATATAAGTTCGGATACAACAAAATTTATATCACTTCCAGTTATACAAGCAGATACTAATAATACTGCAATATCATCATTTATATATAGAGGAACTGAAAAGAGTTTTAAGTACTATATATTTCAATAAATATAAGGAGGAGAAATATGCACAGAGTTTTTAATAATAATCCTATAAGTAAAAAAATTAGTAATCTTACTGATAGTTCTCCATATGTATATATTGCAGATAATACAAATTTAGTAGCATCCCAAATATTCTTAGGATATACCACAGATAATGCAACAGTTAGTTCAGATGATATGATTGTATGCGAGTATATCTCCGGAAATAGTGCAAGAGTCCTATCTTATGATAATGCATTATATCAATATATAGTCCAAGTAAATAGTAAGATAGATAGCGCAAACACTTTTGATGATAGTGAAACTGTATCAAGCATTGCTATAGAAGGAAGTATATAGTATGATAGTAACAACTAAGATATTTAATAAGAATATTCCATATTCATTAAGATCTACCACAGAAGCAAAAAGCAGTACTTTATTTTCATTAAATATGGATACTGATCATGTATATAATAGTGTATACTCAACCGCTATTACAGGTTCATACCAACCAAGATATATTTCTTTGCCTGCAACAACTGGTATGTCATATCAGAGTATAACAAACTATAATATATCAGATGCTATAGACAGTATATCAGTATACCAAAATAACAAAAGATTCAGCACATACAACTCTGCGGTTAACTATAATTTCAGTATATCTGAATTAGAAAAATTTATAGATATCCTACATGGAAAAATATATCATAAGTATAATGACAATACTATATTACCTGAGGCATCTGCAAAGTCTATTGATAGCAATGCCACACAAAGAGACGCATATATACTCGATATATTAACTAATATATATGATCCTGCATATTGCACAGATCTCATACAGATGGCAACTATAGGTAGAGAAATTACACCTAGAACATATAGTAGTTATGTGGAAACCATAGATTCTAGTTTTGTGCTAGATCCATATCCAGCTATAAAAGTACTATATGCTCCAAATAATTTAGATATGTATATGGTAGTAAAAAATATACCGCTGTATAAGATGAGACGCTCTATCACATCTAAGAATATAGATGGCACAGCTAATTATATATATGTATATCCAGAATATTTAATAAAGGATAGCTCTGGAAACATAAATAAAGATTTTATAAATTCCATAGATATGATAAAATTAAGTTATGATACTAGCGGCACAAATATAAAATATTATGTTGGTAATAGTGACTATTTTAATTGCAAGACTACAATATCAAATACGGATAATACGGTGTCTGATATAAATATAATAAATCATTTAGATGATAACATTAAAAATTAGAAAACACCTGTTTTCTAATTTTTATTTCTTATATATATTATAAAAATGAGTATAGTCGATAGTTTATTTATTTTAAATTTATTTAAAAAAATAAATTTTATAGATGATTTGTATATCAAACATAACTATCTATTATACAATATAAAGGAGAAAACATATGACATCAGAAGAGAAAGAAAAAAAGAAAATTGAATCATTAGAAAAAATAAATGATGCAATAAAATTTGCTGAAAAAGAATCTAAGTCAATATTATCTACTGCAGAACGAGCTGATGTACCGCTGTACATTGATACAACTGTAGGACTTACAAAAATCAGAGGTGGATTATCTGGAGAATTTGCCAAATATCATATTAAATAGAAAGAAGGAAAAATATGGAGATAAAAAAACTTATACATGGTGTAGCTATAAATGACTTACACTTTGGTATAAAAGAAAGTAAACGAGTATACGAGGAACTTATTCAATTTAAAGATTATCTGCAAAATAATCCTGACATACAATTTTGTATTATAGATGGTGATTATTTTCAGTGTAAACTTAGTATATCAGATCCTGCATCTTATATAGCTATTTCATTTTTTAAAGAATTATCTGATATATGCAAAAAACAGCATATTAAATTGAGAATTGTTCATGGAACCAAATCACATGATATGTTCCAAATAGATATATTTCAACCATTTACAACCGATATTGATCTTGATATGAGAATTATCAAAACTGTAGAGGAAGAAGATCTATGTGGTCTGCATGTATTGTATCTTCCAGAAGAGTATCCTATGAATGTTGAAGAGTATTATGCCCCGTATAAAGCCATAGATAAAAGATATAATTGTATCTTTGGTCATGGCACATGGGATTTTGTAGCTCAACAAGGATTAGAAGAGAAGAGTAATAATAATGAGACTCATACGGCACCTGTCTTT
>Ga0172377_10009294_pt1 | contig 10067 bp, 7 predicted proteins | sample Pumphouse3metaG_FD_119749 | JGI IMG/M metagenome (GOLD analysis project Ga0172377, IMG submission 119749) | Leachate microbial communities from a municipal landfill in Southern Ontario, Canada - Pumphouse #3 metaG | ecosystem: Engineered > Solid waste > Landfill > Unclassified | place: Canada... | reverse complement strand
TCGGACTCCATCGGAGATATTAAATCCAGCACCACTGAGAGCATTGTAGACGATCTGTTTTATCGGCACAATCGAACCCTTAAATCAGATATTTTACTTATTTTAAGAACGTTTCTCGGGAAAATCCTTCGTGGAACCAAAGCTGATGAAGTCTAAGTATACATTCATATACAACACTGAGATTGAAAAAACCTTGGACTCTGCCCTTGCTGATATTGCAGAGGAAACGAGAGCTGATACCTCTTTTAGACACTTGAAATATCTCGTCTTGGGGGGCGGCTACGGACGTGGAGAGGGCGGCGTACTGATTAAAAAAAATGGAGAGGCAGCCCTCTACAACGATTTGGATTTTTTTGTAATTTCAAACACTCGTCTACGCTGGAAAAACAACCAGCTTAATCAATTTTTTAAGCATATCTCAGAAAAATGGGAAAAAAAGTTAGGGATTGATGTGGATTTCAGCAGAGCCATGGATGCCAAATACGTAAAAAGTCGCTCTCATATCATGGTTTGGAGGGAAATGATTTTAGCCCCAACTTTATTAATTGGAGATAAGGAGGATTTTCAAAGATACTTTTCTCAGATATCCCCTGTGATGCCTCCTTCTGAAACAGCAAAACTTCTCGTAAACCGAATGTCGGGACTTTTTCTTGCAAAACAGAGGCTCCTTCGCAAGAGCGACCTCTTTCATGAGGATTATGATTTTATTGCCCGCAATATTAACAAGGCTGTTTTGGCCTGTGGAGACGCCATTTTGCTATTCCATGGAATATATGCTTTAAAAGCTCAGGAAAGGCTTCAACACCTTGATATACTCTGTGTTCAGAAAACTGAGAAATGGGCTAAACTCAAGAAACTGTATGCAGAGGCAGTACATTTTAAAAAATTGCCCACTATATCCCTGGATAGAGCGATCCAAATGAAAAAACTTCAAGAAACAGTTGAGCTCAGCTTTGAGACTGTTAGGACTGTAGAAAACTTTCTCCGCTCTCCTGAACCCAAAGCTCTCATACGGAGATTGAAAGAACGTTTAATTATTTTTAAACTTGAGAAAGAATTTAGTTTTTTAAATATAAAATTTAGTTTTTTTGATAATATGTATTTTTGTTTCATCCTCGTGCTCATGAGCCTTCTCCAAGGCTCTGCCCCTCTTTCTGATGAGCATGAGAATACTTATAGAAAAATGTGGAATTATATTGGATAGTGATTCGGTTTAATTTATACTTTGGAAAGTACGTATGGCGGTAGATAATGGCTTGAGTTTTGGGGGAAATACCCCGCCGGAAGATGAGGGAAGGTTGCCTTTCAATTTGGAAGTGTTTCGCTTTGACCCTCGCAGCCTCCTTCTTTATGTCGCTTCAAAGTGGCGCTGGATTTTAATCTTCTTTTTTCTCTCCCTCCTCGCTATATGGGGGCTTGAAAAATCGCGCTCTGTAAACTCTAAGACGGCTTGGACGGCTGAGGCCAAAGTCCTCCATCAAGAACGATCTAATAGGCTTCCCAACTACTACCAGCAAATGGATACTGCAACAGTTATGCAGTTCTTCGCTTCTAGGGATGTACAAGGACGCGTCGGTGACCGTCTTCGAAATTCACCACAGTATGCGTTCTCCCCTGAGCTCTTCAAAAACGTTCTCGTATCCAGAGAGAGGGAGCGAAGTTGGATCATCTCTATAAAAGCCTCTGCAGGAACCCCGGAAACGGCTGCAGCAATTGCAAACGAAATGGCCGAGGAGGGAATTGCTGAGTACGTCAGACAGCAAAGCAGCAAAATTCGAGCTATTCTGCAAGAACGAAGCCTTCAACTTACAAACATCACAAAGGAGTTATCCTCCCTTCAATTTGAGAAAAAAAGGCTTTACACATCGAACTCTGTTATATCGCCGGACATAGAACTCCTAAAAAAGAATGAAGACATTTCTTCTTTTATTTCAAAAAAAGAAGACCTTCTCATCAAGCTCCACAGCCTTGATATCAGCATCAACTCAATCAAATCGCTTCTCGAACAAACTCCTGAAATGGAGGAAGGAGAAAAAAGAATAGACAACACTCGCTCTCTGGGGCTAACTGGCAAAAAGAACGAACTGGAAAATCTCCTTAAAAGATACACACCCGAGAATCCTAAAGTAAAAATTTTGCTTGATGAAATTGATATTTTAGAAAAAAACCAGGCGGCGGGCTCTAATCAGATAGCAGATGTTGTTGTATTAAGAAAGAATCCGGTCTATGCAACTTTGCAAAACCAGTTGACAGCATTGGATATTGAACGCAAAACGACTGAGGTCTTAATTGCGCAATATGAGACGAATCAAGTTTCTAAAGAAGATGAAATACAAGACATAATGAATCGAAGTGTGGCCTACGAACAATTGCAGCAACGAGAGGAGCAGTTAAAATCTGGATCTCAAAAGGTAATGGATAGCATTAATGATTTGGAGTTTCTAATGAGTTCAGCCGTTCCTGACGTTTCAATTTTTGAACGCGCAAAGATACCTACTATCTCCAATATGGGACAGGCAAAATTTAAAATTGTTGGCGTAGGCGTGTTCCTAACCCTTATTTTCTCCATTATGGTCGCAGCATTAAAGATTTTGAAACTCAGATTAGTTTCATCATCAGAGTTTGAATCTGCCTTAGATGTAATTCCGCTTGGAGAATTACCCCTTCTAAGCGAAGCAATTGGAGAATCTAAAAAATCCACACTCCAAAAAATATTGCAAAATCTTAGAATTTTTCTTCATGAACACAAACGTGTCGGTTTCTTAAAGTTTATGCCGTCCGATTCGTTAGAGGCAGATATCACAGAAATACTGGATATTGCGATGATCAGTGGACAAAAAACTTTTCGTCTAAAATGTGTTCCAGCAACAAAAGGTGGAATTCCTGCTTCTTATAAGCCGCTAAAGGATGACACTCTCGCTAAAAGTCTTATCAGCGTTATAAAAGTTTCAGATGAAGGATTTTTTTGCTTCCAAAACAACCTTAGCCTTGATTCAGCTGAAATGGATTTGCTCAGGTTCGATATTGAAGCACTTTGTACCAGTTACGACCTCGTCGTTATTGAGCTTGAATCTGAGGAAAGCACGGAGCTACTTAGCTCACAAATTGCTCAACTCTCTGAGAGAATCATTTTGTCTGCTCCCTTTGACTCTATTAAAAAAACAGTACTGCAAGAACATATTAAACAAATGAAAGAAACTTCTGATGTCAAAATTGCAGGACTTCTTACTGATGTCCCGAATCCCTACTATGGAGGATAAAATGCTAAGATATATTACTTTATTTTTTATCTCTTTTTTTTCTACATTGCTTTTTTGTTCATGTCAGCATGGCGTAAAAAGAGACGCGCTGGAATATCCGCCAGAGTATGATGAATCAGGTGTGGATGTTTCCTCAACTGACCCGGAAGAAATCCGGAAGCAATTGGAAGAAATAGCAAATACCCCCTATCCTCCTTACACAATACAGGGAGGCGATATGTTTAGAGTCAAAGTTTACGGCGAGGATGATGTTAGTGACACCCTTGGGGCCTCTACTTCGACAGTCACTGCAGATGGTTATCTGGTATTAAACCTCGTTGGCCCACTTTTTGTAAAGGGGCTAACCCTGATCGAAGCAACTGACCTTGTAACTAAAGCTTTCGAAAAATATATCAGGTATCCTCGTGTTGCTCTGATTCCCGCGAATATACGAGGGAAACAAGCAACACTAATTGGAGCCGTTAAAAATACAGGTGTTATTTCAGTAAGAGATGATACTCGGTTGACTGAATTTATAGCATTGGGCGGAGGCTTCCACACAGGTCTTTTGGATGGAAAAGAAGTTGAGTTGGCAGATATACCCAGTTCCTACATGATACGAGATGGGAAAATACTCCCCATAAACTTTACGGAAGCCATATACAAAGGGAATCCTCTTCATAACATTGCGGTTCGCCCCGGTGATGTCATCTATATCGCTAGAAGAGATTCTTCTCGAGTTCTTGTAATGGGTGAAGTGAATTCCCCTCGCCAGCTTAACTGGACTCCTGACATGACGGTAGTTGATACAATTGCTCAAGCGGGCGGCTTGAAAGATGAACATTGGGGCACTGCTCTTATTCTTCGCAGACCCAAGGGGGCGAATACCGGAGCTGAATTGAAGGTCTACAAAGTGGATATTGATGACTTGTTCTCTGGGAGGGGCAGAAACTTCAAAGTGGCATCTGAAGACATTATATACATCCCAAAAGACTCCATCAGCGAATACAATGTGTTTATCCGAAAGCTGTTGCCAACAGCCCAGCTCATCAACGCTGCCTCATCCCCGGTTTACTGGTTTAACAGCAAATAGTTGAATTTTAATTTGGAAGTCAAGCATGTCATATTTTTCGCATTCTTTTTTTCGAGTATCCCCTTTTTAACATTGGTTTGGTATTCGAGTGAAAAGGCACAAAAAATTGGAGTATTTATTATGCTGTTTACGATGCCATTTAACGAGGCAGCAGGAATCAATTTTTTTCCAGATCCTTTTTACAGAGGAACTTCTAGAGGTTTTGAGATTACACTAACCGATGTAATTTCTATTTCACTTATATTTTCAATTTATTTAAAAAGAAAAAAAGTTATAATTTTTCCTAAAGGTTCTATTTTTTATATAATTTATTTTGTCATTTCTTTTATATCTTCGTTTAATTCTTCAAATTTGAATTATTCAGGTTTTGAAATTCAAAAGATGTTTTTTATTTATTTATTTTTTATAACTGTATATAATTATATTTTTTTCAACAAAAGTTTTGATATAATCAAAATATCTTTTTTTACTATTATTTCAATAAATTTTTTAATGATGCTGGAGCAAAAATATATATTAGGATATTATCAACCTTCCGGTCTGTTTCCGCACAGAAATTCGAGTTCAATGTTTGTTAACTTAATAGCACCAATTTTTTTATCTATTTTATTAAATAAAAAATCTAATAAAAAAATATTTTGTTTTTATTTTACTATATACATGTTATGTTCTATTAATGTAATTTTTGCACTGTCTCGTGGAGCAATATTCTTTTTTCCCATAGCTGCTGCTATTGTCACTTCTTTTTCAATGGCCTCAAAAATTACAAGCCGAAAAATACAGACTATTACTCTCTTTTTGGTGTTAGCCATTGTAGGTTCTGCCAAAGCGGCCCCTATGGTTGCAGAGCGGTTTGAAAGGGCATCAGAGCGCTCCGGCGAAACGAGAGTTAGACTTGCAAAAATAGCTGTACGGATGGCTAATGACAAGTTTTGGGGAATTGGTCTTAACAATTGGGGTGTCAAAGTAAATCCTCCATATACTTATGCTGAGGGGCTGCGGCCAGTAGAAGATGAGGATTTCAAAGATGGAATTGTGGAAACTATTTATTTACTTGTTGCTGCTGAATGCGGATGGATAGGTTTCACCTCACTTATTCTTTGGTTTGGATATTACTTCGTTCAAAATGCCCTTAACATCAGGAGGTATAAAAACACACCTACTTCGTACATGCCTATCGGGCTCTTTGCAGGTCTCATCGCCACTTTTGGACAATCCACTCTAGAATGGGCACTAAAACAAAAAACAAATTTTTATGAGCTTGTTCTCATTTTTGCTATTATAGCAGCAATGACGCAAATTTATGAAAATTATAAAAAAAACAAACCCTAATAATAATGAAAGAAATTCCAGTTTATTTATTTATCGATGCACTTGGGTGGGAAATCGTTCAAAAATATAATTTTCTGAAAGATGAACTGTCTTTTAGATACTCAGTGAAAATGCAGTTCGGATACTCCTCTACAGCCATCCCGACAATTCTTTCGGGAGAATATCCTAATAAACACAATCATTTTTCTTTTTTTTATTATGACCCTATTAATTCCCCTTTTAAAATTTTCAAGCTTCTCAAATATTTTTTTGGTGCAGGACTCCACCCCCGCTGTATTTTGAACAGAGGACGAGTTCGCAGGTATGTCTCAAAACTTTTCTCAAAAATTAAAGGCTACACCGGTTATTTCCAACTTTACCAGGTTCCTTATGATAAATTATGCTATTTTAACTACTGCGAAAAAGAAGATATTTTTGCAAAAAAAGGACTTCTCCCTTTAAAAAACTTAAGAGACGTATTAGAAGAATCTGGACTTCGGTTCCTTATTTCTGATTGGCGTAAGCCCGAATCTTATAATGTGAACGAACTTGAACAGGCTTTAATAGATAATAAAATCGACTTCGCTTTCATTTACACAGCTCAACTAGATTCATTTCTTCATGACCATATTTTGGATGAAAACGCTGTGGCTAACAAGCTACATTTCTATGAAGACCGTTTAAAATCTCTTTTTATTCTCTTGAAAGAAAAGGGAATACTTACAAAATTCACAGTTATTTCTGACCATGGGATGACTCCACTCAAGTCAACAGTGGATTTAATGAATATTGTCTCTGATCTGAAGCTTGAATTCGCTAAAGACTACGTTGCTATTTACGATTCCACTATGGCACGTTTTTGGTATCTTACCCCAGAAGCAAAAGGGATAATTCAAAACCGACTCTCTAAATCAGACTGTAAGGGTAGTTTTTTGACAGAAAAAGAAAAAGAGCTTTATGGAGTTAATTTTGAAAATAATAAGTTTGGAGAAGATATTTTTTTGATGGAAACAGGAATTCAAATTGCTCCTTCTGACCTTGGCCAGAAACCACTTAATGGTATGCACGGCTTCACCCCTGAGGACAAAGATTCTTACGCATGCTTTCTATCGACTCACCCCCCAAGCTTCGTCCCTGCCGAAGTAAAGGACTATTTTCATCTTATGAAGGGTGATATCAATTCATTAGTATTAAAATAATTACTTTATATATTTTTAAAATTGAAACTCGTAGGAAAGAATTTAATTGCTGTCAATATTATTGCTTCCTATGTACGTATTGTAGTTTTGGCAGCTCTCACTCTTTTTAGCAGCCGCTGGGTTCTCAGCGCTTTAGGTGAGATTGACTTCGGCCTTTACAGCGTTGTTGGGGGGCTCATTGTTTTTATTCTATTTCTGGGGAACACTCTCGCTAATAGCGTGCAGCGTTTTTATGCTTACACTATTGGCGGTGATAATTTCACGGAGCTGCAAAAGTGGTTTAATTGCGCCTTTGTTCTTCATACCCTTTTCGCTATACTGCTTCTTCTATTTGGCATTCCGTTAGGAACTTTTTTCCTCGAGCATATTTTGAACCTCCCTTTGGAACGAATTACAACCTGTAAATGGGTCTACAATTTTTCAGTTTTCTCCGCAATGGAAACAATGATTTTCATTCCTTATTGGAGCATGTTTTATGCGAAGCAACGTATTTTTGAATTAACCTTCTGGACAAGTCTTCAAACTATTTTGACATTTATACTTGCATGGAAGCTGTTAAGTATGAGTGGAGATTTGCTCTTATTTTACTCTATTGGAGTTGTTATTATAAAATTCATTATTGATTTTTTAACTGTTATTAGAGCAAAATTTATTTTTAGAGAATGTAAAATTAAATCAGATTTTTTATTCGATAAAGAAAGAATTATAAAACTTATTTCGTTTGCTGGGTGGAATCTTTTTGGTGCATTCGGAGGCGTTGTAAAGAATCAAGGATTGTCTTTCCTTATTAACATATTTACCGGCCCTAAAATTAATGCTGCATTCGGTATAGCAAACCAATTCGCTTCTCAAACCAACAACATGTCTTCTGCCATCTACCAATCCATTTCTCCTGAAATCACTAGCCGCGAAGGGCAAGGCAATCGAACCGGAATGATTTCCCTTTCCCAGCAAATGAGTAAATTCATCATTCTTCTGACTTTTTTTTGGGCAATACCATTTTTCTTCGAGATGGATTACCTATTAAAACTTTGGCTAAAAAACCCACCCCCACACGCTGCCACCTTTTGCCAAATAGTGCTTCTGGCCTATATCATTGACAAGTCTACGGCAGGCTATATGGAAGCTGTAAAAGCTTTTGGAAAAATTGCTCTATACCAATTCGTCCAAGGAGGAATGCTTATTCTGACATTCCCACTTTCCTGGCTTGTGTTTATACTTGGAGGAAGTGCAGAAATGGCTGTTGCTATGCTAGTTATCACTTCCACAGGGTGCTCTATCGGACGTATTTTCTGGGTAAAAAAACTGATGAAAGTCTCCCCCTTGAGTTGGATTCGTGCTGTATTTACCAAATGCATATATGTTGCGATACCTTCGATTACAGCGTGCCTTTTTTTAGAAAAAATGATGGAAGAAGGACTTTTACGATTTTCAATAACTATTATTATCACAGGGATAATTTCATTTATATTCTGTTGGTTTTTTTCTTTAAATATATCAGAGAAGTTTTTTATAAAAAGTAAAATAGCTTTTATTTTGAATAAATTTAAATAATAATTTTAAATTAATAAAATTATGAATAATGGATTTTTCCTTCCCGCGACTATAGTATCCAAAAAACCTTTTATTTTTATATCTTTTTTTGAAGATTTTTTAAATTTGAAAAATGAGTTCATGATTTGTATAAAAGAAAATAGAATATCTAAAGATATTTATGCTTTTTTTAATTTTGGATGGAATTACGAATCTTACGAAAGAGTAATATTTGTAAAAGAAGAATTAGTAAAATTAAGATTATTAATAAAAAATATCAGGATTATATTTTTTTGTAATTCATCGATTGAATTAAATAATTTTAGAAAAATTGGTGAGAATTGTATTTTTTGTAGCCAGAATGCTTTTTTAAGAGAAAGTCGTTATTTTGTAACTCGACAAAGAAAAATTTATGATGCCATCTATTTAGCCAGAATAACTCCTTTTAAGCGCCATGAATTGGCATTAGATATTCCACGCTTACTTCTTATCGGATCCTATTCGCAGAAAGAACAGAATTATGCAAAGGGCATACTTGACAAATTCAAGAATAATGCTACCCATATAGAGAAGGTTAGAGGCATCTTTATGTTCCGATACATCAATCAGGCGAAAGTTGGGCTAGGGCTTTCTGAGGAGGAAGGAGCAATGTACGCTGCTACTGAGTATGGTCTTTGCGGAGTGCCTTTAGTGACAACTCGGAATAAAGGAGGCAGAGAGCAGTCCCTTAGTCCCGACTATGTTAAAGTCATTGAAACTGATTATCCTACGCCTCAAAATGTTGCTGAAGCGGTAGAGCATGTTTCAGAACAAAATTTTTCTCCCGCAATAATTCGAAATTCGACTATTCAAGTTTTAAAACAGCATAGAAACCGTTTCGAAGAATTGATGCGAAATATCTATACAGAATCTAATGAAGGAAAAGAGAGTGATCTTAGAAGAGCTATTAATTTTCCTCATAAGTTTGGACTCAGATGTCGAGTCTGGCCATTTTTTAAATACTTCCGAGGGATGAAAATCAATAAGTAATTTTCATACTTTATACTTTTTTATATGAATGATAAACTGACTTTAGTCATTCCTTGCTACAACGAGGAATCAATTATTGATAATACCATTCAAGAAGTTTTAGTTCATTTAAATGAATTAATTTCATCTGGTAAAATTTCAACTGAGAGTAATATTCTTCTAGTGGATGATGGTTCTACAGATAAAACTTGGGAACGAATCACGGTTTTGTGCAAAAAACATTTGGCAGTTCGTGGTATTAAACTGTCTCGAAACAGCGGACATCAAACGGCTTTGATAGCGGGACTTATGGAAGCTAAGGAAAAATGTGATGTTACCATTTCATTAGACGCTGACTTACAAGACGACATCAATGTTTTAAAAGATTTTATTGATGAGTATAACAGAGGGAGCGATATCGTCTATGGTGTGCGTTCCGATAGGTCGTCCGATAGCTTCTTTAAGAGAGCCTCAGCAGAGTTTTTTTATCGCATCCTTTCTTTTTTAGGCGTTAAGTCAATATTTAATCATGCTGATTACAGATTAATGAGCAAAAAATCTCTTGATGTTTTATCCAAATATAAAGAGACTAATCTTTATATCAGAGGAATTATACCACTTATTGGATTCAAACACTCTATCGTTTTATATAAAAGAAAGCCTACAGAAAGGCCTACTCATTAT
>Ga0172377_10009292_pt1 | contig 10067 bp, 10 predicted proteins | sample Pumphouse3metaG_FD_119749 | JGI IMG/M metagenome (GOLD analysis project Ga0172377, IMG submission 119749) | Leachate microbial communities from a municipal landfill in Southern Ontario, Canada - Pumphouse #3 metaG | ecosystem: Engineered > Solid waste > Landfill > Unclassified | place: Canada... | reverse complement strand
TTCACACATGAAGGATCACCCCCGCTTATGCGGGGACCACATTGGCCGGCCTCCGTTGGCGGCCGTATACTCCGGATCACCCCCGCTTATGCGGGGACCACACTAAAAGTAAACGGACGAGCCAGATTACTAGTTCTATACTGAATGACTGATTAATTATTCATATAAAAATTCATTTAAAAATAGGCTGCTTATTGTCAGATGTCATTTTATAATAAACTTTGGCGATTGACAGACATTCGGATAATGTATCATTATTATCACTTTGTATTCCATAATATTCCTGAAGAGATTTGATGTCGTGTCTTTTTAGATTGTAGAGATTCTTTTTACCGATAGACTTTAAACTAATTCTTTTTTCGATGCTCGTCTCGATTCCCTGACGATTGCACTCGGCCTCGATGAATGAAAGCGACCTGCTGATATCCTCAAAAACAACCGTCATGCCGCCCAGAAAATCAAAAAAGCCTATTAACGCGGACTTAACGTAACAATTGTAATCCGATACGGTAACATCGCATGAGGATTCCCAAAGGAATGTGTCGTAAACATTATTTTCACCCGCTATGATCGATCCGATCGATAGCAACCTGTCGCTCCCTGGGTCCGGCCCTGTGGTTTTGATTGCCACAAAAACGATTTTGTCCGCATCTTCGCTTTGCTTTGTACGGGAGAACTGTTTGCTTTTACGGTATTTGCTTGCCTTGCTGTATCCATATTTGGATTCGGTAAAAGCTTGATTGCCCGGCAGAGGGCGCAGCATCACCTTCAACCCATCAAGATCCGCGAGCTCCCATTCACCGTTATGAACGCGAAAATCGAAACGCTGTTCGTTGCTTGCACCGAATACCATTATTGCTCTTCCGTTTTTACAGGATGAAACGATGCGGTCCCAGATTTCATCTCTGACACGACCGGACATTCTGCCTACAAAGACGTTTGTGCTTATCTCGAACAACCACTTTGTCAGATCTCCGCGCAATGAGGGAGGACAATTGCTGAGCGATATCACTATCATTGATCAGTTCCTGAGCTGTGATCTCCTTCTTCCATTCCATAGGAGACTCCGGCTTCTATTTCTCCGATTTTCTCGTCCCAAAGCTTATTTGTATCGCCCGCGAGCTCTTCTTCGTCTTCCGCGATAGAATGACATGATAGCAGATCACGAATATCTGTGACCATTCGATCAATTAATTTTCCATCATTCACGGCATCCCTTACTGCCCTCCGGGTCGACGGCCCTATTTCGCCCTCTGTTCCTGCGGCGATTCTAAATGCTATTGGTATCGTTAGTTCAGCCTTGTAAAGATCGGCAATGTCATAAACAAATGACCTTTCGTGCCCGGTGTGAATGAATCCCAAACCAGGCGAGCACCCGAGGGCCGCGATCACTGAATGCACGATACCATAAAGGCATGAATTGGCGGCAGATAGCGCCTGATTTACCGGGCTTCCATAAGAAAAATCATCTGGATCATATTCTCTGCCGTCCCATTTTACCCCTGTCTTCAAGGAAGAACTTCGATATATCGATCTGACCCTGGAGCCCTCTCTCCCTCTGAGCTGTTGCATGGTCATCCTAGAGAAATTCTCTCCCGGAAAACGCATCTCGTACATTTTTCTCGCAACCTTGAGACGCAGATGAATATTGGAAACCGCCTTCGCCTGAGCCATGAGAAGCTTCGAAGAGTGAGTGAGCGGCCTCCCATGGGCATAGTATCTGACGCCCCTTTCTCCCACCCAAATTGCGCTTGTACCCGCATCGCCTATCAGTTCCATGGCGCGATGTGTGACATTGGTTCCCGGCCCGAGGAGGAGGGCCCCTATTGTTGCCACAGGTATATGCATCACTCCCCTCGAGTCCGTGACGGTCAAGGCGCTCTCGGAACGATTCAGCACGCAATGTTCCAGATAAATGAAAGACATTCGGTCTCGCATCCTGGGAAGTTCCTGTATGGACGGCTTCTCCGCCCCTGGAATCGTCATTCGATCGCTCTTGAGACTGTGATCATCCCAAATCCGTACGCTTTTGCCCGCCCCAATCCATTCTTTATTGTGTCAACAAATGTACTCGCGTCTTCGACTCTCAAGGTCCCCTCGAAAACCGTGGCCGCAAGAGTGATGCAATTGTTCTTATTTCTGAATTTTAGATTGTCCCTGGACATTATTTTTACATCTTGACCTGGACCCTCTACCGAAAAACCGCATTTTCTTGATTTTTCGATAAACCATTGGAGTTGCTGTTCGGCTGTAATGTGCTGACACACCTTGCCCCGTGCATTTTTTTCATCGCTCTGTTTGATACTGCGCGTAGGGTTGGCCCTGATACGGAATTTCCGCACATCGCCGTCCTTTATGCCCATGAGGAAGTTGTCATATTCTACCGTGTCCCACCGCTGGCCTGATTCCGGCCATCCGAACTGTTCGATGATGTGTGTAAAGTCCGGCTTGATCTGGCTCTGTACCAGGACATATGTGGAAGGATCTAATTCGTCCACCCTCCAAAGTATCCGGTCGTTGCCTTCTTTCTGCATTGCGGGGAAGCTTGCCATGACGGTAGCGTGCAATACCTCTGGCGACGCTAGCGCCTGCATAGTATCCCTTCTGCGAGGATTGATCTCTACTCTTGACAAGTACATTATTTGTCCTCCCCCATTACCTCCGCTATCGCGTCAAGTTTGTTGTCTTCTGGCGCTCTATGTGTGCTATCGCCGTTTTCTATTACTTTACCCGCCAATATACGCTCGACGCCTCTGAAACCATAGGACCTGCGCTCTTGGCTGAAGCTCACTGGACAGTCCCTTACCAGCATCGAAGATCTGCCTGGAACGCTGTCGCACACGATTTCCAGCGACACTTTTCTTGGTGCCTGGACCCTATACCATTCGGAAGCCTGCCATGGCTCGTTTCTAAGGGCGTCAAATAGCTCCTCGTCCCTGAGGCCCAGAGATATCTGACCTGATGGCGGGCATGACCTGCGCCCAAGATATAGGGGATAGAACGGATGCTTTATCGCAAAATCAATGTCCCCGAGTATTTTTTCCTCTCCCTCCAGACCGACGAGGAAGCACCCGTTCTCCAGATAGAATCTGTTTGTGACAAAGGCACGTTTATAATCAGTAGGGTGATGCGCGGTATGATAATCTCTTATTATGGTTCCCTTCTGATCGATACGTACCCCGTACTTCAATGAAGAAATATCTGCGATTGGATCGTTCCTCCCGCGCCCCATCGCTGCAGCTATCATGCCTATCACCCCACTCTTGGATGGTTCCCTCTGAGTGTTTCGGGTTTCAAATTTGGAATCCGTCCCCCAGGCCTGCAGAGGCCCGGAAAGCCTCAGCAGGAGAGTTACCATGTGCTTAGCTCTCCGCTGATGAAGTCCTCGATCTCTTTGGTTACCATCTCTATATCTGCATTAGGGCCGAACTCCTCCATTCCTTTTCCGATCTGCCAGGTCTTGGAGGGTGCAGAGACGAAAGAAGAGCAGACAGCCTTTTCCTCCCTTACGAGTCTTTCTATCGAATCAGAAGCGTAGCCACCTGCAGCCCTGTCGGGGTGAACTGGCGATTCGAAAGCCGCGACCAGATTGACCGGCTGGTCATTGCGGACGGATATGAATACTGCGTCCGGTACGGTTCTGTTCGCAAAGGTATTCTGTTTTCCGGTCGGCATGCTGAGAACGAACGCACGGACGAACTCGGATGTCGCCTTTGCCGCAACCGTTCCGCTGCCTTCCAGATTTTTATAAAGGTCGTGGACTGCTAAAGTAGCATATCTGTACAGAGTTGACGAGTTGAATTCTACCGTGCCGATCATTCCAGCTCCGGCGTTATCTTCGGGAGAACGGTCGTCTATTGCGGTGAAATAATCATATTCGTTGTCTACTTTGTGAGTAGATATGCTGTGTGCCACCTGTGCAGAAGCATCGGCGTTCAGTGATGGATCGTCCGCGACCATTCTTCCAAAAAGCGCTATATCGATGCCGTGGCCCTTGTTTAGAGCTTCCTGCACCTCTTTTTTGTTATAGTCGCCCCTGATCGCTAGCATGGCCATATTCTCAGCCTGTTTTGTGCTCATGAAAAATAGAGCTCCGGATTTCGGAGTGGAATTTTCGTCCTCCTCTTTACCCTTCTTCTTCTGGCTTGTCTTGACTCCTGACGCGTTTATGACCTTGTCTGCCTTTTCGACCGCATCTTCTCTTTGAACCGATGGGTCGATCTCGCATATTTTTTCAGCCACGAGTTCCACGATATCGGTCGTACGGACCCCCATCTGCGATTCGTCGAATCTTTCTCTGAAGTAGTCCCTCATTGCCTTCTTCCAGCTTTGCGACGAGACGCGGGAGCGCTTTGCTCCACCGTACATTGCAGTTTTTGGGCTTCCGGTATCGTCTCTGTTCACACAGCTCGGCGGAACCGTCTGAATCACATGCACATCTACAAACATTCTGTTTTCCATTCTTTCCCTCTCCATTTTATTTTTTATTCCTTGTTTTCCATCATCCTGTAGAAATCGAGCCCCCAACTAAGACGGACTTCTTCCCTGCCTTCGTCGTACTGAAACCTGTACAGGTCCTTTGCCAATCTTGGGTAGTCGAAAGTGACGGGAGTTTTCGAAGCCCTCATCATCTGAATGAGCCCCCTGGCATGATTTGATAGCTCAGTGAGGCTATCTGACGTGATTATTGCGTCGAAACGTCTTTTGATCGCATTCTCGTTCGCCTTGTCGGCTGAAATAAGATTGCGTATGGCCGATGCAAATGATCGGTCCGGCGCATTCACCGGGAAACCGTTACCCTGTTGGTGCAACGAATACAGCGTAAGAGCCGCGTGTATCGCCATCTCTGCCTCGTTGGCGACAAAGTTTCCAGTTCCCTCGTAACCGGTGAGTTCCCCCGGAATGCCGTCGAGTGTAACCTCCCAGATGCCGGGCGTCTCCGCAGGATCCTTGCCGATCCCCCTGCGCAGTTTCGCTAGCATGGCTTTCGACCATGGACTATCGTTCTGAAGCAGTCCGATTTTTCCTTTGACAAACTCCTGAATCAAATTCGTTTTAGACATTTTATTCACCCCTGATTGCTTTAATGACACTGTTCCTTAGAAATCTGAATCTTGAAATCGAATTTTTATCCATGTCCTTGCCTACAAGTGCCCTGATTCCGGATTCCCTGAGCAACCTTTTTCCTAGGTCATCGACTATTACAGCGTATACTTCTTCCATCCATTCGCCGAGTTTCTTCTCTTCATCATCCTTGTCCGGATCGATGGAGTACATCCAAATTCTAAATGGTCCATCAAGAGAGTAGTATGCAAGTCCCTTAGCAGATTCATAGGCACTTTTTGCATTGTCCCCTTCCGGATCGTTGCCGCTTTCGACGGATAGCCCTTTAGCATAATTGCCGAAAATTTTCACACACCTGTCCGTCCTTTCGATGGCGTCCGCTATTCTGGAATTCCATAATTCCCCCGCTCTGCCCAGAAGCTCCGAGCTGAAGGTCATGCCGTCATCGATCAGGTTTTCGGCAAAGGAGTCCTTGCTTGCGTATTTCACGCCGCTTGTCTTGAAGTTGACATGATCGTATGGAAAAAGACCTTTCATGACCAGAACGGACGCCCATCGGACCACTCCTGGCTTTAACGTTCCTTCCGATTTCGAAATTATTGCAGAAAAATCGCGCCACATCAGTCTTGCCGGGTCGTGTCTTTTCGGTATAAATTCGCCATCATCATTTTTTCTCCAAACGGTCATCTGTTCAATGAGGGCATTTTCCTTCTGAACGATATCTCCGCCCATCAGCAGATATCCGACGACCTCTGAATCTGACCTATCGAGCAAAATTCTGCGCGACTGCAATGTCAAGATCTCTATCGGGCTCTCGGGGGTCGGGATCTCCACTCTTTCTTCGGCATTGGGTTCAACCTCCCACGTCGCCTTTCCGTCAGGAAACGGCTCACCGTTGCGATCCGTCATTACGTAGTTGAGCATTAGTGTCTCAAAAAGATTGGCCCCCTCGGAATGAATCAGGCCTAGCTTCCCCATCCATCCGGCCCCGGATGATGGCAGCCCTGCATTTCTTACGCTGGGCTTTGATGACGTGTCGTCAAATGAATTCAGATAAATGAGCCATCTGGCGGCTTCCGCATAACTTATGGCCGTCTTACCGAGGCCGCTCCTGCTCCCAAAGAGCCTGGGCTTATTTTTACTTTCGGACAGTTCACCGATCAATTTCGGAGAAGTATATCCTGTACCTCTTTCTATCAATGCCTGGTAAAAAGGAAATCTGGGGTGGAAAAGCCAGAATCTGTCATGGTGCACCTTCAGATAATCTTCCAGCAGGGCAGTGTCGAACTGATTTTTTCCCCACATGTCTGCCCACATTTCTATGGCTTCGTCCTCATCTTCAGGCACCCCTTGGCCGCCTTCCGGTCTAGCGCGGTAATATGTCGCATACATGATTGCCAGGAGGAGCCGCATGACGACCGTGTCCTGTGCGGATATTTCTCCTGCGATCGACTTTATTTTATGAGCCTGACGGAAAACTTCCGTAATGCTCATTTCTTCCGTTATACCATCTTCCTTCAGAACAACTATCCAAGGTTCATCCAGAAGGTTGAATTCAATTTCACTCATTAAACATCACCAGCCCGAAATCTGAATCATACTTCATCTTCAATGTGTCAACTCTGCCTTTGTTATCTGAATCAAGTATCAAATAAAGCTCGCCGTTAAGCCACTCGGATTCGCTCCAGATAGAAGGAATCTCTCTGAGATTGTCGCCCTCTAGGTTTTTGATCGTTTTATCAATGACGCCAGGGTATGAACAGATGTTCGGCAAAGCAACCTTGCATCCGGCCAGCGTAAATGCTAGCCCCCTGTCGGGAATTGCATCTGACGGGATTTCGCGATTCCCGTATCCCTCTACGGAAGGAATTATGCGAAATTTACCATCGTCACCCTTCTGTACCAAAATAACTTCGATAGATCCATTTGTGTCACGAACGGTCGCCTGCGCGGTCCTTTCCGAGTCGTCTGCCCCGGCATAGAGCCAACCCACAAGGTTGCGGGTTCTTTCCGGCAACTTGATTTGGAAGGCCTTGGCCTTGGACTCTTTTATTTTGATACTGGTCGCCATCTTCTGCCTCGCACCCAAATACTCATTCTGGAGTTCTTCGGGCATATCGATACCTTCATCGCTATACGCCTGACGCACCAATAATGGTATCTCCTCCGGAAGACACAATATGTCCTTGTGGGAAAGCAACCTTCTTGAATTCATAAGATGATATTTCCCATAGATCATCTCGGACCCCTTTTCGAATGCCCCGTCGCCGGTATCCAGAATGTAACAGGTCGCCTTGGTCGCCTTATCCGGCCTCTCCCTGACGTGTCTGTGCAAACGGCCCATACGCTGCAAAAGAAGATCAATAGGACAGAGATCTGTGACCATGACGTCGAAATCCAAATCCAGGGACTGCTCCATTACCTGGGTTCCAACGATGAACATCCTACTCGATTTTGAATTCCTGTCCCCGTTTTTAAGTATCTCCAGGACCTCCGCTTCTTTCGTGGTCCTATCTATGTTTGTATATCTCGAATGAAGCAAACGTACATGATCTCTGCCAAAACGCCCGGAAAGACTGCGTGCCAGGATCTGGGCCCTCCCGACAGTATTGAGAATGATTCCGACAAAACCTCCATCTGATGTAATATTGTCAAGAATCTCAACAATCTCATCATCGGATGTGCTCTTGATTGCAACTTCTACCGACCGTCCGGACATCGCGGGAGCCTTTTGAAATATCTCGCCGTTGACTGAATATGTTATGAGCGGATAACTGTCGCCGGACGCCCATTTCGGCAGAGAAGCATCTTTGTTCTTCACATCTTCGCCGAGATATGCTTGGATCAGTTCGTATCTCCTGCTTGGCGGCAGAGTTGCAGATAGTAAAATAACTGGGACCTCATAAGATCCCAGCCACCTCAGCGCTTTGCTCAGATAGCTCCCCATATAGGCATCATATGCGTGGCACTCATCTATTATGGCGACTTTGTTCGCAAGACCGAGGTGCCTCAGTGCCAGGTGTTTCTGTTTCAGCCCGCACATGAGAACTTGGTCAACGGTACCTACTACCACATCGGAGAGGATTCCTTTTTTTCTACCGCTAAGCCATTCATGGGCCACCACATTGCCCCTGCCGGTACGTTCCTTTTCAGAATAACTTCCGACGTTCCACCTTTCTTTCTGAACCGACACATACAATTTGTTAAACCTTGATTTTCCGTGGGCGAGGAAGAGCGTGTGATCCTCGTCTTCGTATTTACCTACGGCTTTTCTCATCCATTCGTGTGTTCTTTCAAAGATGCCGTCAGCGGTCGCCTGGGTAGGCAGAGCGAAGAACAACCCGCTCTTACCGAAACGCTGGACCATGATCTCTGCTGCAGAGAGCGCGGCTTCGGTCTTGCCCTCGCCCATTGGCGCTTCGATCACCATTATTCCCGGCGAGGGTATTTTTCCTGCGATTTCCTCTACCGCCGACTGGAAAGGGCGTGGTTCGTACCCGAAGCGTAATTTGCACAGGTTTCCGGCAATCCAATCCTCGCTCGGCTCCCATGCTGACGGGAGGTCTAATTCCTCCCATGCACTGCTTACTCTTTTGCAGAGGTCCTTGACAAAATACGCGTTATCCTCGCTGTATGGAAAACCCTTCTCATTGCTGGCTATCCAGTCGGACATTATTGTTATGCCCGTCAGCAGAACCTGGGCCTGAACAGATATTTTGAAGCTGCGGATCGTCTTGATATCCATACCGGAAAGGAAGAGCGCATATCCGAGAAGTTCGTCTTGTACTGAATTCCAATGCGGATTCTCCGAACCTGTGTGGTTACGGTAGTTTTTGATATCATATAGTTTTTCATCATCGGGAGACATGCCATGATGTCCCCCGGGGACCACAGCCAAAGTACGGTCTATTCCCCTGAGCTCGAGAATGTACTGTGATAGTATCGAGTGAGGTATGGCATTAGGATGGTCAAGATCGTATCTGACCGGCAAACCTGCCGACTCTAGCCTAATCCTGTTTTCTAACTGAGCATCGGGATTCTGAAATATTTGTTTACATTGGAATGCAGGAGATGCCTTTCCGATATCGTGTACGGCAGAAATAAATTGTATCAATTTCTCTACTTCTTCTGCTTCTACCGGTTCGCCATCATTTTTCGACAGGCCTTCGGATATAACATGTTTTGTTGAAAATGGTAACCACCTCCTCCAAAGGCACTATGATATGCCACAAGAATCGGACATATGTATTGCTAGAGGAAGCCATGATATATCCCCTGGCCTGTCGGACAGCTTCGCCCACAACACTTTACTTTGGTGAGAAAGATTGTCAAAAAGAACTGAATCGATATCTCTGATGTCCCTGGGAATAACTGTGCTCTTGCCACCGGCAGAGTTTTGCGTCGACGTTTGATCATTCGTAATGCGATCGATACGTTCTGTGTTCATGTTACCTCTTTGCTTAATTTATTGTCCTGAATACCAGGGAACTCCCATTTTTCTCCAGCGACGTTCTTTGAATATCCGGCTGCTTGAGGCGATATGCACATCCATATGCGAAACGAGGGCATTTTACTGTAGTGTCTGTCAGCGATGTTTGGGCCACCGCTCCTTCTCCCATGCATGTTGGATGCTGAGAATGACGTCCATCCTTTTCCCATTATGGCTGCCGGGCCGGCCATTTGTTTCCTCCAGTTGTGTGCATAAACATTATCTGCACACATTTCTAATATTTAATTGATATAACGTTATAAGTGTTATAACTGTTATAATTTGAAATGAAATCACTGGTGAACGTAAATGCTGACGAAACAACGTCCTCTCGCCAAAAAAGACCTTGTCGACATCCCGGTCCGCGGCCTTCCGGACCGTCCTTTACACGTCGCCCATAGATCTACTGGACATTGATGTGGAAACGAAGAACTCCCCATGATCCTCTGGTAGGTTTTCATTTATGTCCGCGGCCTTCCGGTCCGTCGGTCGCTTGGGCCTCCGCGGGGGCGGG
>Ga0172377_10009290_pt1 | contig 10069 bp, 10 predicted proteins | sample Pumphouse3metaG_FD_119749 | JGI IMG/M metagenome (GOLD analysis project Ga0172377, IMG submission 119749) | Leachate microbial communities from a municipal landfill in Southern Ontario, Canada - Pumphouse #3 metaG | ecosystem: Engineered > Solid waste > Landfill > Unclassified | place: Canada... | reverse complement strand
TGATCGGAAAGGATGTCGGCGAGACCGTCGAGTTCGGCGGGCTGCTGGGACACGCACCAATCCAGAAGATAAACCGGTTCGGCTGCGCCGACTTCATCAACCGCGGCGGGCGGATTCCCGCACCGATTCACAGTTTCAAGAACTGATTGCCGGGAAGGTTCGACCCCCTTTTTCCGATTCCGGCGAAACGACGTCCACCGCCCAGGCACGGTGCCCGGCGCCGCCGAGGACGTAGGCCCCCCCTGATGGCGAAGTGGATGAACGCGCTCTTCTCATGGCAGAACTCCTCCGCGTGACCCAATTCCGTCTCCGGAGAGAAAGCGACGTAGACTGCACAACCACACACCGGTAAGGTTTATCATCGCGGACGAGTTCTTCCAACCCCGAGCTCCCGGCTGCCATCGTCAGGGTGCCTCCAAGTAAGGTGGAGTCTATGGATACAATCAGGTCTAACGACGGAACGTTGATCGCCTTCGAACGAAGCGGGAACGGACCGGCTCTGGTGCTGGTGCACGGCACAACGGCGGACCACACCCGCTGGGCGTCTGTCCTCCCGATGCTGGAGCAGTATTTCACGGTTTACGCCGTTGACCGGCGAGGGCGCGGTGAGAGTGGAGATTCAGCAGACTACGCCATTGAGCGCGAATACGAAGATGTCGCCGCTGTGGTCAGGTCCATCTCCGGACTGGTGAATCTCCTGGGGCACTCGTACGGGGCGCTATGCTCCCTGGAAGCAGCGCTGCTCGTCACCAACCTCAACAGACTCGTCCTCTATGAGCCATACTTCCCGGTAACCAGGTCAATCTATTCAACCGATATCCGGGCCAGAATTCAGGCGCCCCTCGATTCAGGGGACCGGGAGGCGGCCCTGCTGATGTTCTTCCGGGAGGTCGTCGGCATGTCAGAACACGAAATCGCTCTGATGCGAACGGAACCTGTGTGGAAAGCCCGGCTCACGGCGGCGCACACTATCCCCCGGGAGTTCGCAGACGAGGATTACGTCTTCGACCCTTTGCGGTTCAAGAACCTGGAGGTTCCTACACTGCTTCTGTCCGGCAACGAGAGTCCTGACACTCTCAAGGCACCCACAGAGGCAATCCATGCTGCGTTACCGGAGAGCAGGATTGCCGTTATGCCCGGGCAACAACATATCGCAATGAGGACGGCACCCGAGATGTTCGTGCGTCTGGTCACCGACTTCCTGTTAGAGTCTGGCCGGTACAATAAAAAATGAAGTTATTTCCCGAACTTCTCCGGGCACTGTTGCACGATACCGCCTGAGAGCGTATCCGGCATCACGAGGATGTGGTCGTAGACCGTATCGTAGGCGGCGACGTCGGCGATGTGATTCTCGGTATGCCATGCAACGAGTTCGTCCCTGGCCGTCGAAAGGTGCACGCGCATCAGCTCCTTCACGGTCTCCTCGGCCAGTGCGGATTTGCCCCGGCCAGAAACGCCGAGATGTCGTGGCATCCCGGTGTTTCGGAATCTGTGGCACTGGTACCGTTCGCGGCTAATAGGTACCCCCTCATCCGGCTGATGAGCACGGACTCCCGGTGCAGGAGAACGATGGTGATTGGAGGTGCGCGGCGGGAGGAATCGGCACTTCTGAGCCGGGGGTGCGGTTACTCTGTATTCATGAAAAGATCCCTCTGGGTCCCCGACGAGGGACATAACACTTTTTTCAAGACCCTGAATGATGCTCATGCCGGCTGACTGCGAACGCCGACGATGACAGGATGCATGAGGCGACAGGCCCGTGCAGAATCCTATCGCCCAACTATCGTTTCATCCCCGGTCTGCCGTGAGGATAACGCAGCCCGCCGCTGCCGACCAGCCCCACCAGGCGACTGCATGTCCTTGGGATCTGTACCATGTTTGGAAGAGGGTCATCCAGACACAGGTTGGTCCGTGATCGCCCATCAAAGCACTCTCGTATCATGTCCAGGGCAGATGCCGGGCGAGCACACAGATGGACGGTGTCTTCAGGAAATGGCCATCGGAATGTTATCCCGGTATTGTATCTGAAAACAGGCTCAATATCGCCATTTAATGCCATATTGACCAGCAGAAGGGGGAAATTAACGCCGGAGGCAATCGAGAGATCGAGAGATCCCCAGAATTTCGGATTTATCTCCATCAACTTGAACACGCCATCCCGGTTATCTTTCTTAAATTCGACCATGGCTACCCCGTGCCACCGTAAAGATTCAAGCAGTTTCAGGCCGATTCTTTTCACTTCCTCGTCATAGATACTCTCCGCACAGGTGCTGGCGCCCCCGGTGACGGGGAACTCCCGTTTCCGCCTGTGCATGAAGTATGCCCTCACCTTACCCCGGTTGAAGAGGGCAAAGAATCCATACCCCGCTCCCGGAATATATTCCTGCAGCAGGGATCCGTTGAGATCGAAACGCTCGAGTTCCCGTGGGGAGTCAATATAGCGGATTTTGCCGGATCCATACGGATCCTTCGCCACGACGGGATACCGGGTAATATCCTCGACCGACGTGTATTCGCCGGGAACGGGAACATCGAGAGTTGACGCAAGCTGCATCGTCTTTTGCTTGTTGCAGGCAACCTGCATCGACTCGTAATCTGCCACGGGAACCCTGGTGAAAGGGAGCAGTTCCTTCCTATGCCGGGAGATTGCAACAGTGGAGAGGTAGCCGACGGGAACAAGGACATCAACCGGGTTTTCCTGGATATAATTCCCGATGAAGTCGATAAATTGTTCTTCATTCCCGGGGTCGGGGCACAAAACTTTGTTATGGCAGTATCGTGAATAAAATGACACGGCTCTGCGATTGGGCGACACCGCTGTGACACGAATGCCTGCTCTCCCCAGACTTCTCACCGCCCCCAGAGTGTGCGTATAGGCGGCGTCGGTGATCAGCACCTTTACCTGTTGTTCCATGTTCCCCCTTCATTTCCATGTATTAGCGGACGAGATCGGCCCCATAGATCAACCGTGTTTTTCCTATCCATACAGCAGGATTTACCCATGAGATAGTGATGAGTGGGGCATACTCAACAACAATTAAAAAGGTATCTGCGGGATGGGGTTTGCGCAAGGAATATCTCCAGAAGACGCACAAGGGGGATTTACCTCTAATAAAGCCCCAGATCCGCCGTCTCCGGTACGGCTTTATCGATGGTATAACAGTACATTATATGTCCTCGATCGTCGGATGCGCCAGGTAGAATATACCGCAAAACCGCTTACTTTCGCGGGCGTTACCGGAAGATATGTCCGTATAAAGATACGAAAATCTACTCTGAACCATTACCTGACATCAACTTTACATAATCAACTTTTTTCAGGAGTCAACTCATACCCCCCGTTACCAGGCGGGGCCGGGAAGATGGTGGGCCAGATGCGACCGCCCGTGAACGTGAGCAGTACATATACTCCTGAAGAGGAAAGGGATGTGTATGCACCGGATCATCGACTGGAACGAGCTCTGGAAGGCAATATACGCAAGTTCTCCCGAACGTGTCGAGAAGAACCGCGATCCAGCCGCCCACTGGGATAAACGTGCCGCTGCCTATCACCAGGCCACGCGCGACGAGAGCGGTTCGGCAGAGTGGGAACTTGAGGTGATGGAGATCACATCCGGCGATACCGTGCTGGACATGGGAGCCGGGACGGGAAGGCTGGCCGTCCCGATCGCCCGGACCGCCGCCCACGTGACGGCCCTCGACCCTTCAGCGGGCATGCTCTCCGTTCTCAAGGGGCGGATGGCCGCCGCAGGGCACACGAACTACTCCTGTGTCCAGATGCGCTGGGAGGATACCGTCATCGGCAGGGACATCGAGCCGCACGATGTGGTCGTGGCGGCGTTCTCGCTCGGCTTTTACGACCTCGCCGCCGCCCTCGAGAAGTTCGACGCCGTGGCCCGCCGGGCGGTCTACCTCTTCTGGCACGCGGGCGAATGGCGGAGCCCCGGCGAGATGGCGCTCTATAGGACGGTCTTCGGGGAAGAAGCAGCCAGGCAAAAGGGCTACCCGGACTACATCTACCCGGTCAACATCCTCCACGACGCCGGGATCTACCCGAACGTCCGGATCCACCATGCCACCCGGGACACGGTCTACGGCTCGGTCGAAGAGGCCGTCCAGGCCTGGGTGGCGATGCACAACCCCGGGATGGAGGAACTCTCGCCGGTCAGGGACTACTTCGCGAGGACGCTCCGCGAAGACGGGGCCGGGAAGTATGTCGAGACGACGGTGCGGCCGACCGCAGCGGTCTGGTGGGAGAAAGAAGAGAAGTGACGCCGCCCTCACGGATGGGCGGGTCGGTGATCGCTTCGGCCCGGGTATTCGGCCGCTGCGATATAGCCGAGCGGCCGGGCAAGTTCGCCCTCTTTTCGGTGCGGGCGGGCGCCGACCTCATCGGTCATCCCGGTGAGACCGACAACCACGTCGGCGGTGCGATCGGCACCGGCAATATCCGGCGAAGAGATGGGGCGTATGAAGATCCCCGGCTCTCTGGACCTTCCGAAACTCTATCCCGCCGGGCTTCCGGATAAAAACGTTGCCACTCAATAAAGTATATACCGCTATTGTCTCACCATTCACGGACGTATTCACTGTCGAGAATCCATATATCAACTCATCTCCTTCAATTTTACCATGGCAGGAAAGAGTCTGTCAAAAACGTCCACGGTTGCCGTCGCCGGCATCTTCGTGGTTCTTCTGATGGTAGCAGGATGTCTCGGCAACGAGCAGGCAACCACGCCGGAGCGGATCACGGTAACAGGGTCGACCACGGTGCTGCCCATCGCCGAGCAGGCGAGAGAAGCGTTCGAGGCACAGGACGCCTCCGCGGAGATCATGGTGAGCGGAGGGGGCTCAAGTGTCGGGGTCAAGGCCGCCGGCGAGGGTACCGCAGAGATCGGCATGTCCTCACGGGACCTCAAGGATGCAGAGACCACAGGTTACCCGGATCTCGTCAAGCACCACATAGCCGATGACGCGATCCTCCTCATCGTCAACCCGACAAACAACGTCGAGAGCCTCACGCTCGACCAGATACGGGGCATCTATAACGGCACCTACACGAACTGGAACCAGGTTAGCGGGTCTGAGGCGCAGATCGTCGTTGTAGGGAGAGACAGTGCCTCGGGGACGCGGGAGTTCTTCTCCGAGTTTGTCATGGACGGGGAGGACTTCGTCAGGACCCAGGAGGAGTTCAACTCGAACGGTGGCATCCAGCAGAAGGTCTCCCAGACTCCGGGTGCTATCGGCTACGCCGGCCTCGGCTACACCGAAGGCGTGAAGGCCCTGCGGCTCAACGTCGACGGGACCGATGTTGAACCCACGTTCCAGAACATCACGGACGGAACGTATCCCGTCAGTCGGCCACTCTACATGCTGACGAACGGAGAGCCCGAAGGTCTTACGCAGCGGTACATCGAGTTCATCCTGAGCGCCGAAGGGCAGGAGATCGTAGCGAGCGAAGATTACATCCCGTTGCGGGGATGAACGGGGCAGCACCCCACTTTTTAGTGTTACGCCAACGGAGTGCTGATGGCAAAAGGTTTCAGTATACGGGCTCGATGTCGGAACTTCAGGTGGCCGCGAGACCGCGGAACGCCGGAGATCAGCGGGCCGGCCGCCGGAGCAAAGAGACGGTTCGTCGATTGGGCTGTCGGCAAACTGCTCTTTGTTGGCGCACTTGCCGCGATCGTCACAGTCTTCTTCATCATCGCGTTCCTGCTCCGCGACGGCTACCAGATCGTTCTCGAGACGGGTCTCTGGAACTTCCTCACGGGTATGGAATGGAACCCGACCGGCCGGAGCCCGGCCTACGGGGTGTTTCCCCTCATCACCGGGACGCTCCTGGTTATGGCGCTCGCGATGGTCATCGCCGTCCCGCTCAGCATCGGGAGCGCCGTCTTCATCGCAGAGATCGCCTCTCCGGGGATGAAATCGGTCATAAAACCCGCTATCGAACTGCTGGCCGGCATCCCCTCCGTCGTCTACGGGTTCTTCGGCCTGATCCTCCTGACCGACTGGATACGCGTCGCCTTCGACCAGCCGTCGGGGTCGAGCTGGCTTGCAGGCTCGATCCTCCTCGCGATCATGTCCATACCGACGATCACGAGCGTCGCCGAGGACGCCATCAGTTCGGTCCCGAGAGAGTTCAAAGAGGCCAGCCTTGCCCTCGGGGCAACGCACTGGCAGACGATCCGGCGTGTCATCGTGCCCGGTGCGCTCTCCGGCATCAGCGCAGCGATCATACTTGGCATGGGGCGTGCCATAGGCGAGACGATGGCGGTGCTCATGGTCACGGGGAATGCAGCTGTCATCCCGGACCCGCTCTACGACGTCTTCTCCCCCGTGCGGACGCTGACCGGGACGCTGGGCATCGAGATGGGCGAGGTCGCGTTCGGAAGCACGCATTATCATGCGCTCTTCGGTGTTGCGGTGGTTCTGCTCTTCATCACGCTCGCGATCAACAGCGCAGCAAGGGTCATCATCACCCGGATACAGGGGGCACAGAGTATAGCACGATCCACGCCGTCCGGGTGGGTGAGGGCCGCGATCCAGCGTTCCACGCCCTACCGGGCCATTGCCGGGACGGCCTCACGCATAACCCACGCCGTGTCGGCACCGTTTGGAAGGCTTGTCCACCCCAGGACCTCGCAGCGATGCGCGTTCCTCCTGATATCGCTCGCGGTCGCGATCGTGATCGTGATCCTCGGGGTGATCCTCTTCGAGATCGTCGTCAATGGGGCCGGAGCGATCACCTGGGAGTTCCTGACCGGGTCCCCGAAAGACCTCGGGAGAGCGGGCGGAATCTTCCCCGCGATCGTCGGGACGTTCTACCTCGTGGGAGGAGCCCTCGCCATCGCCCTTCCCCTCGGGATCGCAACAGCCATCTACCTGATCGAGTACACGGCCGACACACAACTGACGCGAGGCATCCGGACCGCGGTGGACCTGCTGAATGGAACACCGTCCATCGTCTTCGGGCTGTTTGGGTTCGCGTTCCTGGTGCTCTTCCTGGGCTTTGGGGTCTCGCTGATCGCCGGACAGATCACCCTCGGCCTGATGATCCTCCCGACGATCATACGGACGACCGAAGAGGCGCTCCGGTCGATCCCCGGCTCTCTCAGGGAGGGAAGTTACGCTCTCGGCGCCACAAAGTGGCAGACAATCTGGCGGGTGGTCCTCCCTCCGGCACTCCCCGGGATCCTCACCGGAGCGATCCTCTCCATCGGGCGTGCTGCAGGCGAGACGGCACCCATCATGTTCACGGCAGCGATCTTCAGCAGCAGATTCCTGCCCTCGTCGCTCACAGAACCGGTGATGGCGCTCCCGTATCACCTCTTCGTCCTCACCACAACCGTTCCGGGGGCGGCCACACAGAGTTACGGGACCGCTTTCGTGCTCTTGATGCTGGTCCTCATGATCTATCTCGCCGCGATCCTTGTCCGGCGCCGGTACAGCCCGGCAAAGGTGATGTAAATGAATGGCTCCACAATCCTTGAGACAACAAACCTCAACCTCTGGTACGGGCAGAAGCATGCCCTCATCGACATCTCGCTTGGCATCCCAAGAAACAAGGTCACGGCGCTCATCGGGCCATCGGGATGCGGGAAATCGACCCTGCTCCGGTGCTTCAACCGGATGAACGACCTCATCGACTCTTCGAGGATCACCGGAGAGATCCTCTTTAACGGGAAGAACATCCGTGACTCCCATGCAGACGTATACACGATCCGCGAGAAGATCGGCATGGTCTTCCAGAGACCCAACCCGTTCCCGAAGAGCATCTACGAGAACGTCGCTTACGGCCCCCGTATCCACGGGATGAACGACAAGAAGGAACTCGACCGTATCGTCGAGGGGAGCCTGAAGGGTGCCGCGCTCTGGGACGAGGTGAAGGACCGCCTCCACGAACCCGCGCTCTCCCTCTCGGGCGGGCAGCAGCAGAGGCTCTGCATCGCGCGATCCCTTGCGGTCGGACCGGAGGTGATCCTGATGGACGAGCCCTGCTCCGCCCTCGACCCCATCGCTACGGCAAAGATCGAGGACCTCATCGTCCGGCTTGCCCGGGACTACACCGTCGTCATCGTCACGCACAACATGCAGCAGGCGGCGCGGGCCAGCGACTACACCGGGTTCATGTACCTGGGAAGACTGGTGGAGTTCGACAGAACCACGAAGATCTTCGAGGACCCCGGTGAAGAACTGACGGAGAACTACATCACCGGAAGGTTCGGGTAGGAGAATCCCATGGTATCGAAGTTTCATACAGAGATTGCGTCCCTGAAAGAGGATGTCCTCGCGATGGGCCACCTCGCACAGGGTATGCTCGCCCAGTCGATGGTAGCGTTAAAGACCCAGGACGTGGTGCTCGCCGAGACGATCGACGAGAAGAAGCTGAAACTCGCGGATTACGACGACGGGATCGAGCAGAAGTGCCTGAGACTCATCGCCCTCAACCAGCCGATGGCAAAAGACCTGCGGACGATCGCAGCCTCGATGAGGGTGGTCACGAGCCTCTATCGCATCGGCCGTTACGGGAAAGACATCGCCATTGTTGTGCCCGATCTCGCCGGGGCGCCGCACATAGGAAACCTCGTCAACCTCCCCCACATGGGAGAGATCGTCGATGCGATGATAACGGATGTGATGGTCGCGTTCGATCGCGAAGATATCAGTGTGATAGCCGATATTCAGAGCCGGGAGGAGGTCGTCGACGCTCTCAGGTACTCCATATTCCGCGAGTCGCTCACCTACATGATGGAAGACCCGAGGAACATTACCCGGTGCACGAACTACGTCATGATCGCCCGGTACCTCGAACGCTGCGGGGACCACGCCTGCAGGATCGCGGAGAAGGTGCACTACATGGTGACGGGCGACAGGATCGAGATACGGTGATGCGGGCGGGGACGCTCCCTCCCCTGTTTCCAGTGCAACGCCCGTGCTTCGTGATGGGAAGCCGTATCAGGCCGGCATGTGAGCGAGAACACTCGAGGGAAATCTCAACCCGTTGTTTCGTAGAGCGCTGTGCCCGGGCGTTTCAGTGAAAAACCGTGCCCCGGAGTGTGCCCCAGCGGGAGAGAGGGAGGTTCAACAGAGCCGGTTAGTATAGTCCGGCAGACCGTGCGGATGATCGCCGGACATTTCCAAGCGGTTTTATACCCACGAGCGAATTACTCAACGATGCAGAACGAGCAGCCCGTCAACCTCAAGGGCATCGCGTGGTCGGCGATGCAGCAGTACGGCTTCATCCCGGCGTTCCCGTCACATGTCATACGGGAAGTCGGCGCTCTCAGCGAGGACGCCGTCCCGGAGACCCAGAGAGATCTCCGATCGCTCCTCTGGTCCTCGATCGACAACCACGACTCAGAGGATCTCGACCAGATCGAGGTCTGCGAACCGGGAGAGAACGGCACGATCCGGGTCAGGGTCGCGATCGCGGACGTCGACTCCCGCGTCCCGAAAGGCTCGGCGACCGACCGGCACGCCGCCCATAACGGGACGTCGGTCTACACCGGCGTTACGACGTTTCCTATGCTCCCCCTCCGCCTCTCAGCGGGGATCACCTCGCTCCTCCCCGGCCGTGACCGGATGGCGATCGTCATCGAGTATACCGTCCTCGCCGATGGAAGGACGCGACCCGGCGAGATCTACCCCGCACTCGTCAGGAACCACGCAAAACTCGTCTACGAGGAGGTCGGCGACTGGCTCGCGGGGAGCGGGCCGGTCCCGGGGACGGTCGGCGAGACACCGGGGCTCGCGGAGCAGGTCGCTCTCCAGCACGAGGCCGCGATGCGGATGAAGAAGCGCCGGACGGAACAGGGGGCGCTCGCCCTCGAGACGATCGAGGCCGAACCGGTCGTCGAGGGGAACCGGGTGATGGCCCTCGTCATCCAGGAGCAGAACCTCGCCCGGTGCCTCATCGAGGAGTTCATGGTCGCTGCGAACGGAACCCTGACAGCATTCCTCGCCGCTGCCGGTCTTCCCATGATCCACCGGGTCGTCCGCACCCCGAGGAACTGGGACGGGATCGTCCGCGAGGCCGCCGAGCACGGCGAGACCCTGCCCGACC
>Ga0172377_10009289_pt1 | contig 10069 bp, 5 predicted proteins | sample Pumphouse3metaG_FD_119749 | JGI IMG/M metagenome (GOLD analysis project Ga0172377, IMG submission 119749) | Leachate microbial communities from a municipal landfill in Southern Ontario, Canada - Pumphouse #3 metaG | ecosystem: Engineered > Solid waste > Landfill > Unclassified | place: Canada... | reverse complement strand
TTTCCATGGGATGAAGAGGCCAAAAAATAAACAGTATCTCCAATAGCAACGGCAGTAGGTGCATAATCTTCGACCGGAAGATCATTGGTTGGAACAAATGTCCAATTGATCATATTATCAGAATACCAATAACCACCTGATTTTGAAGCAAATAAATAACAATCTCCTTTAAATCGCAGTACTGTGGGATCAGCGGCTTCACGCCGCGAAGGTCGGTCCGGCTGAAACCGATAGCTGATATTTACCGGATTACAGATTGTTTTGAAACTCATCCCTCTTCCCAGGTGGTTTTCAGTACATCCCACCATCAAGAGGAACATCATAAAGAACAAAAAATTTATATATTTTATCATATCATAAAATTTAGATCAAATCATTACTTTTTGGCAAGCTCTACCGGTTTCTCAATAGGCAGCGGTTTCTCTTCCTTCAATATTCTGGCGCCTGTCCGGTCATCCTCAGGTAACAAATGATCCGTCGGGATATCCTCATCAACTGGAATAAACCTGCCTTCACCTAAGGACATCCTATGTTACTGTTTCTTAGCTAATAACAGCATAGGACTTAAAAGGACTATCATAAATGCTATCAATTTTTTATTCATGGTTTTATCGTTTAAATTGGGTTCTCTCTTTTTTATCTTATACCTGTACTTTCAACAGTATTCATTCTGCAGGATATTTTGAATTATTATAATAAAAATCAAATTTAAGTCCTTGCACTTAAGAAAAAGAATGACAGAGAAAGCCAATACCATTGTGAAATGCATCGGATATGAAGAAACAAAGCTAAAGGCTGCCACACAGTCATATCTAATGCCATTGTATAATGCACTGGATATGCCCGATGGGGGTGTAAGTTTTTCTATCACAGTACAGAATGTTCTGCTCAAAATTTCACTTATTACCGGAAATAATATCCGATCCGTAAATCATGCCCGGGTTCGCATTATTTTCACTAAACCCGGAGATATAATAGTTATTAGTCAGCTCTATTGAAACTCCCTTAACGTGTAACTTCGCATACACATTATCGCCCGTAGCCTCCCCTGACATTCTTTGTGCAAAATAAGAAGAGTACACATACGCTTTCCCACCTCTGTTATCTATGGCGGGAGCGCCGGACCGTTCAAAGTTTGCCTGTTGAAAACGCACTGTACCACCATTTATGATAGCCCCAATGGTAGGACTGCCCCAAAACGCCGTATTGTACAAGATAAGTTGGGCTTCCGGGTCAACTTTACCGGTATTGGTTTTGCCTCCCATCAAAATATATGACCTGACAGGCTCTGCTGTTTTTGTATTAACCAATTCGGAGTTAATTGCAGTTATTTGGGTGTTTTTGTCGGCGTCTTCTACAAATAAAGAATATGAGCATCCATCCGAACCGTGACCTATAACCGTCATTTTCCCAGGATCCTTTCCCGTTATTGAATCTTTAAGGAAATGTATACCGTAAAACGACCCGTAAACGAAATTGTTGAAAATCGTCTCGTTTTTTACGTCAGCGAATTTAAGTGCGCTGCAATTTGATTGCACGAAACGCATCAAACCCACTTTCGGATAGCCCTGTCCGTTTTGAGGAAGTCTTGATCCGTAATGCGGATTGAGCTGCATATTCCGTATAAATCCACCTTCAGCACCTCCGCCTACCCAAATGCCTGCTCTTGCGAGTACGCCGGCAAAATAATCAACATAGTGTCCGCTGGTGTTGTATGAAGCAAGATCTATTCCTTTATCACCGATTGCAGTCACATTAACAACATATACATTCGAACCTTGTCCCTGTATCAGAAACGGAGTCTTTCTTGGGTTCTCAGCGCTGCAACCATCCGTGGCTAAATTAAGTTGAGCGATGGTCAATCCTCTAATACCCGCACCTGTCTCGAGCTGTATAAGCGAAGGACCTTTTTCTCCGGCAACACCGCCGGCGTAGGTTGTAAACATACCAACACCACCACTTTGCGTATGGTGCTGTACATCCCAGGTTCCTCTCAGTTCAACTCCAGAAGGAACTTTGATGGGCTTGTTAACTAAATATCTTCCGGCCGGCAAATACACTGTACCACCGCCAACAGCCTCAACTTCGTTAAGCTCCTTTTGCAATTGAGCCGATACATCTTCTGTTGGCTGATCGTTATTAAAGCCTGTTACTCTCGGCAGATCGGATTTCAACACTTTGCTGGACGCGGGTTTCGGTTGTACTTTAATGTCTGTTACCACTTTTTTAGGAATCGGATCAAACGAATACTCCTTGCCGTTATGAATCTCAACTTTAGCCGATTTACTCTCATTTTTGATTTCCAATTTGCCTTCATAGCCGGAATTTACCGATTTGAGCGTATTCACGTCTGAACCCAGAAATACATGACCGACAGGTTCTTTAAATTCGCTCTGGGTAAGCAGTACATTACCATTGTTTACTTTAAGCGCGTAGTCGCTGTAGTCGCTAAACGTACAATTTTCAAAGGATATAACTCCGTCGCTGCCATCACTAACTACAGATCCGGTGAAATCTACACCGTTGAATTGAACGGAAGTTTTGAAATCGTTAAAGAAATACACTGCATTATCATTTTTTTCAGCTCCGAATGTAGAATTGGATATCAGCAAACCGTATGGGTTGACGGCCTGAACATATAAACCGTTTCCGCAATTTTTGATATAAACTTCGTATAACTGGGCGTTTGGAGTATCGGAGTAACCGGGTTCTCTTCCAATCCACATACCCGTTTTATAACCGGAAACATACAGAGAAGACACATATTCCCAATCTGAACGGTGCATATTGAATCCTGTGCCGTTTGCTCTGGTGTATCCGGTAACCTGCGCAAGAGACGGTGAACCAGGGAGCCCTGAATTGGCCCAGTACTTAGGGTCTATGTTAACATGCTCTATGCGTCCGATGTCCGTGCATACATGGATTTCGATTCCTGTATTAAGAGCGGTTATGTAGCTGTTCAAAACATAATGCAGCTCGCTCGGAGCGGAATAGAAACCGTTGTAAGCATTTACAAGAGTTACGTGTTCAATAGTGGCACAATCACCGGTTGCCTGAAATAGAGTCCATGGATATGGTTTTATGTCGTTGATATCTTGTTCCGGATACCAGATTGACAGATTAGTCACACCGGTCCCTCCTTTCATATCTATAAACCTATCAGCTATACTGGTATAGATAGTCCGCAGTGCATTGCCAGCCTGGCTGTCGTTCCACCAACTGGCAACAGTTCCATTATAATTGGGAGCGTTTTTGCCAACACGTACTTCAAGAATGGTTCCGAGAACTTTCCCATTGTTTAATTCAGGATCGACCCAGTCGCCGCGGATCTGTACACTCGTAGGAATATTCAGAACATATTGGTAATTAATGTCTCTCATTGTTTTCTCAGTGCCCTGACGAACTCTAACGCTCCGGGTGGCGGTCTGCGTGCTGCGGAATTCATAATTGCCTGCCGGTATATATACTACTCCCCCGCCGTTGCTATATGCGGCATCAATAGCAGCCTGGAAAGCCGCTCTGTTGTCGAAACCCGGCTCGGCTTTTGCTCCAAATCTCGGATCGGTCACTACAAAGTCGGATATAACCCAATCTTTTGTAGAATAAACAGTTATTATGCTTCGTTGGTTTACTTGCTGTCCATCCAACCCTGCTCTGGCGCTAGCAATATTTGCAACAAAAATGGTTATAATGGCCATCATAACCATTTTACCCAACCTCGGTAATATTTTTAAAATTCTGAAATTTACCCTACTCATATCGCTTTTAATGCTCATGCCGTTTTTGAAATGGTCGCTGGTCTCCATTGCGCTGTTTAATTCCCTGTTTAAATTATTGTGCTGCTCCATGACATTCTTTCTCTTTTCCAGTCTGAATGACTTTTTGAATGGTTCCATCAGGATTATAATACAATTTATCAACACAAATCGACCTAAGCCAATCCTGATGCGAGAGAGATCTGTTGTAGTAGAAAACGAACCATTGTCCTTAATGCGCCAAGGGATCAGCCGTATATATGTCGGTAACAATTGAATTATTTTGCGCAAAGCATCCTGTAAAAAACAGGATAGACTCCAAAAAGAAAATAATTTGTTGCTCATTATTAATATTTTTAAATTCCTTTAGAAATTAAATATACCTTAAATCCGCAAGGGTTTTCATAACGAAAAGTCTAAATGTCTGTTAGTGTTGATGTAGCGCATCAAAAAGCAACGGAAACATAGCCGAGTTATGGTGAGTTTGAGTTTATCTAAACTTTTTAAAATTTTCTTCAAATGCTGAAAAATAAAAAGACCAAAAATCAAGTTCACACAAAAATATCCTATACGTTCTTAAAGCCGAACGGGATATTTCTTTATTTTCTCAACCAGCTTGTCTTCAGGTATAATATCTTTAATTACAGAGACAATTGCATTGAGCATCTTTTCCTTAACATAATCTTTGCGTATTACAATAGAAATTTCCCTGACAGCATATGGAGAATCGAATCCCCTCAGTCTTTTTTGCTGAGAAGGTGACAGATACAGAGAATACAATTCGGGTATAAGTGCATATCCCCCATTATTATCAACTATGCGAATTAACGTTTCCACACTCCCTGTTTTATAAGAATCCTCTCCGGCATTTTTCATTTTGCAGAAATCTACCATGTCTGATTTAATACACGGACTTTCTGATAAAACCCACAACTTTCCGGCAGGCAATTTCAATGGATTAATTAATCCCTGCAGCGAACTATCTTTCTGCTTCGGAAAATAGGCAAGAAAGCGTTCGTTATAAACAGGGATTTCCATCAACCCGTCGTTATGAAGAGGAGTGGCTATGATTGCCATATCCAGATTTGATGATAACACATCATCAATAAGATTATCCGCTCTTACATCTGAAATAAGAAGATTTACCTGTTTATATTTTTGTTTGAAACGGGTGAGAAAAAGAGGAACCAGATAAGGAGAAACAGTTGGCAATACACCTATTTTTACTGATCCCTGCAAAGTATTTTTTTCAGAGAGTACAATCTCGTTTATCCGATTGATGTCATTTATTACTGTTCCCGCCTGTTTAATGATTTTTTTGCCAAGTGCAGTAGGTTCTACAGGAGATTTGTCACGGTCAAAAATTCTGACATCAAGCTCCTGCTCTATTTTATTTATCATAGTGCTGAGTGTTGGCTGCGAAACGCCACATTCACGAGCAGCATTGACAAAATGACGATATTTATTCAGGGCAATGATATACTGTAATTGTTGAATATTCATAATGATATTATTTAAGCGCCGTTATAGCACTTTTCTAATTTTACGGTTATATTATTTTATTATGGTCAGTCGTTTTTATGCTTATTTCATACAAAAAGGTTCCTCTTTTTTAAAACGAAGAACCTTTTATAAAAACAATTATATTATATTATATTATATTATATTATATTATATTATCTTCCGGGAACAGGTTCTTCCAATCCCCAATTCTTATTAGGAGTATTACCCAGATCAATTTCAAGTATTCCGCCCTTTGCAAAGACTGAATGATAAAACCAGCAATTATCAAGATTATTTCCATTTAATTTTGCAGATTGTATGTAAACATTATCAGGGTTGTTATTAGTTGTCTTTATTTCAAATGTATTACCTGGATAATATTTTTTATTCAAATGTATAGTAATATCATCAAACAAAGGACTTGTAATTTCGTAATAAGGATTAACTGAAGCACCTCCATCTACCTCAAATAATCCCATAGCCATTAACACACCAAGAGCTCCCATTTGTCCCTGATCCTCATCTCCTTTATATCCGTCAGAGGGAGTAATATCACTATAAGCCTCTTTTACTTTTCTAACCCATTTCTGAGTCAGCCATGGTGCACCGGAATAATTAAACAAATGAGCCATTCCCGTTCCGGGCTGGTTACCATAATCTATCCAGCTGGATGCATGAGTCTTGTTTTTCCCTACAAAATCAAGCTTTTCGCCCTTTTCAAATGACTGGTTTAAAAATTCAGTGTATTTATCATTTCCACCAAATAATTCTATTAAACCACCCATGTCCTGTGGCACAAAATTGGTATAAATTGCAGAATTACTTTCACAAAAACCTCTGGCATTAAAACCCTGTACTATAGGGCTAAAATCTTTAATCCAGCTACCATCAATTTCACGCGGGTGAATCATCATAGTTTTGGGATTCCAAAGATTCTTATAGTTATAAGACCGTTTTAAGAATAACTCATAATCATCATTTTTGCCAAGTGATTTTGATAACTGAGACAGACACCAATCCTGATATGAATATTCCATGGTCATTGCGGCTCCATCTCTGTGTCCGCCTTTTGCTTTAATACCTTCAGGAACCCAACCTTGTTTTATATAATATTGCATACCACCTCCAAATGCAGGTGTATTATGTTCATATCCGGCATGATCGCGTATCCCTCCAACGAAAGCATTTTTTCTCAGTCCTTCATATGCTTTTTGGATATCGTAATTACGGATTCCCTTATTATAAGCTGTTGCAAAAAACGAAACAGCAGGATCACCAATCATTACATAAGTATAATTCCCTCCTGAAGGACCACGAGGAATAAGTCCTCCATCTTTATACATATCAACCATAGTATTGCAAAAGCCATCCATAACTTCGGGATATACCATAGACCATAAAATATTTAGCGACCATTGACTTCCCCACCATGCATCAAAATTATAATGACAATATAAAGGTTTGCCATTTTCATTAAGGTCTATTTGTTTTACTACAGGTTTTTCACCTGTCATATCCATATATTTACCGTCGGCATCACTTATTATATGTCTACCAAGTAAAGAATGCCATAAATCGGTATAAAATTTAACCTGGTGTTTGTGTGTTCCTCCTTTTATTTCAATTCTTCCAAGATAATCATTCCAAACTTTGAAAGATTCTTTAACAACTTCATCAAAATTCCAGTGAGCAAGTTCGCTGTTCATATTATTTCTTGCCTCATCTACACTTACATATGAAATTGCTACTTTCATTAAAACCTTTGAAACATTATCATTAAAAAATACAGCACCTCCTGCATCAACTCCTTTAATTGTATCCGTAGCATAAGTTATCATTTTATTATTAACCCACCCTTTGAACTTTTCAAAGGGTTTATTCATACGGGCAACAAAATATACAGGAGTGTCTTTTGGTCTGCGACCTGTCTTGCTGATAACCTGAACACCTGCTACTTCAGTATCGCTTACCTTCCATATTTCAGAAAAAACAGTAGGTCCGTGAGCCAAATAAGCTCCGGTATCAAAAATAATAGATTTTGTTTCTTTTGTTTTAGGGAAAGAATAACGATGAAATCCAACTCTAGTTGTAGATGTAAGCTCAACTGTAATATCATAATCATTTAAATGAACTTTATGATATCCTGGTTTTACAATTTCTCCGTCATGACTAAATGACGACTGATAAGCATCCATCCCTTTATATCCGTTAAATTTCCCTGTAACAGGCATTACAGCAACTCCGGCAAGCTGCCAGGCATGAATATGACTAAAGCATCTTATGGAATCACTTCCATATAGATAGCCTGAGCTCCATGAGCTTTTAGTATCCGTATCAGGACTAACATTTACCATACCAAAAGGACGGCATGCCGAATTAAAATAAAACCAGCGCGAATTATGGGTGTCTATTAACGGGTTTACAAGATCAACGGGAGTAATTTTTTCAGATTCTTTTACTGGTTGATCTTTACATGCCCCCAGAAATATAAAAATAAAAAAGAATCCAATAAGTCTGTAGAAATAAGTTTTTAAAGATATCATGATTAATTATGTAAGTTAATTTTTCAGCATCTGCAGATCGGATATGAAATAAATCGATATATTATTAGTGGAATTAGGATATGATTTATCTTCGTAAAAATAACAAAATTTTCAAAGGTTTATATGGTTTTTCAACCAGATTGTAATCAGAAAGTATGCGTATTCAAAAATTTTTATTTAAAATAATAATAACATATCCTATATTTTTTTATTTCTTAGCCGAATAATCAGGTTCCGAAAATTTTCGCATAACTGAATAACGTTTATAAGTATCAAAAATTCCCGGATTATCTCCGAGGCGTGGATCCTTCGACCGTTTTAATTCTTTTACCAATATATTATTCATCTCTACAGCAACTTCTTTAAATTCCGGTTTTTCAATTAAATTTTGTAAACAATAAGGATCTTTTTCAATATCATAAAGCTCAAACTCAGGACGTTTATCAACTGCCAATTCATAATAAGGTTTAATTTCTTTTTCCGTATGATGAGCTAATAAATAATCTTTTGAAGGAGAGGAATCTATGTCTTTAAATGCCAATTCCTTATTATTTAATTCATGAGGAGCTCCTGCCGGCCATCTCTCCGGACACATATTCCAGATATACAAATATTGCATACTTCTTACAGCACGCTGAGGATACCCAAGATTTTTCCAGCGTGAACAGGAATGACGTTCTCTACCTGCAAAAACATATTTCTTATTTGGATTTACTATACCTGACTTATGTGATTTTAATGTTTGTGCTATACTTTTCCCCGAGATTGGCAACATACCAGAAAATGACACACCTGTTAATTCAAAAAGAGTCGGTGATAAATCAACAAATCCGGTAGGATCTTTTACAATTCTTCCACCAGGAATAATTTTAGGACAACTTATAGCAAGAGGAACATGTGTACCATATTCAAAGCAATTGGCTTTAGCCCGTGGAAATGGGATACCGTTATCCCCCGTTACTATAACTATGGTATTATCTAATTCACCAATGTTATCTAAATAATTCAACATTCGTACCAGATGCGAATCAAACCATTCCACCTCAACAGCAAAATCCAACATATCTCCTCTTACAGTTGCATTATCAGGTAAAAAACCGGGGACATCCACCGAATCAAGACTCTTTCCCATTTTCTTCCACGAATCTTTTTCATAATCACGGTGGGGTTCATGTGCTCCATACCAGAAAAAAAATGGTTGTTCTTTCTTTCTATGATTCATAAAGGTCAGGAAATTAGCATAATAATTCTCTTTACTTATACCGCTACCGGTTCTGGGATCATTATCTTTTGAATATTTTATACTATTATCTATTTCACCTGCTGCATTGGTTTTGCGAAATAAAGAATCTTCTTCACTTTTAGCATACCGGAAAGGACCAACACCTTTACCTGTTGCACCGGCATAATAACCGGCCTTTGTAAACATATCCACCATAGGAATATATTTTTTCATCCACGAAGAGGCATGTTGTCCACTTTGTTCATTCTGCCAGTGATGACGTCCTGTAACCAGAGAACTTCGTGAAGGAGCACAACCAGGAGAGCCCGCAAAACAGTTAACAAAAAAGACACCATTTTTAGCAACCCTATCAAATCCCGGAGTATTTATAAAACGACAACCCGAAAAACTGGTAAACGAAAAAGCTTGATCATCACTTATTGCAATTAAAATATTTAATGGTTTCTCTTTATATGTTTTTTTTACTTGCCGACAGCATATAAACAAAGACAAAATACTGAGAAATAGTAAAATAGTATTAGTTATTTTCTTAATCATAGTAAGGACTTTTTCAAAATACCATCAATGTAGTAAACAAATATAACAAGTATTTATTTGATTAAAAAATACAGAAATACTATAAAAATGAAAGTTACAACGAAATTGAACGACGTTAATATGTATGTATTTATAAGTACACAGCAAATATTCATACCAATTCAACAAATAAAATTAAATATATTAACACAGTACTTTACTTTTTAAAATCATATTTCACAATAAGTCAACAACAAAGGAGTTCTATATTTATCCGGGGTTGTTTTTTTATAATATTAGATAAAAAAAGATGCAGGATTTAAACAAAAATATCTATATTTGCATCAACAAAATAAAAGGGATATCAATTCTTAATTTTTTGTTTGTTTTTCGGGGCATAGCGCAGTCCGGTTAGCGCACCTGCTTTGGGAGCAGGGGGTCGCAGGTTCGAATCCTGCTGCCCCGACAAACAAAAAAGTGTAACTTATACAGGTTACACTTTTTTTATG
>Ga0172377_10009282_pt1 | contig 10075 bp, 11 predicted proteins | sample Pumphouse3metaG_FD_119749 | JGI IMG/M metagenome (GOLD analysis project Ga0172377, IMG submission 119749) | Leachate microbial communities from a municipal landfill in Southern Ontario, Canada - Pumphouse #3 metaG | ecosystem: Engineered > Solid waste > Landfill > Unclassified | place: Canada... | reverse complement strand
TGTTCTGTCGCTTCCGCGCCCTGACGCCGACTGCGCCGCTCTGGCGCGAAATCCGTGCGGACTTACCGTCTGACCAAAAGCACAAGACGTGCCAAACCGCAAGACAACCCCGCCAACGCCAGCCGGCGCCTGTTTAGGCAGCAGTCCGGCGCCACATTGCCCTGTCCAGGGGCCGCCACTGCCCGCTCCAGCGGCAGCGCGTCAGCCATTTTGCCCACAAAAGCGGCAAACGCGGCTCTTCAGCGCTGCCAGCTGACCCGACAGATGCGATTATCTTCACCACGCTGCACCAGCAGTTCCCCCTGATGGGCGCTGTGCAAAGCCCGGCCGAGATGCTCGGCCAGTTTTTCCTCGGTGGTTTCCACCACCAGCGTCTCCCCCCGTTTTTCCAGACAGAGCATCCGCTCCAGCGGATTCTTGGCGCGCGCCCGGGCCTCTTCGTTCTTGAGCAGACGGCAGATCTCCTCTTCGTGCTGCCACAGGTAATCACCCTGCAGCACCACCACGCCCTCGTAGTAGCCATCACGCATCTTCAGACAGGCCGGGCACAGCACCAGCGGGGCATTGTCCTGCTGCTGTGCCTGGGCAAAGGCCTCCTCGTCCAGATACCAGCGCTTGTTGCGGTACTGGGCATGACAGCCACTGCAAAACGCGCCGTCGGCATACGTCTGCTGATTGGCGTAGGAATCATTGCTGGTCTGAACCCGCCCCCGCTTGTCATTGATACCGAATTTACCGACATCCCGATTCATACTGCAGCCTCCTTTCCGCAGGCTCATCCTGCGCCGGCAAGTATAGCACTCCGTGGCCATCTGCCCAGCACAGGGGCAATCGCCACTGGCCAAATGTCGGTTTACGAAAAAACAATCTGGCCACAACGCAGATGTAACAGATTGCCTGTCAAGTAACCCGATCCGAAACCAGGGAAGCTTTCGATCCCACATTTTAAGGAGGACATGTTCTATGCGAAGAATTCCGGGTTGGCTCGCGCTGTTGCTCTGTCTGATGCTGGCAGGCTGCGGCAGTGATGGCGACAATGGCAAGGATGGTGCTGACGGAACGAACGGGATCGACGGTAACGATGGCGCGGATGGTGCTGCCCAGGTTGTCAGCCTGAGACCTGTGGCCGCTACGGCCTCTCAGGGATTTGACCAGAGCGCGGCGGAAATCGTGACCTTTGATGTTATCAATCGCCGTGTGCTGGTTGTCAACGCCGATTCAGGCCAGGTGGATGTCTTCAATGCAGCCAGCCTGAGCGAGCTCAATGGTGCCGATCCCGCCACCCGTATCGATCTGGCCGCCATGCTGGTCAGCGCCGGCAAGGCCGCCGAGGCCGACCTGGTGGGCGCTGCCAACAGCATCGCTCTGCAGGGGGAACTGACGGCTATTGCCGTCGAGGCCAAGCCCAAGACCAATCCTGGCTGGGTGGTTTTTATCCATCCCACCACTCTGGCCTACATCAATGCCGTCCAGGTCGGCGCTCTTCCCGACATGGTCGCCTTCACACCCGACGGTAGCCGGGTTGTGGTCGCCAACGAAGGTGAGCCGGACGAAGGCTATGTCAACGACCCGGCAGGCAGCGTCAGCATCATCCGGCTGGCCGATTACAGCGTAACCGAAGTCGACTTCAGCGACTTCAATGCCGGCGCCTCGCGACATGCGGAACTGCCGGTCGACAAAATGGTCCTGGATGGCTACAACGCCACTGTTGCGCAGAGCCTGGAACCGGAATACGTCAGTATCAGCGCCGACAGCGCCACAGCCTACGTTACCCTGCAGGAAAACAACGCCATCGCCGTGATCGACCTTGCCGCCGGCACGGTAAAAAAGATCCTCGGCCTCGGTTTCAAGGACCACTCCATTCCCGGCAACGAACTGGACATCAGCCAGAAAGACGGCGTCAACATCAGAAACTGGCCGGTCATGGGCATCTACATGCCGGACGCTATCACTTCCTACCACCACAACGGTCAAACGTTTCTGGTAACAGCCAACGAGGGCGATTCCCGCGAAGACTGGCTCAACGGTTTGTCCCAGGACGCCTGCGAAGGGGCCGGCTACTTCTATGCGACCGATGACGGGATCTGTGTCGATGAATTCTCCGCCAAGGACTATTACGACAGCGACAACGTCATGCTGGTGAACAGCGAAGGCAACCCGCTGTTCCCCACCAACGGGGGATTCGGTGGCGACGATGCCCTGAGACGGTTGAAGTTTTCCTACCACACCACGGTGGCGATGAACGGAGGAACCGAATTCGACAAACTCTACGCCTACGGCGCCCGTTCCTTCTCCATCTGGGATGCGGAAACCGGCCTGCAGGTCTTTGATTCAGGCAACGATTTTGAACGGATCACTGCCCTGATCTACGGCGCGAATTTCAACAACGACAACGCCGCCAACGCGGGCGATGACCGCAGTGACAACAAAGGTCCGGAACCGGAAGCCGTAACCCTGGGCGTAATCAACGGCCACACCTATGCCTTCATCGCGCTGGAGCGCATGGGCGGCATCATGGTCTACGATATTTCCAACCCCTACGCTCCAGCTTACGTTCAGTACGTCAATCAACGCGATGTCACAGTAGACGATGTCGAAACCGATCTGGACCAGGTCGGCGATCTGGGCCCGGAAGGGCTGCATTTTGTAAGTGCCACCGACAGCCCCAGCGGCAAGCCCCTGCTGCTGGTCGGCAACGAGGTCAGCGGTACCACCGCCGTCTATGAGATCGACCTGACCCTGCTTGAGCAATAAGCTGGCAACCTCTGCAGACAGCACAACGCCCACGGTATCAGACCGCAGGCGTTGTGTTTTTCAAACCCTGGAGATCGCAGCTGAAAATCAGACCGCCGGCCTCCCCTCTTCCCTGGAAACAAACTGCTGGCGCACGACCTGACCCCAATAGGCATCCTGATAGCGGTCTTCCTGATAGGCGCCGCCGGTGAAATCATCGATCACCCGGCGCCAGAAGGCCGTGGCCTGATCAGCGCCGGAGATCTGCTTGACTTCCCAGGCACCCGCATGGCGGCGGAAAAGGGCCTGGGCAAAGTTCTTGCCCAGATCCCGCCTGCGGCAGCTGGGAACCACATAAAATTCACAGACCTCGAAGCTGGCCAATGCCGCTTTGATCCTGACGGCGGCTAAACCGACCGGCGCCGCCGCCTGATACAGCAGATAACCCAGCACGTCACCGCCTATCGGGGTATCCAGCGCGAACAGGCCCTTTGCATCCGGCTTTTTGCCGGTGATGGCTGAAAATTCGCCTTCGTAGCTCTGGCACAGGTTCAGATAAACCGCGAGATTGCCTGCATCAACGCGAACGATCTCCATCTGTGAGCACATCCTTTCTCTCGCCCGCAGGAAACGCCTGACGGTTCCACGGGACAACGCCCGCCATCCACAAGGCGGCTATTCAATCAGCGCCCGCCGTCCAGCCGGCAATGCTCCAGCGGCTCGTCCGGCCCCTGGGCGGTCAGGCGCGACAGCCAGGCCTCGTTGCCCTTGCTCCACCATTCCAGCCCTTCGCCCTGATAGCGCGCGCCACTGGCGCTGATGGCCTGGCGCAGACTGTAGCTGTGATCCTGCCAACTCAGCAGCAAAGCGTCGTTGGTGGGGCAGATGACGATTCGCGCGCCGCTGTCGCAGTGGTAAACGCTGAGGTGATCGGCCAGCTGCAAACGCGGCCTGGCAGCAGGCGCAACCGCCTCCTTGGCGCAACCGTGGCACAGCAGCACTGCGGCCAACAGCAGAACCGCAACTGCGGCGGGCGAAAAACAGCGGTCGTTCATCGCCGGGCTCCGGGCCAGATACGCCCCAGCCAGGAGGTGCGGCGCCAGTTCTTTTCAATCCCTTTTGCCAGCAGAAACGGACCGTAGGCCTTGTCTTCCACCATGATGTGGCTGGTGATCCATTTGCGCAGGAAGAACAGCAACTCCGGCGTGATCAGGCGTTCGCCGGCCTGCACCCGTTTGTTGATGTCGATCACCTGGTCACGCAGCTGCTGGTGACGCTCACGGTGCGTCTCGTAGTCAGGATAGTCGAAGATGCGGAACAGGCTTTCCTCCACGGCGAAGTGGACGATGGTGTACTGCATCAGCTCCTGCAAAATCTCGTTGGCGGCCTGCTGCCGATCGGCGCCCTGGGTCATGGCGTCGTACAGACGGTTGATCAGTTCCACCAGCTGCTTGTGCTGCTCGTCAATTTCCTGAATGCCGATACAGATCTGATCGGTCCACGGAATGAACGTTCCCACGAAAACTCCTTTGCTTGTTGAATGAAACAAACGGCGAAAATACACTTTCCGTCTTGTTCACAAAATCACGCCATTACAGAGCAAGGAATGATTTTGGTCGCCCATCCATGGGCACTACCGGCTGTCTTTTAACCGCCTGTTAACGGCGGCCACCGCCAAAAATGCCTCCCAGCAGGCCACGCACGATCTGGCGCCCCAGCTGGCTGCCAATGGTGCGAGCCGTCTGCTTGGCCAGGGTTTCAGCCACCCCCTGGCGCCGGCCATTGCCCCATAGCAGCTCGCCCAGCATACCGCGATCCTGCTCGCCGGCGCCGCCCGGCGATGACGGCCGCGGGGATGGCGGCGGCGGCCCGACAGCCGATCGGGCTTCCAGGTTGCGACTGAGGATCTCGTAGGCCGATTCGCGGTTGATGGTCTGGTCGTACTTGCCGGCCAACGGGCTGCGACCCTGGACAGCAGTGCGTTCGGCGGCGGTCAGGGCGCCCAGCCGGCAGCGTGGCGGGCAGATCAGGGTGCGCTGCACCGGCTGGGGCACGCCGCCATCCTGCAGGCAGGAAACCAGCGCCTCGCCCACGGCCAGCTGGCCGATCAGACCGGCGACATCGACGCCCGGATTGGCGACAAAGGTCTGCGCCGCCGTGCGCACGGCCTTCTGGTCACGCGGGGTGTAGGCGCGCAGGGCATGCTGAATACGGTTGCCGAGTTGGCCGAGAATTTCGGCCGGCAGATCGTCAGGATACTGGGAGCAGAAATAGATGCCAACCCCCTTGGAGCGAATCAGCCGTACCACCTGCTCGATGCGCTGCCTGAGCAGGGGCTTGGCGTCAGCAAACAGCAGATGGGCCTCATCAAAAAAGAACACCAGCCGGGGCAGTTCCTGATCGCCCACTTCCGGCAGGTTTTCAAACAGCTCCGACAACAGCCACAGCAAAAAGCTGCCATACAGGCGCGGCTGCAGAATCAGCTTGTCTGCCGCCAGAATGCTGATGCAGCCACGGCCGGTCAGATCGGTGCGCAGCAGATCGGTCAGTTCCAGCGCCGGTTCGGCAAAAAAGGCCGCGCCGCCCTCGCCTTCCAGCCGCAGCAGGGCCCGCTGAATGGCGCCTATGGACTGAGGGCTGACCAGTCCATATTGCACGGAGATTTCCTTACGGCGCTCGGCCAGCTGGTGCAACAGGGCGCGCAGGTCGGCCAGGTCGAGCAGCAGCAGACCCTCGTCGTCGGCCAGCCTGAAGGCGATATCCAGCACGCCCTGCTGGCTGTCGCTGAGCTCAAGAACACGACCGAGCAGCAGCGGGCCCAGCTCGCTCAGGGTGGTGCGCAACGGATGGCCAGCCTGCCCGGCCAGATCCCACAGCAGTACCGGATTGCCCTCGAGCTGGTAGTGGCCCAGACCGGTCCGGACGGCCCGCTGACGCAGGCGCTCGCTGTCTTCGCCGGCCAGAGCCAGACCGGCGACATCGCCCTTGACATCGGCCATGAACACCGGCACACCCAACCGCGAGAACCCCTCGGCCAGTACCAGCAGGGAGACGGTCTTGCCCGTGCCGGTGGCGCCGGCAATCAGGCCGTGGCGGTTGGCGTAACGGCCGAGCAGCTGGACAGGCTGGTCGGCCTGACCGAGAAGGATCTGCGCTTGTGGGGACATCGCATGACTCCTGACAGCGTTTCATAAAGGCTGGCGGCGCAAAAACACGCCCACGGCGGCGTTGCGGCAAGCGTCTCACGGCGTTGACGTCCGTCAGCGCCTCATGGCGCGCCAATGGGATGCCGGGCATGGGGCTCTGCTGATGACAGATCGCTTGGAAAGCTCATTCAATCGCTAGACCATACCTGCCGCCGCTGCGTTTGACAATATCCCAGCGCTGCCGCCTTGCCAGTTCCTGCCGAAGCCAGCAGCGGCGCGACACTTTCAACCAGAAAACAAAACACCTCCTCGCGGCTGTGGATGAATGTCGGCAGGCTGTTGACCAACTCCTCCAGATGCTGCAATACCCGGCCATCCCGGCTGCCCAGTTGACTCATCACCTGCTCGAACAGGGGGATCACCTCGTACAGATCGAAGCGGTCAAAGGGCGCGGGATCGGGCAAACCACTGAATTTGGGCAGATCGCGTGTCTGCTTTTTGCGCGGATAGCGGTACTGCAGGTCGGAGGGATTGATCCGCACCCTCATGGCGTCTCTCCCGCCGCGCCACAGCCGCCGCAATGGTGGCCGGTGGCACGGCACAGGCGGGCCGGTTGATTGCCGTTGCGGGCGCGAAACGCGGCCAGACTGGCCGGATCGATCCGCCACTGGCCGTCGGGCTGCTGGCGGCCACGCAGCAGACCATGTTTCAGATGCAGTAAAAGAGCCACGGGCGTGGTCCCCAGCTGGCGGGCGGCCTGCTCGATCGGGATAAAAGCGCTCTCGGTCATGGTTTTCTCCTTGTTCCGGGTTATGGACCCTGGTCGTGGGACAACAGCGGCGCCGGCGCCAGAGCCAGCAGCGCGCGGCCGGCCTGGCGCACCTGGACGCCAATGCGGTCATCAAGCTGGCGCTGCCAGCGGCGCGGGATGGCGTCCAGGCCATAGAAGGCGCCGGCAAGCATGCCGGCGATGGCACCGCTGGTGTCGGCGTCGCCCCCCTGGTTGACCACCCCGACCAGGCAATCCTCGAAGTTGTCGGTGGTGAACAAAAAATGGAACACCGTCTGCAGTGTTTCCACCACATAGCCACTGGCACGGCCACTGTAGGGGTCGAAGCGAAAGGTTGGATGCAGGGCAACCAGCTCACGCGTCAGGCCATGCAGACAGAAACGATCAGCGCCAGCCAAGGCGGCCTGCAGCATGCGGCCGACACAGACACAGGCGGCATCGGACAGCGGATGGTTGTGGGTCAGGTGGGCCTGTTCCAGGCTGCAGCGCCGCAGCAGCGCCGCATCACCGAACGTCAGCAGCGCCACCGGCGCCATGCGCATGACCGCGCCATTGCCGGCATCCCAGTCATTGGGCGGCACGGTCAGGCCACCGCCAAGCATGTAACTGCGCAGCCCCTTGCGCACCGTGGCCCCGATATCGATCGGTTTGGAACGCATCCAGGCCACCAAGGCATCGGCAATGGCCGGCAGACTCCAGCCGCCGCAGGCCAGCACCGCCCGCGCCAGGGCAAGCGACATCTCGGTATCGTCCGTTACCTGGCCGGGCCGCAGCCCCAGCCAGCCGCCGCCGCGAATCTGGCGCAGCACGCCGTAGCGACTGCGGATTTCCGCCGGTGTCATGAATTCGCTGGTGGCGCCAAGGGCGTCACCGATGGCCAGGCCGAGAAAGGCCGCTTCGGCACGGGCCGGACTGTCGTCTGCAGGCATCGGCTGCTGGCTCCTTCCCTGGCCGGGGGCCGGCAAATTCCCGTTAAAAAAGCGGGGCCGCCAATCCGCTTGCGATTGACGGCCCCATTGCCGCAGGTGCCGGTTCCGTCAGGAACCGGTGTTAACACGGGTGTGCATCAGAAACTCAGGGCGATGGAGACGCCGCTGAGGAATTCCGAATCAATGGCGTCGCGGGCATCGTCACTCAGACCTTCAGAAAACAGACAGCTCAGACCAAGGCTCAGATTTTCGGTCAGGGCATAATCCAGCCCGGCACTGAGTTCGTAGTTATGGAAATCGCTGTAATCGCCTACGGAATAATCACTCTCCTGGTTATAACCCACCAGCGCGCCCAGGCTCAGCGTCAGCGGTTCGGCCAGGCTGATCTCATGGCCCACCGCCAGGGTGTAGTAAAGGCCATCCCCTTCGGCTTCATCCCAGTCGTAATAAACCGTCAGTGCCGGGCTCAGCAGGGTATTGAGGGTCAGACCGAGATAGGCCTCGTGGGTGTCGTCCATTCCATCGAGGTTATAGAAGCAGTTGCCAACGCTGAGGGACACTAGCTCACCCAGATCGGTGCTGTAATCCACAATGATATCGGTTTCGGTGGCTTCACCGGACTTGAAGCCTTCGCCGGCATCGCTGGCCAGCTGCAGATTGGTCCACCAGCTGAAGGTAAAGTTGCCGGCCGAAACATCGGCACCGCCCTGGGCCACCGGCTTGCTGCCGCTCAGGTCGAAACCGCGCCACAGATACATGTTGTAGATACCGGCATAGGCGCCACCGGCAACTTCGAGGGCCAGGGCCGGACTGGCCAGGCCGCACAGCAGGGTGGCCGCAGCCAGCAGGGTTGACATCTTGCGCATGGGCGTTCTCCTTTTCTTCATGGTTCGCGGGTCTTACGACCCGGGTTTGGGGAGCTGGCCCCGCTTTCGGCGGGACCAGCCGTGGCAGTATGACCTTTTTCTTGTCTGGTGTTTCTGGCGAGCGATTGCGAAAGAACGATCAGCGGTTGGTGGTATGGACCGGCTGAAAGTCTGGATAGGCTTCCATACCGATTTCTGCCAGGTCAAGTCCACGAAATTCGTCTTCCTCGTGGCAGCGGATGCCGATGGTGTATTTCAGCACCAGCCAGACGATGGCACTGGTGACCACCACAAAGGCGCCGATGGCGAGGACGCCGACCAACTGGGTGATGAAGCTGGTTTCGGCATTGGTGAAAGCAACGGCCAGGGTGCCCCAGATACCGCACACCAGATGCACCGACAGGGCACCAACGACGTCGTCAATGCGGAGTTTGTCAAAGAACGGGATGGCCAGGACCACCAGGACACCGCCGACGGCACCCACCAGAATGGCCGCCCCGGGGCTGGGCGCCGCCGGGCCGGCAGTGATGCTGACCAGGCCGGCCAGAGCGCCGTTAAGAGCCATGGTGACATCGGTTTTCTTGTAGATCAGCTGCACCATGATCATGGCGGCGATCATGCCGCCGCAGGCGGCCAGGTTGGTGTTGATGTAGACATTGCCCTGCTCGATGGCCGAGCTGGCCACACCCAGCGCCAGGGCGCTGCCACCGTTGAAGCCGAACCAGCCCATCCACAGAATGAAGCTGCCGAGGGTGGCCAGGGGGATATTGGAGCCGGGAATCGGGTTGACCCGGCCATCGCGGCTGTATTTGCCTTTACGCGCACCGAGGATGATGGCACCGGTCAGGGCCGCCCAGCCACCGCAGGAATGTACCAGCGTCGAACCGGCGTAGTCGGAGAAACCCATCTCGGCCAGCCAGCCACCGCCCCACACCCAGGAACCCTGAATCGGATAGATAATGCCGGTGAGCACCACACAGAACAGTAGAAACGACCAGAGCTTAATGCGTTCGGCGACACAGCCGGAAACCACCGAGCAGGCGGCACCGCAGAACACCATCTGGAAGAACCAGTCGGAACCGGCCGAGTATCCGGCGGAAAAATCACCGGCCAGCGCGGCGCTGTCATCGGCGCTCCACAGACCGAAGCTGCCCATGAAGCCACCATCAACGCCGGCATACATCAGATTGTAACCGACCAGATAGAACAGGATGCCGGCGACGCCGAACAGGGCGATGTTCTTCAGACAGATGGTGGCAACGTTTTTTGACCGCACCAGACCGGCTTCCAGCATGGCGAAGCCAGCGGCCATCCACATGACCAGCACGCCGCTGATCAAAAAGGAAAAGGTGTTGAGAATGTAGGTCAGTTCCGAAACAGCCTCGTCGGCCAGGGCCAGAGACGGCAGCAGCGCCAGCAGCGCGGCGGCCTGAAGGATACGAACGGTTTTCATACAGATACCTCCTGAACGTCGGGGATGGAAACGGATTAGAGTGCGTCGCTGCCGGTTTCGCCGGTACGGATGCGCACCGCCTGGTCAATGGTCGATACAAAGATCTTGCCGTCGCCGATGCGCCCGGTGCAGGCCGCCTGCTTGATGGCTTCCACCAG
>Ga0172377_10009280_pt1 | contig 10075 bp, 8 predicted proteins | sample Pumphouse3metaG_FD_119749 | JGI IMG/M metagenome (GOLD analysis project Ga0172377, IMG submission 119749) | Leachate microbial communities from a municipal landfill in Southern Ontario, Canada - Pumphouse #3 metaG | ecosystem: Engineered > Solid waste > Landfill > Unclassified | place: Canada... | reverse complement strand
TTGCTAAACTTTCATTCCCACTTATATCTTTATCATCAAACAAACCATATTCTAATAATTTCCAACCTGTTGCAATTAGTAATACTCCTTTTGAATAAGTTGCTGTAACAGGTCTTAAACTATATGAATCAAATGTTGTTTTAGTATTATCAGCACCGTTATTAAAACCATTTAAAAATACACTGTCACTTGCATTGTAAACATCATAAAGTTGGCTTAATTCATCATAAATATAAGGATATAATTGAGTAAAAGTATTATTTAAAACTCTATATATTTTACCTGCTATAACAATAATTTTTACTTCTATTCTTACATCATTTACTATTTCAATAAAATCAAACGAACCTTGAAAAAATTCATTTGAAAAATCAAAACAATTTATACTATCAAATATAATACCAGTTCTTTTTTCAAGAGAACCGTAATTATCTATATCCATATTTTGAATTAATCTAACTTCACTTTCATTTGTTTTATCATCTGTCGCATAAGTATTCATACCACCTATAAAACTTGTCTGTGAATTAGTAATTTCTATTTTTTTATCTACATTATTGCTAAAACTTGCCATAGTTTCCCCTTATAAATAGAATTGTGGTTTAGGATATAAACGTCTTACCTTACTCTTATATTTGTTTGTGTAATCAAACTCAAAGTTGCTTGTAAGATTATTTACAAAAGTATCAAAAGTATTTTTATACATCATAGCATATTCATCTTGCTTTGAAAGTAACATACAATAAGCCACATAACTTACCATTATATTAAATTGCAGGTCATCTCCAAACTTAGCATAAGGATAAACAATACCATATGTTGGGAGTTCAATAGATATTTCTTGTATTTTATCTACTAATTTTAAACTATAAGGCTGTTTAACAAGAGGAAAATTAACAGATAACATACCATTCATTTCGGCAATACCTTTATTTAAAAAACCTACAAGTTCATCGTCTTTAAATTGTCCGTGTTCATCTGCTATATTTTTTGCTTGATTTAATATTTCTAAAATTTGCATTTAATCACCTCTTTAAATTTAAAGGGAGTAAGAGCCTTTTAATGCCCACTCCCTTTTAAGTAGTTTTGTTATTCTGTTTTTTCTTTCTTACTTGCGACAGGTAATCCATAACCTTTAGCAACTTCGTCAGTTAAATCTTCGCACATAAGCGGAGGAAATATATCTCTATATCCTGCCCTTATAAAAATATTTGTTTCTGGCATAATAGCTATTTCATATTTACCAAAGTTTTTAGTGAACGGAACTCCATATGTTCTTTGCATATGTGTTGAATATCTTACTTTTACCCATTTATCATTTTTATAGCAATCTAAATCGTTTAAAGTTTTTATATTGTTATTAATTATCTTTTTTTGAACATCTGATAAAGTGAAATTGTTGTTTATTTCTGCTCTACCTGTTATATTCTGAAATGCACCCATTTTTTAAAACTCTCCTTTTCCTTTTTTGTTAAGGAGAGGGGATTTTAACCCCCTCTAACTTAAATTTTAAACATTTAATTCATCAAATATAGTAGCAGTAGCAGGCATACCGGTGTACATTGTCTGTATTTTATAAATCATTGTGCTGTTTACCGTTGCTATACCGAATGGAACTTGCCAAGATACCCCTTTAGTAAGATTGTAAATATCGCTTAAATCTTTTTTATCAAATCCTACTACGTTTACATCAAAAGAATTATAAGAATCTGTTACCCTATATGCTCCTTTTGCCATAATAAACATATCTTCAACAATTATAGGGGTTTCTTCTATCCCTATATTTTCGCCTATGTAATCCTGCATAATCTGGAAATGACAACCCATATAATCGACATCAAATCTTCCTGTCTTAATAGGACTTCCATTTTTCTGTCCGTTATATATAGCGTTCATAAAGTTTTTCCAATTAGTATCATTCATAGCCAAATAATTTGCCTGATATTGTGACATAACAACTGTAACATCTTGCCCATTTTTCATTTTTATATCAGTTGTAATATCTATAATATCCGCTAAGTTAGGGATTCCGTTAGCTGTGGTTAATGAACCTGCCGCAACAGAACCGCCTACACCTCTCCATAATGAACAAGGACAGCCTGCAAACGTAAACGTATCTTTATCAGAAAATACTTTTGCACCTTTTACAAGATACTCTCTTGTAATAGCTTCTACACTTTCTACTCCGTTTTTAGAAATGTTTACAAATGTTATAGGCTCAATTTTATTATCCTGTGTCATTTTAAGCCATTTTGTATATTCTACAAATGAACCATACAACCAATATTCAAGTTCAATATTTTTAGCAGAAATTGTCTGTCTGTTTAAAGTTTGTCCGTCAGAATATTTGTTGTTCAAAGGCAAAGTTACACGTTTCATTGCATCAAGTCTATTTTGCATTATAATATTGCCCTGATATTGTTTAAACGGAACTTTTTCAGCCATTCCTAAAAATGTCTGTCTTTCTAAATTTTTAGCAAAAATCTCTCTTATTGTTTCAAGATATTGCCCTTTTGTTTTTGCTCCTGTGCCAGGTGTTAAACCCTCAATAAAATCACTTACTGCTACTGCCATAATTTTGTTCCTCCATCAAATTAAAATTAAATTTTTAATCGAGGTAACCAAGTTTTTTAATTTCATCTCTAAAATTGTCTTGTGTTGCCTCTTTAGTTTCTGTTGTTTCTTTGGCAACCTTTTGTTTTGGAACAGTCAACTGTGGATTAATCTTTTTATTATAAAGATTTACTGCTGATTTGAATACTTGCGGTTTTGCACTTAAAAATAAGTCAATATTTATATCTTCTTTTGAAAAAAGAGGAACTCCTGTAAGGTTTGAATAATAAACCAAAGCATTTTTAAAAGTATTGCCGTCAACATTAAGTTCTTTAAGTAGTTCGCCCATTTTAACTGCGGCTTGATTAAAAACTTGCTGTTTTTGACTTTCAATCTTTTCCTGTTTAAACTGTTCGTTTTCAGCTTCAAGTTGTCTTATTCTTTTATCGACTTCTGGTGTTATGCCTTTTTCTTCGATAAATTGTTCTTCCACAAGATTATCTATAAACTTCTGTACTTTCTTTTCATCTCCGTCAAAACCCTCCATAGATTTTGAAAGTTTTTTAGTAAGTAAAGCAAGTTTATTTTCAAGTTCCTGTGCTTTCGCTTTTTCTGTCGCTATTTCTTTTTCTTTAGCTTCTTTTTCAAGTCTTAAAGTTTTAAATGCTTCTGCTTGTTTTAGTGACGCTTCATCAGTACTAGGCTTTTCGGTTTCAGTCTGTTTTATTACAGACTGTTCCTCAATTTTTGTGTCAACTTTTGGTTCGGTTTCTTCTGTTTCCTCGTCATCTAAAACATCTTCAATGTCTTTCGCCAATAATTCTTCGTCAGTCAGTTCTTCTGTTTCATCAGTCTTTGTTTCTTCAACAATAGGTTGTTCTTCTTCCGACTTTGTTTCTTCGACATCATCGGTTTCGAGATTCTTTTCTACTATTGCTAGTAAATCTAAATCTTCATTTTCCATAACTACATCTCCTTTCGTTTCCTACACCCTAACGATAAACTGTTAATAGGGGTTTTAACAGCTTTTTAAGGTATGCAACTCTGCTTTATAGGTTTTGGACACCTTACCTTAATTTCTATTATAACAATATTTTTTATATTGTCAACATATTATTTAATATTTTCTTGGCTTTTGCTTTCTGTTTGTTGTTGTTGAGTTGGTAATCCAAGCTGTTGTCTTATTCCAAGCAATAATTGTGGTAATATTTTGCTTGCTAATTCATTTGTTAATTGAGGTTGGCTAGGTATCATTTGTTTGATTACTAACATTACAGAATTTTTAATCTGTTCGTTTACAAACTCTTGTACTTGTTGGTCATTTTGATACAACTTAAGTATATCAGGTTGACTTAAAACAGCTTGTGTATAAGTATTATAAAGTTGTGTAAAAAACATAAGTTTTTGTTCTTCCATATTATTTTCATAATCAATAGCGTCTTGTGTAATCCTATCACTGTCAGGAACATTCAAATATCTAGTAAGCAAAGTGCTCCACTTAAATGGAAATTGATTATCTTTTATTCCATACTGCATAACATTTGTATAGAGTTTCATAACTTCGTTCTTGCTTGATTCAACATCTGGAATAAATCCTTGAAGTGTATTTATTTTGATATTGAACCTAGCGTTTTTAATATCTTTTGAAGTTACTTCTATATTTGAGTATATGCCATTTTCATTTTGAATAACCATTTCTATACTTCCTGTTTCTAGTTGTTCTATATGTATCTGCATATATTCTAATATAAGTTCTATTGCTTTTAAATAACCCTCTTTAAATTGATTATTCGCCCAATGTTTTTGAGTAGATAATGCTTGATTAATCATAGCATTTACACCGCTTGATGTTGTAATACTACCACTGTTTTGTCCTGTCGCAAACTTAGAAACACCACTTGTATTTTCAAGTGATAGTTTCATATTTTCCTTATATTCCATTTGCTCTTTTGATATAGGATTTAATTCTATTTTTTGTATTAAGTCACTAATTCTTCTTCCATTAGCACCTTTCATTTCAATTGCACAATCATATGGAGCGGCTATAAGTTCATCCACTTCTTCTTTTGTTGTTCCTGCATCGTCAACAACAGCGTATTTATTAGCGGCTTGTGCTTTAGCCTGATGTGAAATTATACTTTCTGAAATATTATATAGTTTGTTTGCTCCTAGCATTTTTTCTGCTCTTGAAACAGGATAAAAGCTAGAACGTCTATCTTCTTCAAAGTATGCAACAATAGGCATACGGCTTATTAATAAATCTTCTTCCCTTATAACTGTATCGTTAGCCATTTCAGAATAGAATATATAAAATTTTAAAGTTTCTTTATCAAATCTTTTTTCAAAGTATCTAGTTAAAGTAACTCCGTGATTTAAGTTTTGATAAACAGAATTATAATCACTGTATAAATCTTCTACATTATCTTTAGGAGTACAATTTTCATCTATTTCATTTATATTTTTATAAATATATTTCCGTTTAGATTCATTTATTGTTTGGATATCTTCTATATTATCAGAACCATTATCTAAAACAGATAATATATCTTCACCTGTGCCACTATCATTTTCAGTTTCTTCCAAGTAAAGATATTTCATTCTTTGAAGTTGCTCATAAGGAATATTCTCTTTTATAATAAAGTATTCCATATCATCAGTTGATTTAGCTCGTGGGTCTGGAAAGCAATTAGAAACATCATAATATTTAGCTTTTATCTGCCCTCTCGTTTTAGTAATGCCATAATCAACTTCGGCTAATGTATCAATATCGACTACATAATATCCAACACCAAACAACTTACATTGTTCTATTGCTTTATTTGATGCTAAGTCAAGTCCTGATTTATCAATAGCTAAATTAAGTAACGCTTGCGTTTTGGCAACTGATTCAACATCTCTGTTTGTTTTTGGAACAAGAGTTGGTTTAATACTTGCTGTATCAAACATAGCCGCCGCTTCTCTTTTATATTCAGATATGTAAGATGTATCATTTATATTATCATCGCCATCATCGTATTCAAGTGCTTCATCGTTTTCATCATAACGCTTAATAACACCGTCTTTCCATTGACGATGTTTATCATATGAATCTATCTGTTGCCAAGAATCTCTTACAACATTATCTCTGTGTTGCTTTGCGGCATCATACTTTTCATTTATAATATCGCATAAAGTAGTTGACTTTTTTTCTTTTTTAACTTCAATTTCTTCAAAATCCATATTATCTACCACCATAACTTATTTTTGGAACTTTTTTTGGTTCTGCGGCTTTTACAAGACTATTAAAATTATTATAAACAAATTTATTCATATCTTTGATTTCGTCTTTCATTTCAATAATTGACTTATCATAGTTTACGGTAGGATTAATTTTTATGACAGCTTTTTCAAGTTTAGTAATTCTTTCTGATAAATCCTTTTGTGACTGTTCAAAACTATTTACACGTTCAATTAATACTTCAAGTTTATCTAAAACTAATAGATGTGTTTCTTCTCGTTTGGTAATACCTAGAACTTTTTTAAACCAATCTTTGAATTTCATATTCCATAACTCCTTGCTCTGCCATTTTTTTTCTTTTTAAAATTAAAAACAGGAACATAATCTGTAAATGTAGACGTTTCTTTTTTAATACCTTTAATAAATTCATTGTAATAAGTCATACCATATACTTGCTGAATACGTTTTTCAGGTTCAATTTCCAAGTTCATAACAATATAACGCATAGGGTCAATTAAGTGGTCGCTACCTATATATTTATTATCTTCCAGTTTGTTTATTGCTCTGCCGTCAGCATCTTTCTTTATTGGTTTATACCTATATCCTCTAAGTTCGCTAATCATATTAGTACAACTTGCAAATATTTTAATCTGCCCTTTACTCATAAGAGATAAAAGTAATTCTACACCAATATCAATAGGTGCATTACTTGCAGGGTTTAAAATAATTCCTTTTTCTCTGTAATGAATAAAAGTTGATTTTTTATCATTAAAGTTTAAATTTTTTCCACTACTATCTCCGAATATTCCTCCATAAGTACGTATTCCTAAATTATTTTCTTTAGTAATCTCTGGCAACAAATTATTAGCGTGTTCAGGTATTAAAGTTTGTGTCTTATAATATTCTCCATAAAATACAATAGCACCTGTTAATGGACAAATATAACATTTAGCCATAGTAGTAGGGTCATTAAAACCAAAATCCATTGCTTTACAACGAATAAAGTCATCTCTTACCTCGTTGTCTGGAATAACAACGTCCCATTTATCAAGTTCTTTAAATACATATCCTTGCTTAGGAGATAAACAACCGTGTATCTTTGTATTTATACTTTCTATACCCTCGTCAATAATATCTTCCAAGTATTCGGCATCAGCATAAGGATTATCCATAGTATCGAATATGTAAACACTTGTATTTCTCTTAGGATTTACTACTGTGTAGTTATGCGGATATCTATTAACATTAGCAAATATCTTTCCTGCTCTGTAAAATTCATTTTCATATATCCAACATTCTTCTGGGTTGCTTTCTATTATTAACTGAAATTTTGAATATTTAACTTTATACTGACTACGTTTAAACTTTTCGCTATACTCTTTTTTAATAGTTCCATCATCAGCGTAATCATAAACAACTGCCGCTTTATTTCTAAGACGTCTTTTAAGCTGTAAAAATATTTCGTATTTCTGTCCGCTAGCTTCTATCATACTAGCCCCAGTTAAGTTCATTGATTTAATCTTTTCTTCATCATCAGTTGGTATTAAATGCAATACCGAACCATTTTTTAAAATATATAGTCCAGCGCTTTTATTTTTATATACTAAATTCTCTTCTGGGCAAAACTTCATAAACTCTACTAGAAAAGTTCCCTCTAACTGCTTTAATGTATTTGCACCTACTACATAATTAGCATTAGGTATTTCTATCATATGTATATAAGTTAAAAAAGCATCATCAGTAGTTTTTCCTGTATTAAAACCACCTAATAAAAATTTAACTTTTGTTGTATCGGCATATGCAAGTTCCTGCATAGATAAATCTGTTTCAGGCGAACATACAATACTACCGTCTTTATCTGTCATTGTACTTATTTCATAAGGTGTAAATGTTATTATTTGATTTCCACAATGGCTACATATAATATAAAAATTATTATCGGTATCATCTTTTTTTAATAATTCTCCGCATTTATTACACCTTATTTCCATTTTATACCTCTTATGTAACTTATTATACTATCTTTTTATATGTTGTCAACACTTATACACAACAAAAAACCGCTACTATTCAAAGTAACGGCAATTTGTATATTGTATTTATTCAGCCACATAAGACCATTTTACTTTTAAATCATCATTCCAACCGACAATCCAGTTAGCAGGACGTTTATCTATTTCACAATTAATTACAGTAATATTAACGCAATTGCTAAAAACATCACTACTCATAACTGTTACAGTTTCAGGTATTACAATACTTGTTAATCCTCTGCAATTTGCAAAAGCAGAATAACCTATTTCAATTAAACTTGCAGGCAATACTATTGTTGCAAGAACTACGCAATTAAAGAATGCTTCTTTACAGATATATTTTAAAGTTGAGGTATCTTTAAATGTGATACTTGTCATAAGTTCGCAATTAGAAAAACAATTGTTATCAATCTTTGTTATTGTATTAGGAATTTCAATAGTAGTTATAGCAGTATCTGAAAAAGCGTATTCTCCGATATTTGATATTTTTTCTGTTACTACTCTTGTTATATAAGTATTTGTAGGAAGTTCAACTTCGGTAGGAACTGCTCCGTTAATTGTTATGCTTTGAACCTCTCTATTTATCGATGTTATTATTCTGTTTGAGAAGTCTGTTATTATTGCATCTTCAGATGTTCTGAAAGCTATTTCCATACCTACACGCAATGCATCTACATCGGTTAAGTATAAAGTTCCATCATTAATAACATTTAAAGTAGCTAATTTTGTAATTGTATCTGAAAATGTAACAGTTTCTAATGCTTTACAACAACAAAAAGCAAAATCTCCAATTTCAGTTATATAATTGCTGATAGATACACTTGTAATATTTTTCAATCCAGAAAAAGCATTATCATTAATTTTATTAATAGTTACTCCATTAGCTACATCAGGCACTACTATCGCACTTAATGTTTTTCCGTAAGATGTAAGTCCTGTTATTATTCCATCTGTTCCTATATTAAACACAGGCGTCCATATAGCATATAGTTTAATATCATCAGCTATGTTATATTCAGTAAACTCATATCCTAAATCATAACTAGTTCCACTTCCGTCATTCTCTGTGTTCCATTCTTTTATAACTCCATATCCGCTAGGTTTGGTAAATCCTGTACCATCACTTAATGTGAAAGAACTTCCGTATGTAGCAGTACCCTCTGCAATAATTCCAGTACCTCTATTTGCATCATATTGAATAGAATAATTAGTACCAGTCCATATAGCATACAATGCTAAGTCTGCTGTTATTCCATCAGTTATTTCTTCCCCTAAATCATAACTAGTTCCTAATCCATCAGCTTGCGTATTCCAACTTCCTAATGTATTTCCAACTAAGCTAATACCAGTACCTATACTTAAATCAAACAACGTACTTTCTTCTACCACTAAATCATCTATGCTACCAATACCAGTATTTGAATTATAACTTACTGTATATGACATCTATTATACCCCCAACATTTTTTATTTATCCCATTTTCTACCATTATACTATTTATTTTTTCATTGTCAACTGTTAATTATGTTTTAGTATATATAGATATTTATATATGTATTGTTTTTATTTATTGTCTTAGATAGAAGATAATTTATTTATTATTATTTTTTATTTTAAATATATTGCTTGGAGAAGATATCTTCAAATATAAGAGTATAAATAGCCTCTCCCCCATCCTCCACTCGTTTTTCTGTCCCACCCCCGTATTACCTTTTGTTTTGTTGTTTTGTTAGGGGTAAACAATAGCAACTACTATCAACTAACAATAATCTAATAGACTACTAGCAAACACCGGTAAATAATCACTATCAACTAATGATAAATAACATTCAACAACTAACTATCAGGAACGGCAACCAACCAACCAACCAACAAGTTAATAATTGCTATTGTAATGGTAAAATATTACAATTAATTAGTTTAACTAACTAACTAAAACTACCACATATTAAATACTATGCGTCGACATATACTATGCAATATATAGTATAATAGTATAAATAAATAGATAGTTATCAATATAATCACTATCAATAAAATAAACAATAAATAATATAACAATAAAATAATAATCATTTATATAATAATAATTAATAATAAAATAAAATATAAATATATATTCACATATAAATAATAATAGTAATTATTAATATAACAATAAATAATATAATTACTATTAATATAATAATAGATAATAATATAACTATATTTATAATCACTATATATAGTATATAAATAATATATATTTAAAATATTAAATAATAGGGAAGC
>Ga0172377_10009279_pt1 | contig 10076 bp, 7 predicted proteins | sample Pumphouse3metaG_FD_119749 | JGI IMG/M metagenome (GOLD analysis project Ga0172377, IMG submission 119749) | Leachate microbial communities from a municipal landfill in Southern Ontario, Canada - Pumphouse #3 metaG | ecosystem: Engineered > Solid waste > Landfill > Unclassified | place: Canada... | reverse complement strand
TTTTTAAATTTATTAATTAATTTTTAAAATTTTTAGATTTCAGCTTGTCGTGATACGAAATTTATGCCAAATACTTTTACTGATTTGATTTAAATGAGGGTTTAAATTGTATGAAATTGATTTCTATAATCTTCATTTATTATATAAAAGGTTTGGAATGCCTGTCAGTGTCAAAAACAAATCGGACAAAATGACAGCATATTATTGTCAATATGATAGAATCCCTGACCCATTTTAATTCATCTATCATAATTTTATAAATATCTATCCATATCATTTCGGAGGCTGTATGTTTGATAAAAAATTGAAACATTAAATAATTACTTAATTTTTATAAAAATTGCAATCTAACTTAAATTATAAAAAATAATTATGTACTTTTGCATTCCAAAGATAAAAAGATGAAAGGATAAGAAGTTACCTTTTCTTTCATTATTTATCTATTGATTTATAATAAAATATTAAAGATTGTTTTAAAATAATAAAGAGTAAACATAAAATAAAATAAATAATGAAAAAAGTATCGTATATATTTTTGAGTCTAACGTTTTGTATATGTACTGTTTTAATAACAAAAGCCGGGGACACAAATACCCCAACAAAAAAGCAGAAAAGCACAAAAAGTTTGTCTTTAAATCCGTGGGAAGAGATGGGTCCAGACAACATAAGCGGACGCACAAACTGCATTTTGGTTGACAAAAACAATCATTCAAAGATTTACGCAGGCTCTGCTGGCGGGGGATTATGGGTTTCGACAAGCAACGGTGCGGTTTGGGAACGGATTACGAGCATTCCCCAATTAGCCATTTCTTCAATAGTCCAAACCGACGATGGGACAATTTTTGTCGGAACAGGAGAAGGTCTTAATCCAAATTTTACTTCTCCCGGTGTTTTATATAATATTGGCGTTTACGGTCATGCTGCAAATTTCGGCATGAAAGGCAACGGGATTTACAAATCCGTTAACGATTCATTTGTTCAATTACCTGCCACAAATGAATGGGAAGAAATAAACGATTTAGCATACAATTCAACTACCAAAACTTTATATGCTGCAACAGATTATGGATTACAAGTTTCGAAAGATAATGGCAATACTTGGACTATAGCCAAGACATCCTCTAATCAAGAATTGGATTTGGTAGGTGTTGATTTAGCGATTGCATCAGACAACTCCGTTATTTATGTTCAACGAAACCGTACCAATGATGTTGGTATGGCCTACATCTCGGACGGGAAAAACACAAATAATTTTGAAGAATTGGATTTACCATCGGAATCAGGAAGTATTACCGTTGCTTTTGCTCCATCCGATCCTAACTATATTTACGCATCGATTGCCAATACTATGGGCGAATTTTTGGGAATATATCAATCCAAAAATAAAGGAAAAGATTTTAGAACTATCGTTCCCGGTGGAAGCATTTTGATTGATGTTTTTAATAATGGCGGTGATTATTGTAACAACATTGCCGTATTTCCCAACAATCCCAAACGCATTTTGGTAGGCGGAAATCCTTTTTTATGGGAAGGTATTGAAATTAGTGAAGATACCTATTTTTCTTTTGATTCGAAATTTAATTTAAGCGGCGTTCAATCAATATATTTTAATCCTTATGATACAAATACGATTTTTGTTGGATGTAATATTGGCAATATAAAAATCATTTACGAAGGAGAAACCTACAGTCTAAACATTTATAATAAAAATTATGCCACTACTCAATTCTCAACCGTATCATTTTCAAACGATGATAAAGTTTTAGGTGGAACACGTGAAAGCGGAGCTTTATACATTACCAAAGAAGAAAATACCAAAAAATCGGCCATCCAATTAACCTCAGGATTTGCTTCACATACCGCATTATCTATGATCAATACCAATGCATTGTTTTATACTACTTCTTATGGTACATGCTATCGTCAAGCCAGTATTTTGTCCGACCCTGAAGAAATAAAAGATTGGTATAATGCAGAATTAATGTTAGGAGGGACAAACAATGAAAATACAAAATGGAGTTACGCTGCACTTAAAAAAGCATGTCGTTCCAGTCAATACATATCTCCTATTTTAATGTGGGAAAGCACACACGACCCTAATTCAACCGATACCGTTGTGTTTGTTGCAGATAAAAACTATAAAATAGGAGATGAAATTTGCGTGAGAAGTGTCACAAATAATTATCCCATGCGGGAAACCGCTCCTCGTGCATTAACAAAAGGAGAAAAAATCACATTTACGGATTATGTTCAAAACCGTCTGTTTATCGGAGGTGGCGGTTTTATTTCATCAGGCTTAATTGGTGCACCTGTTTTCATGACAAAAAATGCACTTAATTTCATTACACCTCCTGTATGGTATAGAGTATTCTTTACAGGCGATACTACCGAACAAGTTACCAATATGTGTGTTTCTGAAGATGGAAATCATCTTTTCATCTCTACCTTTAGTGGAAGTACAACATATCATAGTATATATAGAATCAGCGGATTTAATTTAGCGAGAGACTCTATGACATTATCTTATGGAAAACCCAGCTCATCCGGTATTGTAAATCTGAATCCTAATTGTTTGTTAGACGTTGCTAAAGTTTATTCTACAAACAGTTATATTACCTCCATTACCTTAGATCCTCAAAACACCGATGTTTTGATAATGACAATTGGTGGCAACAATTTAGAACCCCATATTTATGCTTCAACCAATGCGACTACCGATACGCTACTCGACTTTAATTCCAATTCGAAAGAAGGAACAGGATTACCCAGCGGAAAAACCCCTATTTATACAGCATTGGTAGAAATGAATAATTCTAACCTTGTGTTTGTTGGAACCGAAAAAGGCATATACGCAACTGAAAACTTCTCTTCCTCAAATCCAACTTGGGCTCCTGTGAATAACGGTATTGATGTTGAAATTCCTGTTTTTATGTTAAAACAACAAACCAAACATTATCCTGATGAAAGAGCCATAATATATGGTGACGACAGTACCGACATCACATATATTGATTTTAAAGGTGTTAAAAACACAGGATATATTTATGCTGCAACACATGGTAGAGGTATATTTAAAAACACAACATATTATATACCTCCTGCAAGTATTAACGAACATAAAAATTCAAATAAACCATATCTTTTAAATATATATCCTAATCCTGCTAACGATAATGCATCTATCAATTATAACCTAAACAAACCTGCCGATAACTTAAAACTATCGTTTTATGACATTACAGGGAAAATGATACTGTCTAATGATTTAGGATCACGACATAAAGGAGATAACACGGAAAACATTGATTTGAATTCCTTACCGAATGGGATTTATATTGTGAGATTACAAGGAAATAATCAAATCTTTAATGGAAAAATAGTTGTAACTAAATAATATCAAAGGTTAATTTATATGAAAAAAATTTGTTTAAGTATAGTCGCGAGTACTATATGTTTATATTCATTTGCTCAAAACGTAAGTCTCGAAACCGCTCAACATATAGCTTCTAATTTTTTAAGTTTTCATAAAAACACTCCATTCCAAAAAAGTCTTACCCTCACACTAAGGGATAGCTATATACGTGCAGAAAACGGCGAAACTTATTATTATATTTTGAATTTTGAAGAAGGTGGTTATGCTATTGTTTCAGGTGATTATAAAACACATCCAATATTAGCTTATTCTTCTGACAATAATTTCGACTTCAGCAATATTCCATCTGCACTTCAGATGTGGCTCGATGGCTATGAAAATCATATAAAAACAATAAAAGAAGCACAACAATCTGCTACAGAAAATATTGCAAAAAAATGGGATGATATTCTTAACAACAAGCAACAACCTATGCAAAAAAGTATAGAAAAAAAGGGGCCACTAACAACGAGTGAATGGAACCAAGATAAATATTATAACGCTTATTGCCCGGAAGATAAAAATGTAACAGGTGAAATTGGGGGCGAATACGACAATCATGTACCCAACGGATGTGTGGCTGTTTCCATGTCTCAAATCATGTATTATCATCGATTTCCAACAACCGGTACAAGTTCTAATTCTTATGTATCTCCCTATGGACGCTTATCCGCTAATTTTGGAGCTACTACGTATGACTATAATGCTATGTCGGATGTTGCTACGGGATATAGTCATTCTTTAGCGCAATTAATTTCTCATTGCGGTATTGCCGTAGAAATGAACTATGCTCCTACCGGTTCCGGATCTCATTCCACAAAAGCAAGACAAGCTTTAATAGGATATTTTAAATATGCTAATACCGCTACATTCGAAAAAAAAGAATCAATCACCGATTCCCTATGGCTTGTAAAAATAAAAAATAACATTGACAATAAACTGCCAATAATATATTCCGGAAATAAACAAGGCGCTTCTGCCGGACATGCATGGTTATGTGATGGATATGATTTTGTTGACGACACTACCGTTTATCTTCACTTCAACTGGGGTTGGGGTGTTAATAAAAACGGATGGTATCTTTCAAGCGAAATGGGAGGCTTTACTGTTGATCAAGATGCTATTTTCGGTCTTATTCCCTCTACATTACCTTCAGCATGTTCTCATGATACACTAACTGCCACCTACGGTTCTTTCTACAGCGGAACTCCTGTTCAAGACTATAATAATAATGCTGATTGCTCCTGGCTCATTTCCTCACCAAATGCTACTAAAATCAAGATTTCAGCACCTATTTTTTCTACTGAACTTGGAAATGACATTGTTACCATTTATGCCGGCAATAATACCTCTAGTCCCGTTGTAGCTATCCTTTCGGGCGATACCGTCAACGACAAATCTATATTCGAAGTTGATGGAGCGGAAGCTCTTATTACCTTTACCTCTAACGAAAGCATAACAAACAGAGGTTTTGTATTTACTTACACTACTACATTATCAAAATCCAATTATTGCAACACAAATGTCAATCCGGGATCAATTTCAGTTATTAAAGAAAGTTCAGGAACGCTTACCAACGGTAGCGGAAACAATAATTATGATAACGACAATTCTTGCTATTGGCGTATAGAACCTACAGGTGCAACTGGTTTTTGGATTAATGTAACCGAATTCAATCTGGCACCCGGTGATGAACTAAGCATTTACGCACATTCAGGTAAAGTTATTCAAGCAATAACATTTAGTGATAGAATTGCACGATACACCATTGAAAATCCTCCAACAGGAATACTTACTTCTCCTAATCAACCACAAATCTACATCATGTTTCGATCGGATAACGATAAAAACGATAAAGGGTGGAAATTACAATGGGGAACCGATGTCGGTATTTGCAATAATACAGCCGGGATTACAGCATTAAACACTTATCCTAACCCATGTAACAACCTCCTGAATGTAACCTTTGAAACCGACCAAACTATTAATTCCGTTAAATTACATATTAAAGATTTAACAGGTAAAAATATTCAAACTTTCAATCAAATGAACATAAATAACAATCATTACTCCCAAGAATTAAATCTTAGTGATTTAGCCGGAGGAATTTATATATTGACTTTAACAACCAATAAAGGCAGTATAAATCGAAAAATCATTGTTCAATAACAAAAAAAAGCGGTTAGTTTTAACCGCTTTTTTTTGTAGCGAGGACGAGAGTTGAACTCGTGACCTCCGGGTTATGAATCCGACGCTCTAACCAACTGAGCTACCTCGCCAATTTTGAAGTGCAAAGGTACAAAATTTTATAAAACATTTTTGTGTTTTCTTATAAAAAATACTTTTTTCTCATTCAATAACTTAGTTTATAAAACTCGAAATAAGCATAAATAACTGAACTTAAAAAAGTCATTTATTTATCATTTACAAGATTAATTTTTATTACTTAACCCATATTACTTATAAGGACTTTTTTAAGAATTTAATATTTTCTCTAATTTCGGGTTAAGCAAATTACTGTTGTTTGCAGATTATATTCGAAAGGGAACAGCTAATGTTTAATGTGAAATTGTAAAACATTTGAAAAAACACGAATTATGCATTATATTTTTATTGGTTACATAAATAAATTCACTTATCATACACCCAAAATTTAGTTCATAGCGGTCATTCTTTCCCCCGTCAATAAAAGCTAATAATCTTTCTATTGAATGTTAATTTCCCAATTTTGTTTTTTTAACTATATGAATTTATTTCACCCAAATTAGGTCTTAGAATTTGTGAAAATGTTTAATTTTCAAACGAGGAATACAGATTAAAATCCTATTAAGAACCCCGAAAGTCCAACGGCCAATGCAATGATAAATTTAATGATTTTTATACTTATAAAACTTTTAGGCGATTCGGCAATAAGCGGTAAACCGGCATGGCCTTCTTGCAAAATAGAATTTGCCAATAATGCACTAAACGGAATAAGTCCTTGCATAAATAAGAACAAAACAATTAAATGAGGGCCTGATTGTGGAATAAAACCAATGAGTAATACAAACAACAATAAAATTATCCCGGCGTAAGCATTCCCAAAGATAGTTTCTATAGGATTATAATTTAAAATAAAATGTATTATTATCAATATGAAAAAAGTCCATAAAAATATTTTAAGGAAGTGCTTTTTGATAACATGATTCCATAAATGTGCTTCAACAAAATGAGTATTAGCCAATAAAACCAATAAAAGAACCGCCGTCGAAATTACCAGAAAAACAATTTGTTCTCCACCTATTTCAAAACCTTCTTCTTCAGCATGAACACAAACTTCTTCTGTATGATTGTGCATAGCGGTATTGTGATTAAACAAAATACTTTCATTTTCATGAGAATGTCCTATAAATTGTGTGGGAATGGCAATGATGAATAAAATAATACAAATTAGTAATATGCTTCGTTTCCATCCGAATTGATAATGTTTGCAGGAATCAACAGTATGAGATAGACAATTATCAGTGTGTAACTCAAAATGTTTAGAATTTATAGTTTGATTTTTTTCAAAAATATTTAACTTATTAACTAATAAACCAAAAATTACAGCAATAACAAACAAAATCCCTGCAATCATTGTAGCCTTTAAAGGGATAAAAGAAAACATAAGCAAAGCTTCATCGCCAAAAGAAGCAATCAATGCAGCCAATAAAGCACCAAAACCAACAACCTTATGAGTATATAAAGAAACTATCGTGAACCCTCCGATACAACCAGGAATCAAACCTATTAGAGCTGAAATCAAAACTTGCGTCCATGAATTCTTACGCATTAAATCAAATAATTTTCCGCTGGTCTTGACGTGAAAATATTCTATTAACATCATCATCATTATTACTAAAAAAGTAATAATAATTGTTTGGGAAAAAACATAAACTACATCTTGAATATTCATCGATTATTTATCTTGAATAGATAATTCAAAATCAATTCTATTAATAAAAGATCTGCCCAGTGTTATTTCATCTGCATATTCCAACTCATCTCCTATGGATAAACCACGAGCAATAGTTGTTATTTTAACAAGACTATTCATAGCAATCATATGTTTATAAATAAAATATGACGTTGTATCACCTTCGGTTGTTGTTGGAAGGGCTAAAATAATTTCTGCAGTCGAATGATTTCTTACTTTTTCAAACAAAGAGTCCAAATGTAATTCTTTGGGTCCAATACCATTCATTGGAGATATTACCCCACCTAAAATATGATATACTCCTTTATATACTTGCGTATTTTCCAAAGCAATAACATCTCTTATGTCTTGAACTACACATATTTGTTGTTTGTTACGGTTTTGATTCCGACAAATTTCACATTCTTCACTATCGGCAATACTATGGCAATTTTTACAAAAAAAGATATCGTGTCTCATAGAAGAGATAGCATTGACCAAATTATCCACGTCTTCTACCGATTGGTTTAATAAATGTAAAGCCAACCTAACGGCAGTACGTTTACCTATTCCGGGCAATTTCGACAAATGAAACACTGTATTTTCAAGAAGCTTAGAAGAGAATTCTTGCATAAAAATTTCTAAACAAAATCATTTGGATTTAAATCGGAAAACTTTTTCCTTTTAAATATAAAATATTGAACAGTTATGTTTTTCTTATACATTTTTGATACAATAGCAGATGATGTTTGTGTTTTTTTTCGTTTGAAATGACTTTGCTTAATGGTTTTAATAAAAGCAATATGTGCATTAAAAACGGCCATAAAATCATTTACTCCACTATCAAGCAAAAACCTTAGTGCTGCCACTATATCATATATAAATCTTAAAGAAAAAACCGGTAATAATCGATTTGTTGGTAAATTCTTATAAAGCATAATAAGATTGTTTCTGAAATTATAAAAAGTTTTTTTTGGAGAACCCATAGCTAAAGTTCCCCCACCGTAATGATATACTACGGAATCAGGAAAACACATGACCTTATAACCTGCATTTTTAATTCTCCAACAAAAGTCAATTTCTTCCATATGGGTAAAAAAATCATCATCCAAACCGCCTAATTTCCAAAATACTTTTCTCCTTACAAACATACATGCTCCTGTTGCCCAAAACACTTCGGTAATGTCGTCATATTGGGCACAATCTTTTTCAATAGTAGAAAATAAGCGTCCACGACAAAAAGGATAACCGTATTTATCAATAAATCCACCGGATGCACCGGCATACTCAAATTCATCTTTATGAAAAAAGGATAATAATTTAGGCTGACAAACCGCCACTTCGGGATGTTGGTCCATATATGTAATAATAGCATCATCCCAATGCGAACTTACTTCGACATCGGAATTTAATAAACAATAATATTCAGCATCAATATGCTTTAATCCTTCATTATATCCCTTTGCAAAACCGTAGTTTTCTTTATTAATAATGACTTTAATTTGTGGAAAATTTATTTGTAAATAACTTATCGATTCATCGGTTGAAGCATTATCAATTACATAAATTTCTGTTTGAGTAGAAGAAAAATCAATTAAAGAAGGGATATACTGTTTTAAAAATTTTATTCCATTCCAAATTAATATAACAACCGCTGTTTTAAGCATTAAGTATTCTATTTAATAATTTCAACGTAAAGAGACCGATGATGCAATTTTTTGTGCTATTTCTTTAAATTGATTTTCCGTAAGTTTTAATTTTTCTTTTTTAAAATCAATATCGTAAATACCATTAATTGGGACTAGATGAATGTGAGCATGTGGCACTTCAAGACCAATAACAGCCATTCCGATTTTTTCACATGGAAATTGTTTTTTAATGGCTTGTGCAATTTTTTTAGCAAAAACAATCATGCCCGACAATTCTTCATCGTTCATATCAAAGATATAATCCACTTCACGTTTTGGGACCACCAAAGTATGTCCTTCGGATAAAGGATTTATATCTAAAAAAGCAAAATACCTTTCATCTTCTGCAATTTTATAACAGGGTATTTTTCCATTTATAATTTTTGAAAAAATTGTTTCCATATGAATTAAATTAACGTGATATTTCAAGAATTTCAAGTATCAGTTTGCCTGCAGGGATGGTTATTTCGACGATTTCACCCACTTTTTTACCTAATAATCCCTTTGCTATGGGTGAGGTAACTGAAATTTTCATGGCTTTAATATCCGATTCTGTTTCAGGTACTATTGTATATGTAACTTCTTTATTCAGAATTTTATTCTTTACTTTGACCGAGGAAAACAATAATACCTTCGATACATCAATTTTCGATTCATCGATTATCCGAGCATTAAAAATCAAATCTTGTAAATTTTTAATTTTTAATTCCAAAAGACCTTGTTGTTCTTTGGCGGCTTCATATTCGGCATTTTCCGATAAATCACCTTTATCTCTTGCTTCAGCAATTTGTTGAGATATTTTTTTACGTTCAACATACATTAATTGATCTAACTCTTCTTTTAATGCATTTAAGCCTTCTTCCGTGTAATATTTTATCTTTCCCATATTTATGATAATTAAACAATAGAGACGCTCTGAAAGCATCTCTATTATGTGAGTTCTGTTATTTATTATGAATCCTTTTCTACAAATAAAAGGCAGTATTTGTTTATAATATTATTCTTGCTCCTATTGAATGGCAGCCTTTCCATTGATGAGTAA
>Ga0172377_10009277_pt1 | contig 10076 bp, 10 predicted proteins | sample Pumphouse3metaG_FD_119749 | JGI IMG/M metagenome (GOLD analysis project Ga0172377, IMG submission 119749) | Leachate microbial communities from a municipal landfill in Southern Ontario, Canada - Pumphouse #3 metaG | ecosystem: Engineered > Solid waste > Landfill > Unclassified | place: Canada... | reverse complement strand
TCCGAAGTGGTGGTTTTACCGGCATCGATATGCGCCATGATACCGATGTTACGAGTGAATTGTAATGCTTCTTTTGAACCCTTAGCCATCTTTTTTACCTTATTCTAATTAAAATCTAAAGTGAGCAAAAGCACGGTTTGCTTCTGCCATCCTGTGCATATCCTCTTTCCGCTTGAAAGAACCACCCTGGTTATTATAGGCATCAACGATTTCGGCAGCCAACTTGTCGGCCATCGTCTTTCCACCTCTTTTGCGTGCATACAAAATGAGGTTTTTCATTGAAACTGATTCTTTTCTTTCGGGTCTTATTTCGGTGGGAACCTGAAATGTAGCACCGCCAACACGGCGAGACTTCACTTCCACCTGAGGAGTAATATTATCAAGCGCAGCTTTCCATATTTCGAGCGCCGATTTTTCATCATTGGGCAACTTTGCCTTTACCGTGTTCAGGGCAGAATAGAAAATATCATAAGATACACTTTTCTTGCCGTCATACATAAGGTGGTTAACAAATTTTGTCACCCTTACATCACCATATACAGGATCGGGGAGAACCTGTCTTTTTTTAGGTTTTGTCTTTCTCATTGCTTTAAAAAATTTTGTGTTGTTTGGTTGCCGTTTAAACTGTCTTCAACAAACTCCTCCGAGTTTATTTACTCAACCTGTAATAAGTAGCGAATCCCAAAAATTTCAACAGCGATTTTACAATTTAGTTTCTTGATTGAATGATGTGCGATGCGGGAAAAATTATTTCTTCTTTGCTCCCGGCTTAGCTGCTACAGCTGTCTTCGCTCCTGGCTTGGGACGTTTGGCCCCATATTTGGAACGACGTTGGGTACGACCGTTCACACCGGCTGTATCCAGGGTACCACGTACAATGTGATAACGCACACCAGGAAGGTCCTTCACACGTCCACCACGCACCAGCACTATCGAGTGCTCCTGCAGGTTGTGACCTTCTCCCGGAATATAAGCATTCACTTCCTTCGAGTTCGTTAAACGCACGCGGGCTACCTTCCTCATGGCTGAGTTAGGTTTCTTCGGAGTTGTGGTGTACACCCTTACGCAAACACCGCGACGCTGCGGACAGGAGTCCAAAGCGGGCGACTTGCTTTTGTCTGTAAGTGTAGTACGTCCTTTTCTTACGAGTTGTTGAATTGTAGGCATCTTCTGCTTTCTTTTTACGTATTGCTATTTTTTTTAATAATTTCTCTATCGCTTCATTTTCACCTTTTTGGTACACAATAATACCCTGATTATCATTCAATAACCTTTCTGTTCGGGTGAAAAACGGCACAAAATTACAAATAATCAGAAAGATATGCAAATGTTTGAGGATGTTTTTTAAAAAAAAGCGTTGGGCTTACAAACAAACTGTGTGAGAAATAGGGATGTTCCAGAAGATGCATGGCTGTTTGTTTCCGAGTCGTAAAAATAACTACCGGATACACCCTTTTTTTTTCACCACAGTCAACCCACAATGCAGCTCAATCACTCAGGCGCATTGTAGCCCTTGGCACAGATGCGTCTCGTCACTAAATTTGTCATCAGTTATTCGGCAATATCCACTCAACAAAAATATTGAACCATGACAAAGAAAATGTGCGTAACCTTTATGATAGGATTCATCCTGCTCGTTATCTCCTGTAGCAAGAGCGAAGAAGTAGAGCCCCTCCCCGTCCCTGTAGTTCCCGAAGTAAATATCTCGGTAGCCGACCTGGTTTTTCCCGATGTAGAGGCAAAATCTTGCATTTTTACCGTCACATCCAATGTGCCCTGGAAGATGAGCCTCTCCAATACGCAGCAGGCGCTCTCCTGGTGCAAGGTAGAGCCGATGAGTGGCAACAAGGGGGTAACCAGTGTGACGGTGACAATCTGCCAGAATAACGAGGATTATGACGACCGCAGCACAAACCTGAAAATTGAGGCAGGAGACGCAAGCAAGATTATTTCTGTAACCCAAAAGAAAAAGAACAGCCTCATCCTTTCCAAAGATAAATTTGAAGTCGGTCCCAATGAATCAACCCTACAGGTCGATCTGAAAACCAATGTGAGCTACACGGTTGAGATCCCCGAAGAATATGTTCCCTGGATCATCAAAAAAACAGATTCAGGCACAAGGGCACTGCAGGACAAAAGAGAATACTTCACCATCAGAGAAGGGAACATCCAAGGAGCACGGATTGGATTGATCCTCTTTAGGAGTGGCGAATTCAAAGACACCGTGACCGTTTTTCAAACGCAGAAAGATGCCCTGATACTCGCCCAGAACACTTACAGTGTGACACACAATGCCACGTCGATAGATGTGGAGTTGCGTACCAACGTGGAATATCAGGTACAGATACCCAGTGAGGCAGGATGGATCAAACAACGTCAGACCAGGGCCATGCGCAGCGATATACTGCAGTTTTCCGTCGACGAAAATGAGGGTTACACTCCACGTACCGCCTCAATTGTCATCAAGGATAAAAACTCCTCGCTGACCGATATACTCACTATCCGTCAGGATCCCAATCCTGGACAATGTGCAATCACGCAGGATGGCAAAATAAAAGCCGACGTGGAGAATTATACCACACTCGCCGGCATGATTGAATATGTAAAAGCAAACATTTGGGTATGGGATGATTATACAGATAATGATTATGTTGAAAAACTGGGCGAAGGAACTTTCAGGGACAACGGCTTTACAATGATGCTCGGAGAGTTACCAGACAGATACCTTGAGGATATCACCTATGAATTGGAGGATTTTTATTCACTTTCACTACAGATATCCGATAAGAGGGCAAGGGTCAGTTCATTCAGTGGGATCACTCTGGAGGCATACAGGGGAACGGAGAGTGTGGGAGAGTTCTATCATGTAAAAAAAATGGGCAAAGACTTTTACAAAAGAGATGATGAGGAAGATATATATTTTGCAGGAGGCATTGTCGGTGTTTTTGTCTACGCAGATAGAGATGTAAGCATCAACGGATCTGAAACCTGGAAAGATGAATACAACAACGAGTATTATCACTATAAAATCAACCTCAGCCTCAGGAAAGGATGGAACGAGATCTTTGTTGAATCAAAAAAGTACGGAGATAATTACGACATGTGGATTACTGCCAACAAGCAGCCCGATGGCATGATATGGGAATTCTTCCCCAACACAACCCCGGATGATTATTACGGGAATTATGACATCAGCTATAAAACACCGTATGGAAATTATGAGTCTACCACAGGCGTTGTAAAAATAAGCCCTTATGAAGATGAAGGGGGCGGCGAGTGGATCTTTATTGAAGGGCTGTATGAAGGTGTCTCCGCATTTACGGCTTACGGAGAATGGCAACCGTATGAAAGTTGTTTTCTGCTGTATGGAAGTCTTTTTTCCAGAAGAACATTCTATTTTACAGATGAACCGAATACACTTTACTATGCCGCGTATTACCCTGTTCACTACGACCCGACAGACAATTATGTCCGCTACCTTAGCGGTGGTAAATATGAAAATGGAGAAGCAAGGTTGATGATGAACGTCGACGGTACTCTTTCCTATTTGGGCTTCTTGCCGGATAAGGACGACTTGACTGCCAACGGGTTTATCTACCGGTACTACTCAATGGAAACAGATGAATACCGGGGTTATCTCGGTCCCTGCTACGACATCACTCTCACTCCCAACTATGCTCCCAGTGCACGCGCAGCCGCTGCAAATTCGAGAGACAACAACCGGAGTTCAAAAAGGAGATCATTCCCCTATTGGATCAATTCTCAAAGAAACACAGATTCAACAGATGCCATCAAAAGCAAGATGATGAAATCACGGGATATTCCCACACAACACCCCGGAGGAGTCTCGTCTACCGGAAAAAGCATCATCACGGCAAGGGAATAAGTGGATTAAAACGCTGAAATCAGCCGAAGCTTCTTGAGCAGACTGGAGTGATAGTTGCGCGAAATATGGAGATCAACAACCTCGTCGAAGGGGTGAATCAGGCAGCATTTGTTCCCCTTGATCGAAAGAAGGTAATTCATGTTGATGATCTGGTGCCGGTTGATGGGCACAAAAGCAGGTGAAAAGGCCAGCAACTGATCCGATTTGATGTTCCGCCCCAATGCAACCTGTTTACCATCCGTCAGCGAGGCAAACCATTGTCGCTTATCCTGCAGGTAGGCAAAGAAACCCACCTGATGAACCCGGATAACCTGATAGCCGGTGATATTGGGCACCACAAAGGTTTGCTGTGAAGGCAGCAGCTCCGAGAGTGCACACTCGAAACTCTTTGTAGGCTCCACGAGTCTGGCATGCTCCATAAAGCGGTCCATAATTGTCGCAAACTCATCGGGCAGGTAGGGTTTCAGCAGATAATCAAAAGCAGACTGTCGGAGGGCATCGAGCCAGTATTTCTGATGGGAAGTGTAGAAAACCACCCGCATGTCCCACGAAATGCGGTGTTGCAAATCCTGCAGCAACTCTACCCCACTCATGCCAGGCAGTTCTACGTCCAGAAAAAGCAGATCGGGCTGCTCGTTTAGGATCAACAACGAGCCTTCAGCTGCAGTCCGTGCCTCCCCGGCAAGCAGCACTTCGGGATACGCCACAAGCGATTTCTTCAGGTTTTCGATGCAAACCGGTTCATCATCCACCACGACTGCTTTGTATTTTCCTTCTCTCATATCTACTCACTTATGTATGCTTCGAGGTGACCCGTTGCGCTTGAAAAACAAAATAATCCGGAATAAAAATCGAGACCTGCGTACGACGTGGTTCCTCCCCAGCATCAGCAATATGAAAAACAATTTTGTCTCGATTCATGGAGTTCAACAGATCTATAGTCTGATACAACACCTTCAGCCCGGTACCCGTGCCGACAGACGAGACCACCTGTTCCGATCGGTAACCGGGTCCATTGTCCGTAATGAGGATGGTAGTTCCCGTCCCCTCTTTTTTAACCTGCAGAGAAAGCCTCTTTTCCCCGGGGAGCGATCGCAGCCCGTGCTTGATGGCGTTTTCAACCGGTATCTGAATAATCATGGAGGGGAGCATAACTGAATGGATGTCAACATCACTCTCAATGATCCATTCAAGTGTGAATGCCGGGCCGAGACTTTCCTGCTCCAGCCCGATGAACGACTTCACAAACTCCAGCTCTTCTCCCAGGGTGATCTGTGTACGGTCGGTCATCTCCAGGCTTCTTCGGAGTAAGAGCACCAGCCCTGTAAGATTGGTGCGGATCGATTCCCTTTCAGAGCTGATCTCCCGGTTAAGAATATTAAAAATAAAATGGGGAGAGATCCGGTTGCGGATATTCAGCATGCGCAACCTTGTAATCTCCTGATTAAAGTCGAGCAACTGCTGTTCTTTTTGTTTCTTTGAAATAGTGTAATAAATGAACCCGATGGCCACAAAGAGCAGGCAGGCCGTCACCAGCATCATGTTTCTCCATCGCAGCGATTTAATATCCAAGGCCTGACCCTGAATCATCATCTCACTCTTCAACAGGGTGGTGTCGAGAGAATAACGCATATCGATGTCGGCGATGCGCATGCTCACCCTATCCGAGCGAATCGAATCGTCGAGTGCATCGTTGCGCAACAAATAAGCGTAGGCCTCCTTAAAATCACCCCGGCGCGCGTAATAATCCTGCATATAGCTGTTCCTGAGGCTGACAAGAACTGGCTCTATCTCCGACTCGGACACCCGGCCCTCATCCCGCAGATAATACCCTGCCAGCTCCGTATCATTCTCTTTCAAGGCCAATGCCGCTTTCACGCTCTTTATATGATAAATCAGCGGCTGCTGATCAATCTCCGAAAAATAATCATAGGCGGCATCCAGGTAGAAATGTGCCGAGTCAGGCTGATTAAGATGATAAAACACTTCACCCATGTTTCCATGAAGCAGGTTGATATGAAAAAGGTAGCCTCCCGGAACCAGCAATGCTTTGCCTTTTCTGAACCATTGCAAAGCCTCCTCGTAATTTTCCGTGAAAAAATAGTAATTACCCCGAAGGTTACAAAAACCGAACTGCTCGTGAAGGGTACCTTGCTGATAACGTTCCTCCGCAAGTCGAAGATAATAGTCCGACAATTCAAAATCACGCATATCCATATAGAGCTTTGCCAGGCCCATATAAATAGGTAACTCCAGCTTATCCTGCATCTCCAGTGAATCCACCACCGAAAGGGCGCTTCTGTAGTAAAAAGCACTCTGAGCCAAATCACCGCTCTTCATGTGCATGTCACCTATGTTGATATAGAGATCGGGCAATTTATCGCGTTTGCCCGTCACCCGGTAACTGCTCAGTGCTTTTTCATAAAAATATAAGGCCGAATCCTGCTTTCTCAGATTAGCATAACAGTTGCCAATGCAGTTATAGGAGGTGGAAAGGAGAATCTGTCCCTCTTCCGAAGTTTTCCCTTTGAGTAAAAAAGAAACAACCTGTTCCGAAATCAGTTTTGCCGTATCATTCACGCCGGCGACCAGAAATGTCATGCCATACGTTTGCAAAGCCCTGTAATAATCCAAACTATCTGTGGCATCTCTCATGGCATCAGTCAGTATAGTTCTGGCATAAGACGTGTTGTCGTAAATAGAGTCCATTGCATCTGCTATCACGGCATCCATATCAGTGTCCTGTGCCGGTTCAACTGATTTCTTGTCACAGGAAAAAAGGCCGATAGCGAGAAGACAAAATAATATCCTCTTCATTATAATAAAAAAAATAGTGCCCAACCAAATAGGTGCATCGATCAATTCTGCCCCAAAAGTACAAATAAATGCAAATAAAACAATATTTTTTTAAATTCCATTCCGCAGCACCTCCCTTTCATCCTCCCGTGCAGTCGTTCAATGAATAAAAAAACAATTATTTTTGCATACCCGTGTAACTTTTTTCCCGGTCAACCGTCATCTCATAATGAATAACGAACCATTCCATCAAATCATCCTGCCGATGAAAGATCGGCTCTTCCGTCTGGCATACGGTATTGTCAGGGATCGCGAAGAGGCAGAAGACATCCTGCAGGACCTGCTGCTCAAGCTCTGGAGCAGGAAAGAGGAGTGGCACGATATCGGGAATCTGGAAGGCTATTGCTTCAGGGCCATCAAGAACATGGCGCTCGACAGGCTTTCCTCCATGGCTGTTCGAAAGACCGACGCCATAGAAAGAGAACAGGAAGATCTTTATTTTGTGGACAACAACTCACCGCATCATGCAATGGTCATCAAGGAGCAACAACTCCTCATTGAACGATGCATCGAGGAGCTTCCCGAGAACCAGCAGCTCACATTCCGGCTGCGAGAGGTCGAAGGGATGAGTTACCGCGAAATCGCCGACACCCTCGACATCAGCGAAGATCTGGTAAAAATCAGCCTCTTCAGGGCACGAAAAAAAATGAAAGAATTATTAGCAGGATATGACAGCTAAAGAAGAGATACACATACAGGATTTATTGAAACGTTACTGGGATTGCCAAACAACCCTTGCCGAAGAGCAGGAGCTGCGCGATTTCTTTTCCAGTGACCATCTCCCAACATCCTGGCAGCACTATGCTCCCCTGTTCTCCTATATTCGCGATGAGCAGTCCGTTGCCCTGAGCGAAGACTTCGATGAGCGGCTCAAGGTAGCCATGGAGCAGGAAAAGAAAGGGAACCAAAAATACATCACCATCCGCATTTTCACCCCGCTGCTGCGCATAGCCGCGTCGCTGTTGCTGATCGTTGGAATGGGGATCAGCATCTTCTTCATCACCCGCCAAAACAACAAACCCTGGTTCGTCGAAACCTACGACGACCCCCATGCAGCCATCAAAGATGCCACCTATGCGCTACAGGTGCTCTCCCATGCGTTGCAGACCACAGAGGAGGCATCGCTACAGACCATCCGCGTGATCGACGACCTGAATATCAACTGGACGGCGCTCGATTCACTCATGGCAGAAGAAATTACCGCCGACTCCCTGGCGGCACTCACGCAGGAAGAAGACTCGCTTGACGACATCGGCGAATTTATTTCCGATCATAAACAGCATGAAGAGATATGAACAGAACAACCATACTGATGATCATGTTGCTTGCCAGCACAACGCTATTTGCAAATGATTTCATCACCCAATTCATCCAAAAATACAGCGAGGAAGATCGCCCGCTGAATAACGTCAACATTGGCAAGAAGATGCTCGACAAGATGGCCGCGAATACACAGGATGAGGAACTGCAAAATACATTCAAGGAATTGCACAGCATCCGCATCGTGAACAGCGACAATGCGAAAGACTCCCGATACTATTTCGAGAAAGCCAACGAACTGATCGAAACAGAGTTTGGCGACTATGAAGAAGTGGTCTCGGTAAACGAAAAACTCTCCCGCATCTCCGTCTGGATGAAGAAGGACAAAGACAAAAGGCAGGAGATCATCCTCATCTCGCTCGATGAAAACAGCCAGCTGAGCATCATCACCGTCTCGGGAAAGATCGACTTCTCCACCATCTCCAAACTATCGGGTACACTCAAAAATGAACCGGACCTGACAGAGGACCAGCCGGAGGATTCCGGGAAATGATTATTGATTATTGATTATTGATTACTAAGTACACGCAAACAAATAACTTTTTTCTTTTTTATATTTAAACGAAGACAGGCAGCCGAACGCGAGTTTAGCTGCCTGTCGTTTTTTATTGCTTTTCCTACCTGCTTCTGGTTGTCATTCATGCTTCCGGTTGCTTGTTTTTGAAACGATGTACCATCAGCACCGTATTCTTCAGATACTCAAACTCCAGCTCAAAGCACTCCGAGAAGAGGTTGCTGTTCAGGTTGTCCGTGATCTGCGCTTCCGTCCATAGCTTGCCTCCCTTCAGCTTAAGGCTGTTGAAGAGCGCCTCATCCTCAATCAGGGAGACATAGAGGAAGATGAGGCGTTTTGTGATCTCATTCTCGAAAGTATACTTTAAGAGGAAACGCAGCGGTAGTTCGTTGCTGCCGCATTCCTCTGCCACGCTTTGCCGTACCGTATTGTCGATATCCTCGTTAAACTCCATGTATTTCTCAAACGGATAATCGAGTAAGCCTGGGTTCAACAACCTGTCGGGATCGCGTTCCTGCAGGTAGATACTCCCCTGGTAAATGAGCGCCATCCGCACCACAGGGTGCATAAAGCGGTTTTTCAGGCCTTTGGTGATCGACTTGGCCACACGGCCTGTCACCTGACCCTGTTCAGAAACTACAGGCAGCCACTCCTCATCCACCAGCTTGCGTCGAAGAATGATCAGTCTGCCCCCTTCCAGCAGAATGATGGCCAACAGCAGGACCTGAACGGCAAACAGGATAAGCGTCCCCCGTTTTGTTGTGTCAACGTCGCCATCGAAAAGGAAAAGCAGCAATACCAGAAACAAGTGGATAGAGAGACCATACTGTGTTTGAAAAGTCACGCGGAACGACTCCTGCAGATAGTTTTTGAGGATCTGGTTTCTCGTCTTTCCCAACCGCATCACGATCCTCTTGCGTGAAAGACGCGTGGTGATCAGGGCGAGCACAAAGAAAATCTCCAGTACCAGAAAACAACTTACTGGCTGAAGGCCACTCAAGAAAGGCATCAATGAACAGAGCAGGCCAATGGTAAATACAAGGATCGAAATATTATAAATAAGCCTGTTTTGTTTTTTGACGGTAAAGTAACCTGCCAATGACAAAAGCAGCACGACACTGATCGACAACCATGGATCAACAAGAACCACAAGAATGGAAAAAATGAACAACGGCGCCAGGCCAAACGCCGGATTCCTGAATATATACCATATGCTATAAAAATCTGCCATAATCTGTCGCCCTTCGTTGTGCACGAAAGCTTTAAATAAAAAAACTACTTTCTCTTTGTCTACCTCTATATGTTGCTAATTTGTCAAACCCTCTGTGGGAAAAGAATTATTTTACCAAATTACATCTATAATAACAATAAAAGGACATTATTGTTTAAGCAACAAAAAGATTGGGCTCCCCCACTGTATGAGAGAGCCACACCTGTGTTGCACGAGGCCTGAAGTAGCTATCAAAGATGCTCCTGAAAGAAGGAGATCACCTTATCGTA
>Ga0172377_10009276_pt1 | contig 10077 bp, 9 predicted proteins | sample Pumphouse3metaG_FD_119749 | JGI IMG/M metagenome (GOLD analysis project Ga0172377, IMG submission 119749) | Leachate microbial communities from a municipal landfill in Southern Ontario, Canada - Pumphouse #3 metaG | ecosystem: Engineered > Solid waste > Landfill > Unclassified | place: Canada... | reverse complement strand
TGGAAAGACTTCAATAATCCGGTCAATGGTTTTGGATGCCGAAATAGTATGCAATGTGCCAAACACAAGATGTCCGGTTTCCGCAGCTTCCAAAGCCAGCTGAATGGTTTCCAAATCACGCATTTCTCCGACCATGATAACATCCGGGTCCTCACGCAGCGCACCGCGCAGAGCCGCCTGAAATCCCCGGGTATCTCTTCCCACCTCACGCTGATTGATAAGGCAATTGATGGGTTCATGAACAAACTCTATAGGATCTTCAATGGTCAGGATATGATCTTTTCTGACTTTGTTCACATAATCGATAATCGCCGCAAGGGTGGTGGACTTACCACTTCCGGTGGGACCGGTCACCAGCACCAGCCCTTTGGGAAGCATGGCCAGATTTTTCAGGATACCCGGCAGTCCCAGATCTTCAATCGTCAGAATTTTCTGGGGAATTTCACGGAATACAGCGGAAACGCCTTTACGCTGCATGAAAAAATTGGCCCTGTATCTGGCAATGTCCGGCACTTCATAGGAGAAATCGATATCCCCGCTTTCTTCAAACTGCTTAATCTTGATCTCCGGACAGATCTCATAGAGCATCTGCTTGAGTTCATCATTCTGCAGAACCTTAAACTTGATCCGCTGCATGTCACCCCGCAAACGGATAATGGGCTGGGAGCCGGCCGAAAGATGCAGATCCGAGGCACCAAGTTCATGCATCATCTTAAAAAAAGCATCTATCTGCGCCATACAAGTCTCCTTCCCCTGTCCTTTGCATGAGATGTCGCCAGAGCACTCGATCAAACATACTTCTGGTTTGGCCTAATTCATCCACATTTTATAAAAATTACGCAGATAATTCACACCGGACAACACGGTCAATGTCAGCGCAAGGTATAAAATCCAGGTACCCAGAGGCACGGGATCAAATCCAAACCAGGAATAATGGAGCATCAAGGGACCCAGGGCAAACATCTGACTGACCGTTTTGAGTTTACCAAGCATATCCGCAGCAATAACCTTCCCCTGATCGGCAGCGATAGCACGTAGACCGGTAACAATAATTTCCCGGCTGATGATCACAATGGAAATCCATCCGGAGACCCAATGCAGTTCGGTCAGCATGACCAGCACGGCCGCGATAAGAATTTTATCGGCAATGGGGTCCATAAATTTGCCCACATTGGTCACCAGATTATACTTTCGGGCCACAAAGCCATCAACATAATCGGTTACACAGGCAAGGATAAACAGAAGCAGGGCAAACAAACAGGCTATTTTCCCGGGAAAATACAGGATCAGAACAATAAGGGGGACAGCACCGATACGGGCCAAGGTCAACATATTGGCAAGATTGAACATGATGGATATCCGTTTCAAGGATTGAGGTTGGAGCACAGGGGGTCGGTACGCAGTCAATCTAAGATGACACGAAAAAAGAATCCTCGTGCCAGCTACCCCTCAGCTCTTTGTACAAAGTTTAGCGTAGAGATTCAGAACATCCTGGACATATTTCCGGGTTTCGGGAAAAGGAGGCACGCCGTTATATTTTTCCACCTGTCCTGGGCCGGCATTATATGCGGCCAGGGCCAGCCGGGTGTCTTGGAAACGATCGAGTAACCTCTTAAAATACCGAACCCCCGCCTCAACATTTGCAGCAGGATCAAAGGGTGTCTCCAACCCCAGCTCCTGCTGGGTACCCGGCATAATCTGCATGACCCCCTGAGCACCTGCCTGGGATACGGCCTTACAATCATAACGGGATTCCACATGGGCCAGAGCCTGGACCAGATACTCATCCACCCCGTAAAAAGAACAGTATTTTCTGATCAGGACGAGAACCTTTTCTTTGCCCCCTTGGGTTTTGTCTTTCCAGAAGACAAAGGGACGATAGCGCGCGGTCAGCGGAACATCTGTAAAATGGAGTACCCCGTCCGGCCCTTGGTAATAATAGATGGCCCCGGCCGATGCCGACGGCTGGGGGATACAGCAGACAAACACGAACAGGATGAAAAACAGCTTTTTCATAACCTTGCCGTGGTTATGCATGAACATCCATACGGGTATGGTGCGCATACAGACTATTTATGCAGGGAAGAGACGGACTCAAAACATTCCTGAGCACGGGTGCTGATGGTATCGGCAAGTTTCAGAAAAGCAGCCTTGGCCGGGACGTCCTCCTCAAGGAGAACCACCGGTTTACCAATATCTGCGGCAATAACAGTTGCCGGGTCCAGGGGAATGGCTCCCAGAAAATCCAGGCCGTACTTGGCAGCCAGATCCTTGCCTCCCCCCTTTTTGAACAGATCGATTTCTTTCTGACAATAGGGACAAATCAAACCACTCATATTTTCTACCACACCAAGAATATTAGCCTGAGCGTATTGCAAAAAGTTAATGGCTTTACGCACATCGGCCAGAGAAATTTCCTGGGGGGTGGTCACGACCACACTCAAGGCCTCGGGCACGGTCTTTAACACGGTCATGGGCTCATCACCTGTCCCCGGAGGCGAATCAATAACCAAAAAATCAAGCTCACCCCAGTCGACATCGGCAATAAACTGCCGGATGGCATTGGTCTTCATGGGCCCGCGCCACAGCACGGCCTGATCCGGATCTTTAAGAAGGGACTCCATGGAAACAACCGAAAGATTCTCATTATACTGCTTGGGCTTGAGAATGCTCCCCCGATCGATATCCAACAGGCCTTTGATCCCCAACAAATGAGGGACGCTGGGACCATGGATATCCACGTCCAGCAGACCTACTTTGTAGCCATGTACCGAAAGGGCCACTGCCAGATTGGTGGCAATGGAACTCTTACCGACGCCACCCTTCCCGCTCATCACAAAAATCTTGTATGCAATCTTGGACAGGGTCGAGGATATCATCTGATCCTGAATAATCTTGGATGCCCCTGCACTTTTAGTACTGCCGCCCGCACTCGGGCACGAACCTGAATTCGCCATGTTTTCTTTCTCCTGGTAGGTCGGCAAAAAAGGCGCGATGTTCCTTCCGGGAACCCAGAACGCCTTTTATTTGCGTAACACGCATCATGCATGCAACAAATCAAAACCATATCTACACATAGTTCAAAACTACAAAGCCCACAATCACAAGGATGAGCGCACCGGTCACAATCAGATTAAACCTCTTTTCCAAAAAAGCACGGGCGCTTTCTCCATAAAAATAGATCAGGGCTGCAATAGCAAAAAAACGAATGCCCCTGCTTATTGCCGAAGCAACAATAAAAACAGGCCAGTTGACCTTAAAGGCTCCGGCCGTGAGTGTACAGAGTTTATACGGGATGGGTGTAAGTCCGGCGATGCTGACGGCCCATGCACTGTAGGTGCCATACCATTGCTGGATCTGGGCATAGGTATCCATGAGCCCATAAAAGCGGATAATGGGGAACCCCAGGGTTTCCATAAAATAGTACCCAATACCATACCCGATCACCCCACCGGCCAAAGAAAACAGCAGACAGATCCAGGCCAGCCGGAAAACTTTTTCCCGGTTTGCAAGCCCCATGGGCAACAGCAGCAGGTCCGGTGGTATGGGAAAAAAAATGGCCTCGGCAAACGAAACAGCCATCAGAACCCGTTCCGCCCCTTTTTTCCCCGCAACCTCCCAGAGCCGATCAAGCATCTTCTGCATTATTTTCATAACAGCTCCATGAAAGGGGTCCGGGGTGAGGGGCTTCAAAACAGGAACATATCCCGGAAAACATTGCGCGCTGACAACGATGGAGAGATACCCTGTGGCTGCCAACTGCTCACGGCAAACGTCGTCCTGTGTACACCATTCTGCACAATGTATACTGTGTACTTATACTTACCACCCATGTTCGCCGACCAGGTCGACAAACGCCGCCTGGCCACAGTCCCTACGTCGTATACGGTCGTTTTCCTTGGTGATCAGAATCAGACGCTGTTTACGTTTCTCGGTTCCCACAGGCAGTGCCATGCAGGCAGTATCGGCCAGCTGGTCAACCAGAGGCAGAGGGACTGACGGGCCGCCAGCCGTAACAATAATCCTATCGAAAGGAGCCATTTCCGGCCATCCCAGGGTTCCGTCATCCAGCTTGCAATGGATATGGTAACAATGCATCTGCATCAGCCGCTTGCGCACGGCCAAAAAAAGAGGCTTGATCCGTTCGACCGTATACACCCTGGCCCCCAGCCGTTCAAGGACTGCTGCCTGGTAGCCGGACCCGGTCCCGATTTCCAGAATATTTATACCCTGCTGCACCTGCAGCAGGCAGGTCATCCTGGCCACCGTATACGGCTGCGAAATAGTCTGACCGTGGCCAATAGGCACCGCATGATCTTCATACGACTGTGCCTGCAGAGCCTCTTCCACGAACAAATGTCTGGGAACCTCCCACATAGCCATGAGGACGCGCTTGTCCGTAATCCCTCTGGCCATGAGCTGCTCACTGATCATCCGTTCCCGGGTCCTCCTGAAATCAGCCCGCATTCCCGGATGTTGACACAATCTGATACTCACGCTGGCATTCACACCTGGTCAAACGTTCTGCACAACTGATTAAGCCACAAATTTATGGCACTTTTACAACGAAGTACTGCAAAACAGATTTCCATCATCAAGTCAATGAAAGAAAGGAAGAGCACGGGTTGTGGCAGAATCGTCTTGCCCAATCATACATTTTGAGCCATAAGAAAAACGAGTGCATCTCTTGCTCATCACCATCAGTCCCATGCCCTGCGTCCAATGGTGAACCCGCTAACAGGGGAGATATACCTATGCTCAACGTCAAAGATATCATGTCCACGAACCTGATCACTCTTCAGGAACACGATACCCTCAAATCAGCCCGGGCCATCATGGAGCAGGCCAGAATACGGCACGTTCCCATTGTCGACATCGACAATCAGTTTTGCGGCCTGATAACCCACCGGGATATCCTGTCGGCAACAGTCTCTCAGCTGGCCGGTATTGATGCCGCCACCCAGAACGGAATCGATGCCGGCATCCCTATCCGGGAAGTCATGCGCACCGATACCCAGACCATTGACGCCGATGAAACATTACTCACGGCAGCCCGGATTCTTCTGCACAATAAATACGGATGTCTTCCGGTTCTGAAAAAAAATCAGCTCATCGGCATCATCACCGAAGCCGATTTCATCACCCTGACCATCCAACTGCTGGAAACCATCGGGCCCGTGACCGAAGAACAGCATACGGCCTGAACCTCTTTCAAAGGAGCATAAGCCCGGCCATACCCAGAAAAACAAAAAAGCCCATACTGTCCGTAAGTGTGGTCAAAAAAATACTGGATGCCTGGGCCGGATCACGCCCCATTTCCTTGAGTATCAAAGGGATAGAGGCGCCGGCCACGGCCCCTAGAAGCATATCAAAAAAGAGGGCCATGGCCATGACGACCGCAAGACCGGGCTTTTGCAAGACAACAGCGACGCCCACAAACGTGGCCAAACCGATGATCATCCCGTTGACCAGTCCAATTTTGGCCTCACGAGCCACGGCAATCCACACTTTTTTACGATCAAAACGCTCCATGGCCAATTGACGGATCATGACAGCCAGGGACTGCTGACCGGTATTCCCGGCCTGATTGGCCACAATGGGCATGAGCACGGCCAAAATGGCCATTTGCTCGATGGACCCCTGAAAAAGATGCACCACCCATGCGGAGACTGCCGAATTGAGCAGATTGATGAACAGCCAGGGCATACGCACCTTGAGGGAATAAAGCCATGGGGAATCAACACTTTCATCCCCGCCGGCACCGACCATCTGCTGCATATCCTCACTGGCCCCCTCCTGGATGATGTCAATGACATCATCCACAGTGACCGTTCCCAGAATCCGCTGATTATAATCCACAACGGGTAGAGCCAGAAAATTGTACCGGTCAATAAGTTTGGCCACTTCCTCCTTGTCCGTATCAAAGGGCACGGAAATGAGCTGCTGATCCACCAGCAATTCCTTGAGCTGCCGCCCCCCCACGCTGACCATGATATCCCGCAGGGAAAGAACCCCTTTGAGATGACGCATGCCGTCGACCACATACGCATAATAGGGAATCTCAGAATCCTCGACCTGTTGCCGGATCACCGCAATGGCCTGATCCGCTGTCAGGTTCTCATCCAGGATCAAAATTTCCGTATTCATGACCCCGCCTGCCGAATCAGGGTCATACATCAACAGGGCTTTGATCTCCGCAGCATCCTCCTGCTTGATCTTCTTAAAGATATCCCTGCGCACATCCGGGTCGAGTTCAGCAATCGTATCCGCAGCGTCATCCGGGGCCATAAGCGCCAGGATATCCGCCGCCAGTTCCGGCGCAAGCCGGGTCATCAGGGGAATGCGGTCATGAGAATCCATTTCGGCAATGGATTCGGCGGCATCTTCCACCGGGAGATTGCCCACGGCAACAACCTGATCTTCCAGATTCAGATTACCCAAATGATCAGCGGCATCGGCGGGATGCATCTGATCAATGAGTGATTCCTGCTGGCTCTCCGTAACATCCCCTTCAGCCTGAGTATTTTTTTGGATCATGGTGTCATGTCCTCCTCCATGGCAAGAGGTGGTATCTCTTCGGGGGCTGCTCTCCTGCGCATTTTTTGCGCATGAGTCCATTCCAGGCCGCCCATACATACCACCACGTTACAGCACTTCGAAAACTTCCACCAACTTTGCAGTATCCCGCGCCGTGGATATCTCTTCTTTGGAACCAATAACAGAAACAAATCCCCGGGAAGTACATTTCTTGAGTACTCGCCCAAAGTCACGAAAATGTTCTTCTCCTGTTGCAAGAATTTCATCACGGATTTTCTGACGATCTTCATCCTTCACGCCCAGCAGGTAGCGCAGCATGGAGGAAAAGCCTTTGGAATCAGGAAACTGATACTGATCCATGGCTCCGATAGCCCCGATCACACCCTTGTTGATCTCAGCCGCATCCAGAGGTGCCGACGCCAAAAAATCAGCACAGCCATCAAAGGCGGCCAGGGTCGAAAGAATGTTCGGGTCGCGATAGGAACCAAAGGTCATCAGACCGGACTGGCGGTCAAACCCGCAAAATCCCCCATAGGCCCCGCCCAGGACACGCACCTGCTCCCAAAGCCAGGAAGTCCGTAAATATTTGGTGATCACATTGGACGAGCCATGGTACGTATAGCCCCCTGCATACAGATCCGTGCCCTTGGCCACATAATTAACCCGGGCCGGGATAGTCAGGCCTTCATTGTCCTGAGAACAGACAGGCATCCAGGTGTTCCGGCTGATACCGCGCGCGGGGATTCCCCCGATAAAGGTCTCAAAAACCGACCTCGAATCCGCCCAATGACTCCCGGTCATGGTCACATTCACCACCATGGATGCACGGTCGACCAGGGCGTACTGCACCTCTTCCAGGCTGCGCTGCACCTCAGGCCAGTCAATATCGATCTTGTCCAGAAGAAAACGAAGAAAAAACAGATAACTGATGCCGCCCATCTGCTCCTGAGCCCAGTCGGCCTCATTAAACCGGGAACGCACCCGCAAAGCGGCCAGAGCATGGCCCGACGGGACCAAAGCTTGCTCCATGCCGGATTTTTCCTCCATCACGATCTGGCGGAAACGATCCTTGTTGGCCAGATTCACATGCAACAGCGCGGAGGTCATAATATCCATAAGTTCCTGCTCGTTCCCCCGCATGGCCTTACCCCGCAGGATCAACTTGCAGAACCCGTCCCGCTGCCCAAGCACGGACGAGGCAAAGGGCGAAGCACCCACCCCACCAGTCTTACGTCGGATGCGCGTGGCAAACTGAGAAAAATCCTCTGTGTCCGTGCCCATTTCAAAAAGCGCCCGGCCAAAAAGAGAGATGTAGGAGAGATATTTCTGGGACATATGATGCAGATCAAGGACCACGTCCACATAGGCAATGCTGCTGGTCTCCAGATCATGGAACAGAACCGTTGTGCCGTTTACGTCGTGTTTTTCCAAAGGAATGATGCGGACGTTCTTGTCCAGTTCATCCCGCGTCAGACACGGAATGGTTGCCAGATTTTCAGCACTGTCCGGTTTGGCCTGCATTTTTTTAAGTCTAACAGTGCGGGCAATGATCTCCTGCAAGGCATCTTCCGTCAGACCGGCTTTGACTTTTGCCAGCCGGGCGATCTCTTCATCTTCCAAAACCTTTCCAAGGGTCTGATCCGGCTCCAGAATGACCTGCGCCTGGTGCGTATTTTCCAAAAAATATCTGGTGATCAGATCTTCAAAAACAGGCTCGCCCTGGGCAACGGCGTCTTTAATGGCATGCAGATTGGCCTCAAATTGCACCTGCAGAAAAGGGTCCTCATCATGAAGCCAGGTACTCAAAAAGCGGAGCATGACCAGCAGCCCCTTGGGGTAGGACCCTGTATTATTCTCCCGCAACGCAAATTCAATGGTATTCAGACCGGCTTCAATAAGATCTTTTTCCACGCCCTGGTCACGGATCTTGGTCAGGGTGGCAAGGATCAGATCCCGCACCGTATCTGCATCTTTGGGCGCAATCCCTTTGAGCCCGGTGGAAAAAATCATCTGCCGGAGTTCATCTTCCAGGCCAAAGCCGGCCATATCTTCCCCCAGCCCGGAATCAATAAGCGCCTTGCGCAGAGGAGAGGCCGGCATACCCACCAGAATATATTCCAGAATATCAAGAGCCAGACCTTCCCGGGCATTGGCCGCTTCGCACAGCAGCCAGTTCATCGTGGTCATGCCCTTGTCCTGACCGTCACCAGCGGCATAGGCACGACGAACTGTTGCCAGGTCTTCCCTAAACGGCTGGAGAGGAATAACGGAATCCGGTGCAATGCGTTCAAAATCGTCCAGATATTCCTTGATCAGCTCCAGACGTTTTTCGGGATCATCATCACCGTAAAAATAGATCCAAGCATTGGAAGGATGGTAGTAGGTGGCATGGAAGTTTTTAAACTCCTCATAGGTCAGATCAGGAATTTTGGCCGGATGACCACCGGACTCAAGAGAATACAGGGTATCAGGAAACAGAGCATGCTGAGAATACTCGTCGAGCAGACTGTCAGGGGAGGAATACACGCCCTTCATTTCATTGAACACGACCCCTTTATAGGTTAAAGGATCGTCAGCCTTTTCCAATTCATAATGCCAGCCTTCCTGTTCGAAAATTTCACGGGTGATGCGGGGATACAGGACGGCATCCAGATAGACATCAATGAGATTATAAAAATCTTTGGTGTTCTGGCTGGCCACCGGATAACAGGTCTTGTCCGGAAAGGTCATGGCATTGAGAAAGGTCTGCAACGAACCTTTGAGAAGTTCCACAAAGGGCTCTTTGACAGGATATTTGCGCGAGCCACACAGCACAGAATGTTCCAGAATATGCGCAACTCCAGTGGAATCCTTGGGCGGGGTCCGAAAGGTTATCCCAAAGACCTTGTTCTCGTCATCGTTAACGACAGAAATCACCCGTGCGCCTGTTTTTTCATGCTCATAGACATAGGCTACAGATGCTATTTCCTTGATCTCGCGTTGTTCTTTAAGGGTAAATCCCTGCACCACGATGGTATCCTCCTGAATTAATGTACACCCCGTCATTTCAAATCGTTAATCATATCGTGTACCGCAGATACACGGATCTCGACGGAGTTTATATAATCATTTTCTTTATATTGATATAGCTTATCTGAACGGCCTTTACCTTTCAAAATTCCCTTGAAATGGCAAGAACTAAAGCTGTTTTCGGCGCTGTTCTTGCTTGGCAGCAATGCCTGAACCGGGTATGTCTTTCCAGACAAGGCAACGGGTACAAACCAGAGGCCCCCCCCATACTTCGGGTCTATCAACCATACAAGGAGCATCTCATGTCCAAAATTCTCGTCACCGGCGGTGCCGGATACATCGGTTCTAACTCAGCCCTTGCATTCTGCGCTTAGGGATACGTAGTTGTCGTCTATGACAACCTTTCCACCGGGCGAGCCGATGCCGTGCTCCCTCCGGCCCGACTGGAAGTGGGCGACCTGGCCGAAACGGACAAACTTTCCGAACTGATGCGCCGGGAAAAATTCGACGGCATCCTGCACTTTGCCGGGT
>Ga0172377_10009275_pt1 | contig 10078 bp, 9 predicted proteins | sample Pumphouse3metaG_FD_119749 | JGI IMG/M metagenome (GOLD analysis project Ga0172377, IMG submission 119749) | Leachate microbial communities from a municipal landfill in Southern Ontario, Canada - Pumphouse #3 metaG | ecosystem: Engineered > Solid waste > Landfill > Unclassified | place: Canada... | reverse complement strand
TATGCCCAGCGCTTCCTGCACGTTGCTGGTGTTGGCCGATATGGGCTTGTTGCCCCAGCCTAGCCCCTCCGTGGTCTTCTCGAGTATCTGCCCCTCCTGTGCGCCGGCGGTGTCAATGGCTATGGTGGTGCCCTGTATGCTGATGCCCTCGCCGGCCTGGTATGCCGGACTGTCGCCACCGCTGCCCTCCATCCAGTTGACAAAGTCTTCGCGGGTGCCTTCGTGGCCGGCATCCAGCCACTCTTGGTATGCGTCCTTGCCGTGCAGGGGGATCGGCACTGTCCAGGTCAAACCGCTGTCAGTGCTTATTTTGCGGTATGCGTCCTCGTCGGGGTTGTAGGTCCGGTGCCATGGGTCTTTTACGGCGCAAAGCTGGATTGCGTCGATGTCAAAGCTGCCGTCGGTAAGTTTTACGGTGTGATTGATGGTGCCGGTTGTGTTGTAAAACTTGGCGTGCTGGTCGCCGCTGCTAAGCTTGCCGTGCCAGTCCTCTTTATCGACGCTAAACTGGATGCGCAGAGGCTGCAACTCAAGCTCGTGCAGCTTGTACGCCTCGCCCCAAACGCCGTTGTCGCGACGGGCGCGCATATAGATTCCCGTCCCCGTGCTGTAGCTGGAGCCGGCGCTGATATCTTTCCAGTCGGTCACCGCGTCGATGTTGTACAGCTCGATGACGTCGTGGGCAATGCACAGTTCCTTGGCGATGCTCCAAGTCGCGCCGCCGTCAAGGCTGTCCCTAAAGTACTTGTCGCCCGGCGCAAGCGTGGCGTGCCAGCCCGGGTCGCTGCCCTCGGGCTTGTCGTTGTAGGCGCGCATCAACGGCTCGGCATTCTTGCCGTCCTTAACGATCACCTCCCACCAGGCATCGTCGCCCTGATACTCGGGCGGCTCGTGGTTCTGGTTGCCGTCGGCCAAAGAGCGCCGCCAGGCCCCGTCATGGCGCACAACGTCGTCTTTGGCGTAGACCGTGCTGCCGTCCCACTTGCCGCGTGGCCGTATGCCGTCTTGCCCCTTGGGAATTGTCAGATCGAGATAGTAGGTGCCCTCAACTGTGCGGACGGTTGCTGCGGCCTGGTTGCCGGTGCTGATAGTGCCGATGGCAAAGGGAGCCGGCGCTCCAGGCTCGCCCTGCTCCGGATAGGGCAGTATAAGCGATAAGCTGTACGCCCCCTGGCCGTCAGGCTCGAAGAACGCGCCCGGCTCCTCGCCGAATGTCAGCTCAATGTCGGTCAGGCTAGGTGCCGGGCCTGCGTCGCCCTTGATGTCCAAAAGCGCCTCATCGAGCGCCGCGTTGATGTAGGCCTGCACCTGGGCAGTGTTAAGGTAGTCCGGGTCGCTTTCGACGCTTTCCGGCGTGTCGTCGGTCAGCCATATCCTTTTGCGGATTATCAGCGGGAAGCTGTAGGCGAACACGTCGCCCACGCCGGCCACGCTGCCGCCTATCTCGCAATTAAGCGTAATACTCTTGCTGGGGCTGGCATCGATGGCGCTGCGAAGGCTTTCTATCTTGCCCGTGTCGGGCAGCCTGGCCCTGAATATGGTGCCGCTCTCATCACGGGTCACGCTTATGCCGCTGGTGCGCAGCAGCTTGGCCGGCGTGGCCGGATCCCAGTCATTGTCGATGGCCACGTAGTAGCTGTCGGCCTCTGGCAGGTCGTAGGGGAGCAGCTCCTGGCTCTCGCGTATCGCCGGATTGCGCAAGTCCAGCACCAGGTCGGTGACCACCCCCAGGGTGATGCCCGGCACAATGACGTTGTTGCCGAAGACGTCGGTAAAGCCGGCCTCGCCGCCTGTAATTTGTAGTATGGCTCTCACATCCATTGTGCAAAATTCCTTTTGTAATAGCCGCGCCCGTCAACCAAAAGCATCGCAAGAAAGCCCCTCGCAGCCTCCGGGGCTGCTGCCGGCGCATCCTCCCTGCGAGGCTGTGCAGTCCTCATAGGCCGTATCGGGGTTGCGGTACCCTGCGCAGCTGAAGGCTTCCCAGTATTCTGGATGCACCGCCTCGGCGACGGCGGCGCTTTTGATCTTGTGCAGTTCGCAGCGGTTGGACAGAGCCAGGCCGTGCCCTGCCGCCGCGGCTTGGCCGCCCACCGCGTAGGCCTTGGTGTCGCCCTCGGGGCTGGTGTGGTGCGGCGTGTTGCTCCCTTGGCAGAGCGCCTTTGCGCTCGCTGCCAGCCGCATATCCATCAGCCGACTGCCGCCGCAGCCCTGCACTGCGCCGGCGAATGCCAGTCCCTCCAGGCTGTACTTAGCTATGCCGCTGCCGCTTTCGTTGCTGTAGGGCGCTCCGCCGCCTTTGACCTCGGCGTATGCATCCACATCAATGGGCAAGCCAAGCACATCCAGCCCCGGGCAGTTCAAAAAGCCGTAGCACTCAGCCTGCGCGCCGGTGTTGCTGTAGGCGCTAGCGCCAATGTCGATGTGTCCGCCCCGCGCTATGGTGCGGGGGCAGCCAAGCGCTGCTATGACCCGGCAGTAGGCGTTGATAAAGCCGCGGATGCGCTCGTCGTCGCCGCCGCCGCCCCCTCCGCCACCACCCGGCCAGCCGTAGCCGCCGCCGGAGCCGCTCCAGTCGCCCCAGGCGGGCGGCCAGTCGGGCCAGTTGTAGCTGCCGCCGTCGCCGGGGGTGCCCCCTTCGACGGGGTTCTGCGGCTCAGGATAAACAGGCTCCTGCTCCTTGGCGGGGTCGCGCCACAGCACGTCCACCAAGGCATCGCTGGTAAAGCGGCAGTTCATCAAGATGCTGTTGGGACAGTTTATCAGCCCTATGATGTCGGCCAGCGTGGTAATGAGCAGCTTCTCTGGCTCGCGGTTGCAGTAGATGCGCAGACGGGTGTGGAAGTCGGCATTTATCCACTTAACGCCAAAGAGGTTCTGAACTTCTGCCACCTTGGTGGTTACATCCACTCGCCTGCCGTCGGCGACATTTATGTATATTTCGACTTCGGCCATTACCCGCAGGCGCTCGCCGTCTTCCCAGGGGCGGATAACCAGCCGGCGGCGGTAGTCCCTGCGTCGCCCGTCAATAACCACCAGTTCGCTTCCTAGACCGCCTCCGGCGCTTTGGCGGATGGACGCGCTGATGTCGCCCTTAACGCGCACAGTGACCTTGTCAACGCAAAGGTGACGGCATACGCCCTCTATCACATCATCGTCAAGCACTGGCTCCAGGCTTTGCAGCGGCTTGTCGTAGCTGCCGTCGCCTGAGGTGTCGCTGCCGCTGGTCGTGTCCACCCAGATGGTGCGCCTGGGATACAGCCACCGCCGGCTATCGCCGTGCAATGCCCTGCGGCTGGCGTGCATAATCGGCATAAGCCAGGGATCGGTGTCGGACGATCTTGGCGCCAGCAGTCCTTTCAGCATTATTTTTCCTCCAACAGTCCCAGGCAGGGTCCGTACCACTCTATGTACGCATTGCCGGGCAGGTGGTCTTGCTGTATGCGCAGCGCTTTGTCCTCAATCCACGCCTGCCCCACCAGGTGCCAAACCACCGTGTCAGTGGACTCCTGCAGGCCGGTCTCCGCCCTTGCCAGTACCGATGCCGGCAGGGGATTGTCGCCCTCAACCGGCGCAACAAACACCAAATAGACATACAGTCGCTGAGCGCCAACTGCAAAGGTGGACTTGGGCACCTCGAAAGGCTGGCGGTTTACGTGCGCAACGCCGCAAAGCCCGGAATCCCGGTCGGCTCCGTTGATGATGGCAACCTGCATAACCAATTCGCCCTCGATGGTCTCACTGGCATCAACCAGCTCGAACATGCCGTGCCAGCCCATGCCGCCACTGCCGCCTTTTGCCTCCTCTAGCAGCGAGTAGCGCGTGCCGCTGGGCGTGACCTCCACCGCCATGCCAGTGCCGGCAGAGGGACGCAGCGCCCTGATGGCTCGGCGCAGCTTCAGAATTTCCTTGACTATGTTCACAGGTCCCCCCAGTCGCGTTGCCCTATGGACTGCTGCTCCCACTGCATACGGTTGCCGTATACATCCTTTGCCGCCGGCGGAATGCCCAGAAGCGTGCGCCGGACACGAAACAGCACGGTTTTGCCGTCGGTCTCCATAACGCGGTCGATTTCCTCGTCATACAGTCGCCAGCGGTTGTCTCCGCCTGGTATGGCAACCCAGTCGGGAAAAGACCTGACCGGCACAATCCCGGAGAATCCGCCCCACTTTTCCAGTCCGTGCTTGTCCTCTTTGCGATGGAATGTGGCGGTCACCACCAAAAAGCGCATGGTGCGGTCGGCAAGCGACGGGTGTGCCAAGCGCCGAAACGGCGAGCCTTTAACGCCGTTCTCGTTGGCAATTGCCTTTGCCCAGTTAACCCAGTCGCCCGGCCTTGCATCCAGCGCGCTTAGCCACTTGCCGCTGTGCCAGCCGTCAAACACCATGCCCTTGTGCGTGTCGTCCTCGCCGGCTCTCAGCCCGGCATAGCCGGGGCGAATGTGGTAGTCCATGTAGCCGGCCTGCAGCTCGGTTTGCGACAGCACGCTGTCAGGCGCACCGCCAAAGTGTCCCGGGGTCAACCCGCCGCCGGCAGTAACCTGGGCGATGTAGGGGCCAGCGCCGGTAAGCGGCACTGACTGCACCTCAGTGACGCGGTAAGCGACGAACCTGCCTGGGGGGGCGTTCTTGCCGCTGCTCGGCAACTTGTCGCCCTTGTCAGGCAAAACATCGCGGCTAGGCGCGTAAAATTGCGCGCTGAGGGTATAGCCCCTGCCGTCGCGGACTATCTCCCAGCCGTCGATAATGCTAATCTTGTTCCAATCAACCGCCATATTACACTCCTAGCACCGCATTGAGCAGCTGGTTATTTTTCTCCAACGCGGCGAGCACGCCTTTGTCCTGCAGGCGGCTCTGGGCAATTTGCACCCCCAGCTGCTTAATGCCGCTATCAATGCTGCCTAGCTGCTGGCCATTGCCGTCTTTGTTGCCGCCGGCAGCGGGCAGCTGCTCGCGCAGGCTCTGCTCCGCCTTGGCGCGGTCGCGCAAAAGCCTGGCGCGCTCGGCCTCAAGCGCCTTGATCCTGGCAGCCTGCTCCTGCCGCGCTGCCTCGTATTTGATGCGCTCGTCCTGATAGGCGCTGTCTTTGACGTAGTCGCCGCTGCGGCGCTCCGCGCCCTCTTTGGTGTAGCCCCTTAGGCGCAGCCTCTCAAGCCCAGGCTCGCCCTTTATGCCCTCAATGCTGGCCTCCACCTGCGCGATGCGCTGGTTGTATCGCTCGCGGATTGCCGCCATGCGGTTAAAGTCGCCGGCAAGTCCGGAGGCAAAATCGCCAATCGCCGACACGGACCCTCCCAGCTTCGCCCGCGCCGCCTTCATGTTGTCGGTTGCCGGCTTGAACTTGCCAAACTCGCCCAGGCTGCTGGAAAAGTCGCGGAATGCATTCTTTAGCTTGTTTCTGGCCTGCTCCGCCTGGTCAGCCGGCGTGCTGTCCCAGCCCATATGGCCGGCAAACATCTGATCGTACTTGTCTTGTAGCCTGGGACTGCTTTTGACGATGCGCTCCACTGCCTCCTGCCTGGCTTTTTCACGGGCGTTTTGTGCTGCGCTCCTGGCAAGGTCGGGATGTATTCCCGCATTCAGCCTAAGCGCTTCGGCCTCGGCTCTGGCCGCGGCCTGCTCCACGGCGTAACGATGATGGCCGAATGCCGGGTCGGACTGAATCAATGCGTCGATGCCGGAAAGCGCCCTGCTTTTGGCCTTGGCTCGCTTGTTGCTTTCGTCCTGAAAAAGCGCTGGCTTCCACGCATTGACAAACACCTTCAGCCGGCTGATAAAGTCATTGCTAAACCCTGCCAGCACCTCGCGAAAAAGCGTTGCGCCAAGCTGCCAGCCCAGCGCCACGGAGTTATACATCAGCGTTCCCAGCTTGGCGAACATGCCGCCCTCTGTGAATCGCTGGAATGTAGCGCCCAAGTCGCGCAGGAACGCCACGCCAAGGTCTGCCATCGCCTTTAGCACGCCGGCAAACAAGCCCTTGCCAGTGTCCCAAATGCCCTTGAATGCCACTGCCGCAGCCTTGCCGCTTGCAGGGTCGGCAAACTGGCGCAAGGCCTCCAGCAAGCCGCCCACAAGCCGCACGGGTCGCTCCAGCGCCTTGTTCCAGTTGATGGTTGCCAGCCGCTCGCCCACCGACTCGATCAGCGGGATGATGCGCTTCTGCACTATGGCCGTAAATGGCTTCAAAGCACCGGCAAACCCGCGGCTCATGGCCGTGAACACCTCGCCGCCGGCCTGCTGCAAGGCTCCCTTCCAGGTGCGGCTCTGCCGCGCTGTCATGCCGCCGAAGTCGCGCTCGAACACCTGCAAGACCGCGCGCAGCGCCTTTTTCGGCTCGGTGAGCATCTCGCCGGACTTGCTGAAGCGCACGCCGACGTCCTGCAGCTTGGGTCTGGTGATGCCAAGGCTTGCCAGGCTGCGCAGCGCCATGCTGCCCCGTCCAGTGGCGATGTAGCTCAAACTGGTTACCACCTCGCGGATGTCCTTGCTGAAAGCGTTGGCCGCGTCGCCGGCAAGCTTGAGGTCTTTAAGCGCATAAAAGCCAAACGCCTGCATAAGATTGCCCGCCTCGATGATCTCCTTGGCGTTATAGTTGGTATCCTTGGCGTATTTAGACAGCTCGGCCAAACGCTGCTTTGCCTTGCCGGGGTCCTTGAGCATCGTTTCGATCTGGATAGTGTATTGCTGCATGTCGGCGGCAGACCTCATCGCCTTAATGCCCGCGTAGATGCCCGCCAGCGACGCGCCGGCTGCCAGCCCCAAGGCCTTAAAGGCGCCCTTGGCCAGGCTCAAAGGCGCAAGCAGGGCGCTTTTGATAAGGCTGCCCGCCAGTCTAAGGCCTGTGAATATGCCCCTGAAGGCTAGGGCGGCCACCTTGCCGACGGCGCTAAAGCCCGCAGCCGCCCAGCTCAGGGACTTGCCCAGTCCGGAGGCCAGGCCGAAGCCCACCTTGTCCAGGCCGGCGATCTTCATAAAATCCCCGCCAACGCCCTTGAAGGCCTTGCTGTAAAGCCCCCCGCCGATGCGGTTAAGCGAGCGGTTGGCCTTGTCAACGCTGTTTTGATCGACATTGACCTGCAAGGGCTTGGACACCGCAGCACCCATGCGCTCGGCGTTCTTGGCGGTCTCGCGCAAGGCCTTGATCGCCTCGCTGGCGTCGCCTTGCAGCTCCACAGATAAAGTATATTTTTTGTCGGCCATTGTAAAACTCCGTTATAAGGATGTCAACAATGGCCGCAGCGTCAACCAAAAGCAAAAAAAAAGCCCGCCGGTTAGGGCGGGCTGGGCTGGCTATAAACCAGGGGGGTATTTTCTCTCCTCTTCCTTGTCTTCCTGAATTCCCTTGATCGCTTTTATAATATAAGAGCCTTTGACACTGCCCTTTATCCTATCAATAATGGCGGGAATTGATTCTTTATCCGACTTGCGGACAGTCTCCTCAACCTGCCTAAATAGATTCATCTGTTTTTTTGCCTTGTCCTTGTATTCCTTTCGCACGCGCTTACCGAACTCGGGCGGCTCTCTCATGCCGCGGGACGGGTCAAAGCCCAGGCTGGACGGTTCAAAATAGCTGGCTTGCGGTTCCGGCGTAATGCCCTTTTCCAGCACCTCGGACTCGCGGGCAAGCTGGCGGTAGCAGTGGCAGTTGAACTCTCCGCCTGGCGGCGACTCCGTCCATATCGGATGATCGAAGGCATACGCCCTGCCGTCGCGCGCCAGGTGCTCGGGGCGGTGCTCCTTGCTCCAGCCCACGCGCCAGATGCCGTACTTGTATATGTCGCGGTCCTCCGCCCATTTCCGGTACTGCCCCACCTCCTGGGCCATGCGCACGTTGGTCTCCAAAATGAGATTGATGCGCTGCGCGCTGCCAAGCTCGCCCACTCCGCCGGCCTCGTCAGCCGGCGCAAATCCCAGGGCGGCCAGCGGCTTGGCGCCCTCGCCGACAAAGTAGCGGCGCAACAGGAGCTTGGCCTGCTGCTGCGTCATTTTGCCCTGGGCGATGGCCTGCGCCTTGCTGTGCAGCTCGGACAGTATCGTCGCGTTGGCAACCCGCGCCGAAAAAAAAGCCCGCGAGCGTGCCTCTGCGCTCCATTGCGCGGCAATCTCGCGGGACTTCAAGTAGGTTTCGCGGTCCTGGCGCCTGGCCAGTGCCTTGTCGGCCTCCGCGAATGTAATGGGCTTGTCAATGCGGCTCATTTGCCTTCCTTTGCTCTTTGGTCGGCCAGGGCAATGCAAACCGCAGCCGCGGTGTCATAGTCGGCAAAGGCCTTCAGCTCGCCCTTCTCGTCCTTGCCGGCCATCATGGCGTACTCAGGCGGGGTGTCCGGCGGCAGGCCAAGCTCGATGTTCATTGCCGTCAGCATCCTCAGCTCGGCGGTCGCCCGCCAATGCTCCTCCAGCGTCAGCGGCTCGCAGGCAAAGAATCCGCCGGCCATGCGCCGGAACAGCCGCGTAAGCTCCGGCAGCCTTGCCTCTAGCGGCCTGCCGCCTTCGTAAAATCCACAGCGCCCGCTCCAAACAGGCAGGCGATCTTCAGCTCCTCGAGCTTGTCGATGCTGGTCAAGTCGGCGAGCTTGTCGGCGAGTTCCTCGCTGGCGCCGGCAAGACGGTAGCCCTCAAAGACGAACTTGCGGGCAAGCTCAAAGAGCGCCATGCCCGATGCGCGCAGGCGGTCTTTGGCGGCGGTCATGGCCTCCTCGGCCTGGTCTAGTTCCTCTTCGCTGGTGGCCTCCAGCAGCTTCAGCTCGGCAATCTCCATGCGACGCGCATTGACCGTCTCGGCGGTGTCCGCGCGCGCGATATCGCCCAATATCTCCTTGAGCTGCGGGAAGCTGCGAGCGGTGGCAAACTCGGCGTAGATGAGCTTCGTTTTGTCGTCTGGGTCTCGCAGGGTTATTTTGATGCCAGCCATTATGCAGCCTCCGTTCCGCTTATCGTAAGCGAGCTTCTGTTAGACTCCGAGTCGTATTCCACCGAGATGATGGCGTTTTCGATGGTCTTGATTTCAACAGGCTCCCCGTCCCTGGCCGACACGAGTCCCAGCGACAGGGACTTGCCAAGCTCCGGCCAGGGCTGCGCGTCGCCGGGGTGTCCAGAATCAAGACTGCGCTTGTCGCCTTTGACCTCTGCGGTAGCAGAGGGGGTCAGCGCGCTGCGGAAGTTGTGAATCAATCCGTCCGCGGTGGTGTTGGCCGCGTCCTGCCCTGCAAGCGTCAGGTTGCCGCTGCCGTAGATGAAGTCCTCGGGGCCGACGACCTGCACGCCGCCAACCTTGATGTTGTTGAAAGGAAATACACTAGCCATGATTGAATTCCTCCTTTATGCCTCTGTCGGATTGGCGGAACCTTTCCACGTGATAGTGGCGGTCTGCACGGAATCGCCCTCGATATTGACATCAACCAGGGCACCCCAGCTCTTGATGTTCGCCCAGAGGCCGGCACCCTCCACCTTGCGGTCGCCTTCGCCCACGCCGGAGACCAGGCTCTTCAGCTCGGTCAGCGTGTGCTGGATGCTGGTGGCGGTGGCGTCGGTCACCACCACCTGGCAGCTGCCGTTGCAGGCATAGCCCGCGCGAGCGGCGGGCACAGTGCCCCCGCCGCGGTCGTCATGGCCGCCTCCGGCCTTGACGCTGCCGGGTATGGGAGTCACGACAACCGCGCTTCCAGTGCCGGGTGTGAATGTAATCGTGTTAGTCATTAGTAGTCCTCCACATTGAATGTCACTATCACGCAGGCCGCCGCGTCAAGGCCGTCGATGTCGACCACCTCATCGGAGACAACCCGCCACTTCTCGGTTATGGGGTAGTCGCCCTCCACGTCTTGGTAAATAACGTCGTCAAGCGCCTCGATCACCAGCTCTGCGCCCCCTATTGCGTCCAGGGTGCCAGGCACCGCCCTGGTGTGGCCTTGCAAGACCAAGACCGACACGCCGGCGGTGCGCCGAGGCTTGTTGGCATACTCGCTGCCAGCGTAGCAGACAACCGCGCAAGGTGCGCCCTGGGACTGCACCAGCAAGGCGGGAATAACCGCGGCAAGCCCCTGGTAGGTGGTGCCGCGGTAAATTTCCGCCGGCACCCCGGT
>Ga0172377_10009273_pt1 | contig 10079 bp, 9 predicted proteins | sample Pumphouse3metaG_FD_119749 | JGI IMG/M metagenome (GOLD analysis project Ga0172377, IMG submission 119749) | Leachate microbial communities from a municipal landfill in Southern Ontario, Canada - Pumphouse #3 metaG | ecosystem: Engineered > Solid waste > Landfill > Unclassified | place: Canada... | reverse complement strand
TTTTAACAAGAGGCCTCACAGTTTTTACAAATGCAAACTTGCGAGAGGGTATCACAAATAGATATTCTCACCAGGTGTTTTCGGAAATTTCCCCCTATGAATTTTAAAAGTACGTGGCACGTGTCACTTTTCGTTGTAATTTATTTTGTTTGAATATTTTATGAAAGTGCCACATCAGTGCCGCCAGCGCCACGTAAATTCTTAAATAGGGTAAAACAAACGAGCGTTTTTCACTTAACATACTATGAGTATGCATTTTAATTTTTACGTCCGGCATGCGCCTTTTTCCCCATTTTTGGGCCTTTTTGAGCCAAAAAGCAAATTGGTCATATCGGTTCCCTTTTTTATTTAGGTATTGCTCATTGACGCTCACGGGGACTCTCTGTCCCCTGCAGCTTGGCTTCTCCCGAGTGTTTTCATGTTTTTAAAACAACTTTTTGCACTTCGTTCTTAAATCTAGGACTTGTTGAAAACAACATGGGTCATGCTGAATTCCACAATTCGTATGGCTAAAATCAACATGCCTATTGCTATTTTCTACATTTGGTATTGTTGAATTCAACACATTAAAGTATATATATACAGAATACTAAAGTATCATTTATAGAAGAAGTGTTTTGTATTATATGATGGAGGAGGTGAAGTGAAAAACAACAACCATCTCCTCCTCCTTCATTTTGTCTTTAAATCCACAAAAAAACCTTCTTTGAAAAAGTTTTTAAGAAAGGGCAGGGAAAGATATACAGCAACCGGGAAAAGAGAAATTGAACTCTGGCAAGAGTATCCGACAGAAACTACAGTCTTAATTTCAACAGTGTCCACAAAGCCTGCAAACCATCTCGCGCTCGAATCTTTTTCCCTTGCTGCGTAGAACGCGGCGTATAACGAATAGGGATTTCTTCTATTTTCACTCCCTTACGAGCAATAAGGGCCGTCACTTCGGGACAGAACTCAAAACCACGGCACTTTAACGGCAAAGAGCGCAACAAGTCCGTACGAAACATTTTATAGCAGGTAGCTTCATCCGTAATATGTTGACCATAAAGCAAATTTGTGGTAATGGAAAGCAAACGTACGCCATAATAAAAAGAAGGATATATGCTCCTCTTCCTACGGCCTCCACCTAAATAGCGAGAGCCATAGAGTACAGGTAGATTACGCTGCGTCAAGACGCGATACATCGCTGCCAAATCCTGAGGATCATATTCCTCATCGCCATCCTGAATCACCGTTACGCAACCCTCCAAATAAGGAAGAGCTGTAAGAATGGCCGCACCTTTACCTTCATTTTCAGTATGATTCAGTAAAATTATCTTTTTCTCCGGGTGAGCTATGATAAAAGCCGAAACAATCTCCAGCGTACCATCACGAGAACCGTCATTAACTACAATAACCTGCATCACTGCATTTTGAGGCAAAACGACTTCCACAAGTCGTTTCAAAATATTCGTGATGTGTGCCGCTTCATTAAATGTCGGCACAATGACAGAAAGTATTTCAGGATGCGTCATGCTCAAATATTAGAAAGACTTTTACCCACATAAAATACACACAGGTAATCTACGCACAAAGATAAGGATAAAAAGTTATCATATCGCGTTTGGTTTATAAGAATAACATCCTTTTTACAAAAAAATGAAAGTCGCAAGTCACCACTCTACCATCTTTTTATTACTTTTGCGTGGATTTAAGAAAAAGACCATGTCTATTAAAAACACGATCAAACAAGCTTACCATGGCAAGTTACTCATTCTAGTGCGAAACCTCTGCGCAGCAATAATCACGCTGCTGGTATTGGATGCTGTTTGCCACTTTAACGTGGCTTACGGTTGGGTTTGGAATGTATATATACAGGCAAATCTTAGAGATGTTTCGTCGCTGCCTCATGCTTCGTTAGATGAGCGCCTGACGATCAAATTGGGAGAGGATTATCAATATCTGATTTTCGTACGCGACGCCACACCTACCAATGCCGTTATCTTTTATCCCTCATTAGCAGACTTCACTACCGTATTGCCGGGTAACGACAAAAGTCCTTTCTCCGGAAAACTTACGGACAAACTGTCCGCTATCCGCATACTCTATCCGCGCCGCATCGTTATGGAAGACGAAATGGGACGTACTCCCTGGTCTTTTAAAATAACCAATGTGGCCATCGTAAATCGCAGGAATATAGACAAACTGCCTTATCAGGTTCCATCACATTATTACATAGGTGTATTACCCATGGATAGTACAATGGTCAAATATTAGTATTTAAGGATCTATGCAAACAATCGGTATATTATTTCTTTTTCTAACAGGCTTTCTGCTCATCAAGCGTATTTCGGTAAAATTCACTCTGACGGAATGCGTAGGTTTCGCTTTTCCAGTGGGTTTGGGACTCATCACGTTCTTCATGATACTGGAGGACTGGATCGGAATTAGACTTACACCCACAGCTAACTTGGCAACAACGATTCTGCTATTGATAACGTCTATAGCCATAAGCATTCCCCAGAGACACGCACTACTCGAATCGTTTAAGCCTCAATGGGACTTCAAATGGATTAATCTCGTATGGATTCTACTGCTCATACTGATTGCGTATGCAGAATATTCGAATTTTGTAAAAACACTCTATTTCCCCACATACGACCGCGACAGTATGGCCGGCTTCGATACCATTGGCTATGTGGCTGCACAAGAACACACCTACAAGGGTATGAGCATCTTTGACGGCAATTATATTCCCCAAATTCATGCTGCCGGCAGCTACATCACTTATATGCCAATGGTACAGTTGGCGTATGCCTATGTCTATTCTTTAGGAGCAGAAACGTCCAAAGCTATTCCGGCATTGGTTTATCTGAGTTTTCTTTTCGGATTCTACGGTCTGACGAAACGCGCTACCTGCCGCACTGCTGCGATTTTAGCGACATTTGGCATGATGATGAGTCCGGAAATGTTCTCGTTTTCCTCCCTTTCAAACACTAACGTGATTCATGCATGCGCTGCATCTGCTGGGATACTTTACGTTTGCCTCTGGTTTAAAAATTCGGAGCACCGCGACCTCTTGCTCGGATGCGTCCTACTGGCCTTGAATTGCTGGATTAGAACCGAAGGCATAGTTTTTGTTCTCGCAGCCTTGTTGCTGGTATTAATTAGAGAGTGTAAAGAAAAACAGTTCCGTCAACTTTTGCTGCCGGCTGCCGCAGTATTGCCCACTGTTTTGTTTGCCGTCTATGCCGCCACCAACGGTCTAACAGCAGAAAGCATCATCATTACGCATCCGTTTTGGGATCCGGTGAAGATGAAGGCCGTTGCAGGTGGGGCTGTGTTTCTCCTTTGCATTTCACATTACTATGGTTACACATTCCTGTTTCTGGTCATTACAGCGCTGGCAAATCTCAAATATGCCATTAAAGAATTAGACGGGCTGCACGTACTTCTGGTCATTCTGGTCACCACCGTATTATACTTTCTGATTCTTTATCATATCCATTACATTTGGGATTCACTCGACAATGTGATAAACTATTCCGCCAAACGTTTTCTGTTCTGCATGGTACCTATCGCATGGTTTTACATTGTGACGAACAAAATGGTACGCACCCTTCTAGAGAAATTGGAAAACGCACTGAGTTTCTGCTGATTTAGAAGTTTTTTCTTCCAAATCTTACACGCCACGTTCTGCTGGCACAATAACGTAAGATAATTTCTGTTTTGATCGCCATTTGTCGTAGGAACAGACATTTTAAGCAGCCTCAAAAATTATTTGGAAACTATTTTCTAAAATCACGAAAAAATCTAGAAAAACAGCTCGAAAAAAATCATTTTTATAGAAAACTATTTTCTAACTTTGCTGCGATTTTAAATTCTAAAAACATGATAATTGGTATTCCAAAAGAAATCAAAGACAACGAAAGCCGTGTCGGTATGACTCCCTCCGGCGTCTCTGAATTAGTAAAACGCGGACACAGCGTTTATGTACAGCACACCGCCGGCGAAAACAGCGGATTTCAAGACAAGGAATATGAGGCCGTAGGCGCCAAAATCTTGCCAGCTATAGAAGATGTTTATGCTATAGCAGAAATGATTGTAAAAGTTAAGGAGCCCATTCAACCTGAGTACAAGCTGATTAAAGAAGGATAGCTTCTGTTTACTTATTTCCATTTTGCTTCAGACAAAGAACTTACTGAAGCCATGATTAAGGCCAAAGCCATCTGTTTGGCATACGAAACGGTGAAACTTCCAAACGGTTCACTGCCTCTGCTAATCCCCATGAGTGAAGTTGCAGGACGCATGTCCATACAGGAAGGTTCTCGTTTTCTGGAAAAGCCACAACTGGGTAAAGGCATTCTTCTGGGAGGTGTTCCGGGCGTAAAACCTGCAAAAGTGCTGATTTTGGGAGCAGGAACCGTAGGTATCAATGCAGCTTTCACAGCTGCCGGTACAGGTGCCGAAGTGACGATTACAGACATCAGCCTGCCTCGTTTGCGTTATCTTGACACCATTCTTCCCAAAAATGTCAAGACATTATTCTCCTCTGAACATAATATCCGCGCAGAACTGCCAACGACAGATCTTGTTATCGGTTCAGTGCTCATCACCGGAGACAGAACGCCACATCTTATTACCAAAGACATGCTCAAATTGATGAAGCCGGGCACCGTCTTGGTAGATGTTGCCATTGACCAGGGCGGATGTTTCGAAACATCTCATGCGACAACACATACAGATCCTGTTTATGTAATAGATGGAATCGTTCATTACGCTGTAGCCAACATCCCGGGAGCAGTGCCTTACACTTCCACGCTGGCTTTGACAAATGCCACAATTCCTTATGCTATCAAACTGGCAGATTTGGGGTGGAAAAAAGCATGCAAAGAGGATTCTGCATTAGCTTCGGGTTTGGATATGATTAATGGAAAAATCACATTCAAGGCTGTAGCCGACATTTACGGGTTACCTTATGAACCCGTAGAACTCTAGACTTGGATAATACAAAAAACCATTCTTTATAGTTATGATTTTATAGGACTTCCATGTTCTATATTTAAGAACGTTCAATTTTATTTTGAGCGTTCTTTTTTTATGTTTCCTACTTCAAACATTGGGACAACAAAAAACTCTCCAACAAACTTTTATTTGTTAGAGAGCTTTTGAATAAAATCTTTCTCGTCTACGCATTCATTTGCGTTCCTTTCTGTTATAAAACAAAGCCTTCATCTTTACCAAACTTGTACGGTATCCATATCCACGTGATACTGTGCATCGGGAACATTTTGGCTTTCTTCATAGGGTAAATTCGAATTGACGATTCCGCCCTTGCCAATGCCAGACGTTCCACTATTGGTGCGAATAATGCCATTACAAACTGCAATATCCCAATCCATACGATTTTTCCAAGACTTCTCGGCTGCAGAATCTCCCAAAGCACAGGTTCCTACAACTTTACCAGAAGACATGGAGATATAAGTCCACTGATCTTGTTTAGTTTGGAGATTAATGCTACGATTCTGGGCATCAGATGCCGATCTGGAAGCATCGTCACTTGAGCAACCTGAGAACAAAATGACGATCAACGATAATAAAACTACTATTTTTTTATACATAGGATTTTATTTTTTATTTGTTAAACATTGAATAATTCAACGACAGCTGTCCGGTCGTCTGATCGTAATAAGTTAATTGCATTTTGGCATGACGTCCGATAGCAGTTCTAACTAAGAAGACATTGCTGGATCCTGCACGCGTTGCTGGTGCAAATCTACATGGAGAAGCCGTCAGTATAAAACGAGGACCAACAGGAACTGAGAAAATATTATCTCCACTTTGAATTTGCGCTGCTGACGTTAAAGAGCTTTCATACACGCGCGTAGTACTCGAGCGATAGTCAATTACTTCTACACTATTAATTGTACCGTTACCCGTGGCGTTTGTAGTAGAACGAACGATATTTAAGAAAAGTCGACGATAATCTTGTCCACTAGCAAGCGGATGATTCGAAAAATCTAAGGCAAATTCAAAACTTCCATCTTGGCCATTACCCTGCATGGGATAATCTCCCCCATTGTTGGTAAAAAAAGGAGAAGAATAGAATTGGTAAGGGGCCGTCGCCGTAGAATTATCAGAACCTCCGACATAAAATGAAAGATCCTTGCGAGAAGAATAATTCATATTGATTTTAAAAACGAGTTCCGGTTTAAAATTAGTAACTTTGACACCTACCAGATTATCACTTATATAAGATTTCATAGACGACATACGGAAGAAATCGTAAGGAAGATAGAAACGGCCGTTGTCATGAGCGGCAGAACCCCACGTGTTCACTACAATGAAAGCACCATAATGTTTGTAACCGTTATTATCCGTGAATATGACATTATCATCATATCCAGCAATAGTTAGGACATGTAGTCCATAAGAACCAAGAGAAGTCAACATGCAATGATAACCAGTAGAAGAAGGCCCTGTATAATTGTTATTAAAAGTCCACCCTCCATTGCACACTGTAAAAGTTAAAACGCCACCAGGCTGAGTACCCGTGCCGTAATCGTACAAGTAACGTTTAATGAGCGATATGCTGTCATCTACCGTAAGAATTTGAGAAGTGCGATAAGACAGGGCTTTAAAATAACGATCATACCCGGTAACCCACCGAAACATTGAAAGAGGATAAGAACCATAATCTTGCTCCGTCATCATCCCGTAACATTGAGCCAAATAAAGTCCGTCCGCTACGTAACTTCCTTGGTCCTTTCCATTATTCAACATATTCCAGGAAAACTCATAGCTGAAACGATTTGCTGCACTCACAGAAGCGTCGCGTCCCAACAATCGATTCATTTCATAAGTGAACATATAACCGATACCAGCAGCTTGGGCACATGAATTGCCGTCCTGATCAATCACAGGCGGGAAATAAAGACTTTTGGAATGATCCACAGAAGAAGGCAAAACTTCTTCGCTAGTAGCAGTAATGCTAAAAGACTTTTGGAGGGATTTAATGTGACTCACCTCTGACGTTACTGCCGGAGCAGCATAAATACGATGGACTTTTGAATACGCCTCAACACTTTCGGAGACAGTAAGGCCCAATACACAACATATAAAAGTAACAAGTTTGCTATACATAGCGGTAAAATTTTAACACTCTCAAACCCATCCGATAGAGTAGAGAGTTAAGTAACAAGTAATATCAATGCAAACATAGCAAAATTATTTGAATAAGCAAAATTTGAACCCTATAAATCTCAAAAAAAAATTGAGTTACCCTATTTTTGTGTATTCTTAAGTAGTTTTTTGAAAAATCCACGAATAATACTCATCTTCCAGTTGCCAAAATTGACTTTTCTATTGCCCTCTATTGCTCGAATCTACTGGGTTTATTACGCTTCATGTCATGCTTCCTTAGAATTTTCCCAAAATTGAAAATTTCGCGATTTTTATAATTCTCAGTTATATAATAAGGTATACGATATCTAATTCGAATTTTATTTTTAACTTTGCTGCAAACAAAAAAGAACGTCCTTCTTCAGAATGTTTTTGACTCCAGCCTTTTTTATTTAAATATTCTATGACCGTAACACAGCAAAAAAGAGTTGATGAAATTGACTTTTTAAAAGCCGTCATGATTATTTTGATGGTAGTGTTCCATTTGGTTTGGTTTTCCGAAGGTCATCCCTATGCCAAACAAGTAATCTACACGTTCCACATGCCGGCATTTCTCCTTTTGTCAGGTTATTTCTGCCATACAAATAAATCCTCTCGTGTTTTTCTCCATCAAATACTCTGGTTTTTTATTCCTTACGCCATCATGGAATTGGGCTATACCGTCATGTGCTTTTATCTTCCCATTCATGAACACATCACAGAACTTTCGCCCTCTGTTCTTCTTTACCACCTTTTTGTACATCCCCTCGGGCCCTACTGGTATTTACAAACCCTCATTATCTGCCAGTTACTCTCCTTCTTGATATTCCGATTTAACCTGTGCCGTTCATTTATTGGTAATCTCATATTGCTTTGTGTAGTGATTTTTGCATTACACAATTTGATAGTCTTTGCCAATGCCATGTATTTTGTGGCAGGATTCATCTTACTTCAAAGCGGCACGAAGTTTCTTAGCTTTTTCAAACCATCCGTCTTAGCCATCATTCCTCTCGTTTGGCTATGCTGCTTTCCTAAAAATCTGGATCGCGCCACCATCGCCGGAATAGTCATCAATTATCTGGCCATCAGCTTTTGTCTGACTATTTATCCCCATCTCTCCCGGAAAATCAAAACAATGTTTCTTTTTCTTGGACGTAACACTTTGGTGATCTTGTTATTCTCCCCCATTTTCACTCTATTCTCCAAATATTTTATTCCCTTATTCTCTTGGGACCCAACCCGAATCACCTTCATGATTATCAGCGTTATGTTCACGCTGACAGGTTGCGTAATCATGGCTTGGTTTTTTGACCGATTCCACATTTCGAAATTTTTCTTCGGACGTAAAGAGGTTCTAAAATAACAGCTTTAGACATCAGACATTTTCTACGTTTTTCCATAAAAAACATTAAGAGGAAATGCAACCTCATCAGATTTCATTAACTTTGCTGTCTATAAGCATAAATGACAAACAAATAACCGATTAACCAAATTACATCTTCATTATAATGATACACATCTTCAAAAAAACTTGCTGGTGGCTTTTATGTACACTACTGTTTTGTAACTTAGCACAAACCTTTGCACAAACACCAAGGCCAGAATATCCGCGTCCACAATTTGAACGTAGTACCTGGCAAAACCTCAACGGCACATGGACTTACACTTTTGATTTCGGATGTTCCGGCACAGATCAGGGGTTTCAGAATTCAAAAGGTTTTGACGGAAAAATAACCGTACCTTTCTGCCCGGAAAGTAAACTCAGTGGCGTTGAACATAAAGATTTTATTAATTGCATGTGGTATCAGCGCGAACTATCTATTCCTTCGAATTGGGAAAACAAGGATATTCTCCTGCATTTTGGTGCCGTGGATTACGAAACTACCGTCTATATCAATGGTAAATCCATTATGAAGCATTATGGCGCAGGTTCCTCTTTCACTGTAGATATTACAAAATATGCCAAACCCGGAGAAACCGTTAACCTCGTTCTTCGCGTCAACGATGACTTGCGTAGCGGGATGCAACCCGGCGGCAAACAATGTACTTCGTTCCATTCTGGAGGATGCTCCTATACCCGCACCACAGGAATTTGGCAAACAGTATGGCTGGAGCCCGTCGATCCGGAAGGTCTCAATGAAGTTATTGCCACGCCGGACATCGATCAAAAACAGTTAATCATCCGTCCACAGTTCTATCATGAATCTAACGACAATATGTTAACCGTAAAAATGATGGACGGTAGCAAAGTCGTAGCTGAAAAAACCGTTCATGCAGCAAATGAAAATGTAGTCATACTGCCCGTAAAGAATATGAAATTATGGAGCCCGGAGTCGCCTTTCCTCTATGATCTGACTTATCTTGTCAAAAACAAAGCAGGGAAAGTTATCGACGAAGTAAAGTCGTACGTCGGAATGCGTAAAATTCATTTGGCCAACGGCTATTTCTATTTGAACAATAAACCCTACTTCCAACGTCTTGTTCTGGATCAAGGTTTCTATCCAGACGGCATCTGGACAGCCCCCACAGATGCAGCCTTAAAACACGACATCGAAATGAGTAAGGCTGTAGGCTTCAACGGGGCTCGCCTGCACCAGAAAGAATTTGAAGAGAGATACTATTATTGGGCAGACAAATTGGGTTACATTACATGGGCAGAATCGCCAAGCTGGGATCTGGATATTAATAATGAACTGGCTGTACGCAATTTCTTGAGTGAATGGGTTTCTATGGTAAAACGTGACCGAAATCACCCATCCATTGTCACGTGGACTCCGCTAAACGAGACATGGAGCTGCCAGGATGGCGTTTATGTACGCTTTGTAGAAGACCTTTACAACATTACCAAAGGCATTGACCCGACACGTCCTATTAACGACGCCAGTGGCGACAGTCACGTAAAAACAGATATCTGGTCTGTTCATGACTATACGCGCGACCCA
>Ga0172377_10009271_pt1 | contig 10080 bp, 10 predicted proteins | sample Pumphouse3metaG_FD_119749 | JGI IMG/M metagenome (GOLD analysis project Ga0172377, IMG submission 119749) | Leachate microbial communities from a municipal landfill in Southern Ontario, Canada - Pumphouse #3 metaG | ecosystem: Engineered > Solid waste > Landfill > Unclassified | place: Canada... | reverse complement strand
TGCGGTGATGCTCATCCTTCCCCCGTTCCCTCGGCCGGTATGCGTTTCTGCGGGCAGTGATCCTCGAGAAGGTTGAAACAGCCCGTGGACTCAATGGCGTCGCGCATGGCCTTACGCACAAGGAGTGGCTCGCCGGCAGTGGACATCTGGAAAGTAAAGGTATTCCCCTCTCTCCGTGCATCGCACCCGGTATCCTGCTGAACGCTCCGTTCCCCAAGCAATGCAAGATCTATTCCCACACCCGCTTTTTTCTCTGCACGGACAACTTCGATGTCATCATGGGCCATGGACAATGGGGGAAGATTGTCGTGATTTTACTTTTCAGCTTCGCCCTGTCAACATTCCACTGATAGAATTTGTGCATGCCAAAGCGCTATATCCCGAACGACACTTGGAGCCGGAAAGCAGCCAAGGAGGGCTATCGTGCCCGTTCCGTCTACAAACTGCAGGAGCTCGACGAACGCTTCCACCTGCTCCGGTCCGGGCAGATGGTGCTGGATATCGCCGCGGCGCCCGGGAGCTGGCTGCAGTACGTGAGCAAGCGGATCGGACCCAAAGGTCTTGCGATCGGGTTCGATCTCACTCCCATCGCACCCATCGCGGAGAACGTGCGCACGTTCCAACAGGACATCACCAAGGATGACGCAGTGGATGCACTTCTGACAGCGGAGCACCTGCCGCCCATCGATCTCGTGCTCTCGGATATCGCCCCGTCCACGAGCGGGATCCGCGATGTCGATCAGTGGCGATCGATCGAACTCAACCAGGCCGTGCTCGCGATCGCGCAGCGGTGGCTGAAGAGCGGCGGCGCCTGCGTGCTCAAGGTGTTCCGCGGCGCGGACTTCGACGCGTTTCTGCGCGATGTGAAAGCGGAATGGAGCGACGTGAAACTGGTCGCGCCGCGCGCCAGCCGCGACCGCAGCCGCGAGGTGTACCTCGTCATGAGGAAGCCATAAGCTGTAAGACGTAAGCTGTAAGCCGACTTAAAACAGTCCACTGAAAGCTTACCGCTTATGTCTTATGTCTCGTCCGTCCATCGATAAGACATGCACTATCTCTGCCGCACGCTATACTGTTCCCCATGATCGCCTTCAAGGAGGTGACGAAAACCTTCGGGAAGAACACTGTGCTGGATCGCGTCTCGCTCACGATCAATCCGGGCGAATTCGTCTGCATCGTGGGTCCGAGCGGCGCGGGCAAGACCACGCTGTTGCAGCTCCTCATCGGAGCCGGACGCGTGACGGAAGGGAGCATCGAAGTGGACGGCGTCGACCTCCGGGCCATCCCGCCGCTGGTCCTCCAGCTCTACCGTCGCAGGGTCGGCTGCATCTTTCAGGACTACCGCTTAATCCCCCACCGCACGGTGCGGGAGAATTGCGCATTTCCGCTTGAGGCAAGCGGCTGGAGTGATGCCGCGATCCGGCAGCGCGTTTGGGATGTGTTGCAGCTTCTGGGCCTCTTGCCCCTCGCTTCCGCTCTCCCCGCCGATCTCTCGGGAGGCGAACAGGCGCGCGTGGCGATCGCGCGGGCCATCGTGCACGAGCCCATGATCCTGCTCGCCGATGAGCCGACGGGAAATCTGGATCCGCAGCAATCCATGGAAATCCTCCAGCTCTTCCAGAAAATCCATCAGACCGGCACCACCGTGCTCCTCGCCACGCACGACAGCGGACTGGTCGAGTTGCTCCAGACGCGCGTCGTGTACCTCAAGAATGGAAGGGTGGTGCAAGACGGGCGTGGCGGCTATCCCGGTTCCGTCCGGCCCGAGCCCACCCGGCATGAGATCCTCACCAAAGAACCTGCAACGATCCCGTCGGGTGGCGATGTTCCGGAGAGGAGAAAAATCAAGATCACCGCGATCCATGCGTGACGGAGCTTGTTAGCTGGTTAGCTTGTTAGCTGGTTAGCTTTTTAGCTTTTTCGGTTTCGTTTGAGAGTTCTTTCCAAAGAAAAAGTTGCTGCCTCCGATCCTAAGAAGCTAATAAGCTACAACCTAAGAAGCTGTCTCTTTCGATCGCCCGCTGTACTTCTTTGTGCAGCCACCCTTCTTCAAACGCATCGTGAGACATAAGAAAATATTATCGCCCGGTCATCTCCGGCAGCGGTTTCGGTTTCATGCTGTCCGGTGCACTGTCGCGCACGATGGGCATGAATCGCACCAGACCGGCAATCAGCAGGACAAACGCGACCATCTCGGGCAACAGAGCACCAAAGAGCATCTGTCCGCGCGCCAGCACGACAATGTCCACGAGGAAGAAGCAGAAGTAGGCGGCAATGAGTACCACGATCAGGACGCGGAACCCCACCGGACGCATGAGCGCGAGCAGGGAGACAATGGCAAGGAGGAGGAATGCCGCAGCACGGCTCCACGCCAGATACGCATGCATCCCGTCTACGAGCGGCATCCCGTACAAGCGCGCGACCAAGTCCGGCGCGAAAGCGAAGAGATTCGCCCAGACAAGATTGAGGATGAGCGCGAAAGCGAGAATGACGCGGAGGCTGCGGGTGGTAGTCATATGAAACGGGATAGACATAAGCTATAAGACATAAGCTATAAGCGAAGAGAGAGGTGCCATGGGCTTACGGCTTATAGCTTATAGCTTCCTCGCCGCGCCATCCATATTCCGCCTACCTGTCCTCTGCGCTATCCTGCTTCTACATGACCACCTACAGCGACGCCGGCGTCGACATCCGCGAGGGGGACAGAGCCTCGTCATGTGCCGGCATCCCCAGCCCGACGTCTGCCCACGTTCCGGAAAAACACCCAAGGGAAATACGGTCATGGTCTGACAATCGGATGCCGATAAACTCTCCCGTCGCATTCCTGTACGGCCGCCATCCCATTTGCTCCAGGGCACGCGCAACTTCATGGGAACCTTGCTGGCGCAGCTTACGCAAAATACCATCCGCCCCCATGCCATTTCGATTCTGTCGTGCGATCATCAGACTGATGAGCACGGCTTGCTTCTGGGGTGGGAGCGACGCAGGGTTCTGCATCAGAATATCCGCATAGGTCGTGCGTGCTATACGCTGAACAGCGGCCACTTCTGCGGAAGTGAAACCTTGCTGTTCGAAAAAATCCGATGGAAGGAATTCAAAACAATCCGCCAACGTCGATACATCCGGATGTGACATAGAGAAGGGGTAACTATGATACTGTCATACCCCCAGCAACAGGAATGTCAATATATCTGCAGAACCATTCCAAACGATGAACGCCTGCTGTATTGTTGAGCCGTGACAACATATAGAGAAGCCGGCGTCGACATCCGCGAGGGGGACAGAGCCTCGGCCCTCGCCTACGCGCACGCCGTGTCCACCTTCGCCTCGCGTAAAAAGATGATCGGCGCACCGGTGAAAGAGAAGGATGGGTACGGCGGGTTCCTCGACATGGGTGACCACTACCTCGTGATCAGCGACGACTCCACGGGATCCAAGATCGACCTCGCCTTCGACGTGGGGAAGTTCGACACGCTCGGCTACGACCTCGCCGCTATGGTGGCGGATGACGCCGTCTGCACGGGAGCGGAATCGCTCGCGATCTCGAACACCATCGACGTGCCCAAGATCGACGCACGCATCATCGATCAGTTGATGGGCGGGTTCGCCAAGGCGTGCAGCGAGCAGAAGATCGCGGTACCGGCGGGCGAAATCGCGGAAGTCCCGGGCGCCGTGACGCGCGGCGTGTGGAGCGCGACCGTGGTGGGCATCGTGGCCAAAGACCGCGTTTTGAAGCCGGAGACGATCAAGCCGGGTGATACCGTGATCGCCCTCAAAGATAACGTCGCCCGCTCCAACGGATTCTCGCTCCTCAGGAAAATTCTTGCGGACGCGCATGGAAAAGACTGGTGCAAGAAGGAGTGGAAGAAGGGAATGAGCTGGGGAGAGATCCTGCTCACGCCCAGCATCATCTACTCCGCTGCGATCCTGAAATTGATCGGGCGCTTCGGGGAACCGGTGCAGATCCCCGTGAAGGGCGTCGCCCACATCACGGGCGGGGGCATTCCGAGCAAATTCAAGCGGGTTCTGAAGAAGTCCGGCTGCGGCGCCGAGCTCACCGACTTGTGGGCCCCGCACGAAGCGCTGACAGATGTCATCGCGCTCGGGAACGTTCCCACGGAAGAGGCCTATCGTACCTGGCACATGGGCAGCGGCATGCTGGTGATCCTCGAGGAGAAACACGTCGCGGCGGCGCTGCAGAGCCTTCAGAAGAGCGGAATCGACGCAAAGCGAGCGGGAACGATCACCGAAAAACCCGTGATCGAACTGACTGCGTTCGACGGAAAGGTGTTTTCCTTCCCGTCCAAATAGGGTCGTTGTTCCCGCACGTCCGCAAAGCGTAGGCTCGCAGCGGATGGAACAGATCCCTCCGCACGAACAGCGAAGACGGCCGGACCGTTCTTCCATCGTCCGCCTCTCGGTGCTGAAGCGCATCGCGGCGGCGGGCATCGCACTGGGCGGATTGGCGGAACTGGCCGCGGACAACGATCCGCACCCCGCCCCCGCGCCGACGGTTAAGATGCAGACGATCGACGACGTCCTCTACCATTGCCGCTCCGCTCTGGGCGATGTGCGCATCGACGAACGCATGGCACCGCCGGAGGAGGGCGACCTGCCTCCTGATCCCGGCCTCGCGCCCTTCGGAATGATCCGTGCCGCCTCGGGGAAACTGTGGGGAAAGTGCAAGGCGCTCTGCGCGCGTCCCGCCGACACCGCCACGGAGATCAAGGACGACGTGTGCGACTCCGTCCGGTACGTCCGCGATTACCGGATGTCGGAAGAAGATATGAATGCGGTGGACCCGTCCCGCATCGACTGCAATGACCGCGCGGAAGTGACCTGCGAACGGCTCTCCCGCATCGGATTGCCCATGTACCTGCTCTCCATCTGGCCGGAAGATCCCCGTTGCCGCTTCGACCACGCCTGGCATCAGATGGCGGCATGCAAGCTGGCGGACGACACCTTCCTCATCTTCGATGACCAGCACGTCACGCTCTGGCACGGCAGTCTGGATGTCTTCGCGCGGCAGTACGCTTCCACGGTCACCATGCGTCTCGTCCCCCGCGTGGGCATCTCCGCCTTCGCAGAACCCAAGTACGACAACGGTGTAAGCAAGCTCCTCGTGCAGGCGAAACACGGCGTCTCGGAGGGCGACATGCAATCCCTCGACCTGCACGAACGGCGTCAGATCATCCAAATTGTGAGCCGGTAACGGGCAAAAAGCGTCTTTCTTGACAAGAGCCCGAACCATCCTAGGATGTCCCCATCATCATGCATCAGAGAGGTCTCCTCCTCGGCCTGGCTCTCCTCCTCCTCCTTACGGCGGAAGGCAGGCTGCGTGCGTGAGAGAACTTGAACAACAAGCACGAGCCTCCCTTCCGAGCGGAGGCGAGGTTTTTTGTATTTGCATTTTCTCTCATCACACCATGGAAACTCCCGCAAGCACAGAACGTCCCGTCATCGTCTTCGATACGACGCTCCGCGACGGCGAGCAGTCACCCGGCTGCGCCATGAACCTGCTGGAAAAAATGGAAGTCGCGCATGCGCTCGATGCGCTCGGCGTTGACGTGATCGAGGCCGGGTTCCCCATCGCCTCGCTGGGCGATCATCAGGCAGTGACGGAAGTCGCAAAGTCCATTCGCCGTCCGATCATCTGCGGGCTCGCACGCTGCAGAGACAAAGATATCGACCGAGCGTGGGACGCCCTGCAGCACGCCGAACGTCCACGTATTCACGTCTTTCTCGCCACCAGCGCCATTCACCGTGAGCACAAACTGGGCAAGAGCAAGGAAGAAATCCTCTCGCAGGGGGTTGCTGGAGTAAAAAGAGCCAGAAACCTCTGCCCCGATGTGGAATACTCCCCCGAAGACGCCTCCCGCACCGAAATCGATTTCCTGTGTCAGATGGTCGAGCAGGCAATCGCGGCTGGGGCCACCACCGTGAATATCCCGGATACTGTGGGTTACGCCACGCCGGAGCATATGGCATGGGTTGTCCGGGAGCTCCGCAACCGCGTCCCGAACATCGACCGCGCCGTGCTCAGCGTGCATTGCCACAATGACCTGGGACTGGCCACCGCCAACAGCCTTGCTTCCGTTGGCGCCGGTGCAGGTCAGGTGGAGTGCACCGTGAACGGCATCGGCGAGCGCGCAGGCAACGCTCCGCTCGAAGAAGTGGTCACAGCACTGCGCATCCACGGGCAGCAGTACCGGACGTGGACACGCATCAACTCGGAACTCCTCGTTCCGACGAGTCAGATCGTCGCGCAGTACTCGAATCTCCCGCAGCGGCACAAACCGATTGTGGGCAAGAATGCATTCGCACACAGCGCGGGCATCCATCAGGACGGCATGGAAAAAAGCAATGACACCTACCAGATCATGACACCCGGGAGCGTGGGGTGGACGGAGTACACACTCCCCATCACCAAACACTCGGGCAAGAGCGGGATAGAAGCGCACCTGCGCGCCGCACATATCGCGATCGATCCGTCTGACTTGGATCCGTTCACCGCCCGCGTGAAGGCCTTTGCGGAGGACCGCGAGCAGTGTCCCTCGAAAGAAGTGGACGATGACCACCTGATCGCCCTTCTGGCCGATCACGTGATGGAACGCACCGGCGGGCCGTTCATCCCCGGCACGGTGAACCGCCCGGATGAGAGAAGAGAGGGAAGAAAGTATGTGCAATTTCAGACGAGCACCGGCGCAGCGGTCGACGGCATGGCCGAGAATGAAATCGAAGGAGCCATCAACGGATTCGTCTGCGGTCTCAAAGTCGCGTGGAAGGAGTTGACTGGTGAGGATATCGAAGTGGAGGAACCGGGCATCGAGTCGCACTCGAAAGGAGGACAGCGCGGATCCGGCGCCCCTCTCGTCGCCACCATCAAGCTGCGCAGTAACGGCCTTGCAGTCATCGGAACCGGCGAGCACAGCGACTCGGAGAAGGCTGGGATTTTCGCTGTCCAGAACGCCGTGAACCGCCTCTGGGCACTGCGGAGTCACCAACGTGCTTCCGATCATGAAGGAAAGCGAGTAGAGTAGTCAGCAAATCTTCCCCTTCCTTCCATGCTTGCACACTTCTTCGGGCTTATTCTCCTCACAGCTTTCGTCTTCATCATCATTTGGGCCGCGCGCTTCGCCACGAAGCAGCAGCTCAAGCACGCCATCTCATGGTTTCTCGCCATCGGCATTGTCGGCATGCTCCTCGGCGGCATCTTCGGCTTGCCCTTCCGACACATGGGTGCCGCAGGATGGAAAGTCAATAAATCCTTCATGATCCCATTCGGAGGGGCTGATGGAAACGCATGGTTCGGCTGCCAGCGTGCCGTCGATGCACAGAAAGCGGGTTCTGCCTCTTCCGCAGTCCGGAAGTAACGAGGAGGCAGCCGCTGCCGTCTGGTCGCGGGATCACCGCACGCCTAGAATAGATCCGTATGGCCCCCATCACCTTCCTGGAAGTCGATCCGGAAGACAGCGCTCTGGTGCAGAGCATCTATCCCGATGCCCTCATCCTCAAGGAAACCTTAGCAGGGAGTGGCGTGCTGGAACGGTGCAAGGATACCGAGATTCTCTGCTGCTTCATCTACTCGAAAATCACCGAGGTGGAGTTGGCAAAACTCCCCAAGCTGAAATTGCTCATCACACGTTCCGTCGGCTTCGATCACATTGATCTGGAGGCGTGTGGGAAACGCGGGATCGTCGTCTGCCATGTACCGGACTACGGATCGCATGTGATTGCGGAACATGTCTTCGCGTTGCTCCTCTCGACCATGCGCCACATCACCGAGGGCGAACGCCGCGTGGAAGGAGGCACGTTCGACTACCACGGACTCAAGGGCATGACGCTCAGGGGCAAGACCATCGGCATCGTCGGCACCGGCAAGACCGGCCGCCGGGTGGCCCAGGTTGCGCACGGGTTCGGCATGCGGATCATCGCCGTCGACCGCTGCCGGACGCTCGAACTCACCGACCTCCTCGGCGTGACGTACGTGTCGCTGGAACAGCTCCTCGCGGAAAGCGACATCATCACCCTGCACCTGCCCGCCATCCCCGAAGCGGAACATATGATCAATGACGCCGCGATCGCCCAAATGAAGAACGGCGTGATTCTGGTGAATACCGCACGCGGCTCGATCATTGATTCAAAGGCGCTCTTGAAGGGCCTCAAGAACGGCAAGATCCGCTACGCGCTGCTGGATGTTCTGGAGCATGAGAAAAACTTTGCAGAGAACAAAGAGCTCATCGATCATCCCAATGTGGTGACGACGCCGCACGTCGCCTTCTACGCCGACGTCAGTATTGCGAGCATGTATACCGACTGTTTCGAGTCGATCCGGCAGTGGCAGGCGGGGCAGGTCCCCGAGCACGTCATCCACCCGACCACCAAAGTGTGTGATCTGCCGGGGATCAAACGAGTTGGTTAGCTGGTTAGCTTATTAGCTGGTTAGAAGATTCCTAAGAAGCTAAGAAGATACAACCTAACAAGCTAATAAGCCTTTCTCTTTGACAATACGCAATACCCCTTGTATAGTGCATCCGCAACGTCCTTCGTACAGACGCTATCGGTACCACTGAGAAACCTGGAAGAAGGAACAGCGCATTTACTTCCTTCTTTCCTATTCTCTGTATGGCAGATCAACAGATCACCTGCCGCGACTGCGGTGCCGCATTCACGTTCACGGAGGGTGAACAGGAGTTCTACGCCTCCCGCAACCTGAATGCGCCCCAGCGGTGCAAGGATTGCCGCAACAAGCGCAAGGACGAGCGGAACCAAAAGTTCGACGCCGTCTGCGCCCAGTGTGGTGCCCAGTGCCAGGTGCCGTTCAAGCCGAAGCCGGAGTCCGAGGGAGGCCGCCCCGTGCTGTGCACGGCGTGCTTCCGGGCTTCGAAGGCCGCATAATTGCTCCCTTCTGACTTCAAGAAGAGCTCCGTGGGTACGGGGCTCTTTTTTTCGACCGGGGAACATCCCGCTACTTGCAATATTTTCTACTAATTGTGTTATGATATTCACGGATGAAAGCACTCCCTTCCAGACCCGCAGGAGATGCATGCGAACATCCCACTGAAGGGGATGGCGACATGGAAAGGCAAGAGGTGATCACAGATGAAGAAACACAGGCGGAACCATACGATGACGGAGAACGCGCTGAGGAAACAGTGCACGGGGACGATGCTCCGAAGAACAGAAGGAGAGAAACGCATACGGACAACGACCTGGCTATTTATCTGAAACAGATCGGAAAGATTCCCCTGCTCCGCCGCGAGGAGGAGATTTCCATTGCCAAGCGTATCGAAGAGGCAAGACAGCATATGTGCAATCGCATGCTCCAAAACAGCTACATTCAAGCAAGGGTGCTACCCATCCTGCAGAGCGTGCTCAATGGAAAACGCATCGACCGTTACATCGATGTCGCAGTCACCAACCATGTGACGAAAGAACACATCCGCGACATCCTCCCTGGCCATTTGAGCCAGCTCAAGGACGCCCTCGAGCAACAGAAGAATGCATATGCGAGTGCACGCAGACGATCCGCGCCATCGTCAGACCGCCGCCGCGCGAGAGACGATCTGAAGCAAGCACAGCTCCGCGGAAAGGAACTGATCGAACAGTGCGCACTCCGGCTGCAGAAGCTCCATGGGCCATTCAAAACGCTGGAAGCGTGCAGCCACCGCATCCATCAGATCCGCTCTGCACTGAACGATCTCACGACGCAGAGCGCGGCACAGCAGCGCGCACCGAACAGTGGGGCGGAAGCGGGTTCACAGGAACTCATCCAACGACGGAATAAGCTGCGCAGAAAACAACGCAAGCTCCTGCGGATGACCCTCGAAACACCGCACACGCTCCTGCGCCGCGTGCAAGGCATCCGGAGTGCAAAGAACGCATGCGATATTGCCAGGCAGGAACTCGTCCAAGGCAATCTGCGTCTCGTCGTTTCCATTGCCAAAACATTCCGTAACCGCGGCCTCTCGTTGCTCGATCTGATCCAGGAAGGCAATGCCGGCCTCATCCGTGCCGCCGACAAATTCGAGTGGAAACGCGGATGCAAGTTCTCCACCTATGCCACGTGGTGGATCCGTC
>Ga0172377_10009270_pt1 | contig 10081 bp, 7 predicted proteins | sample Pumphouse3metaG_FD_119749 | JGI IMG/M metagenome (GOLD analysis project Ga0172377, IMG submission 119749) | Leachate microbial communities from a municipal landfill in Southern Ontario, Canada - Pumphouse #3 metaG | ecosystem: Engineered > Solid waste > Landfill > Unclassified | place: Canada... | reverse complement strand
TGGTGCTGTTTTTTGTGCCAAATATAGCTATCTATCACTCAAAAAGAAGCTGAATTTTGAGCAAGCTACTACTGAGCAGCTCGATAAGTGGTTAGTGCGCGCTGAAAAGAGGTTATAAACGCTTCAATATCTGCTGCTGTTGTATCAAACGACGTTACCAAACGTATCTCGCTAGTTGCCTCGTTCACAAGGTAAAAGGTGTGTTCTTGCAGCAATGCATCAATCACAGGTCGGGGCATCTGCAAGAAAAGCTGGTTGCTCACCACTTGCTGTGTAAAAGTAACCTCTGGATAAGCATTTAGAGATGTATACAGCTGATAAGCACTTTCATTGGCTTGGGTTGCATTCTTTTTCCATAAGTCGTCGGTAAAAAGAGCCGTTAATTGACAAGCAAGAAAACGCATTTTCGAGGCTAGTTGTGCCGATTGTTTACGCACAAAAAGAGCCGATTCTTTTAGCTCTTGTGCAAAAATCAACACACATTCGCCTAGCAACAAACCATTTTTAGTACCACCAAAGCTAACGATGTCTACCCCACAACCAGCCGTCATCTCTTGGAGACCTACCTGCAAAGCAACAGCTGCATTGGCCAAACGTGCACCATCCATCAACACATACATATCGTGCGCATGTGCTAGCGTGGTAAGGGCTTTTATCTCCTCGAGCGTATAAACCGTCCCGAGCTCTGTACACTGAGAGATATAGAGCACCTTGGGCTGTGAGTGTTGCTGATTACCAAACCCGGTTAGAAGGGGCAGCACAGAGGCTGGGGTTAGTTTACCATCGGGAGCAGGCACCGCACGGATAACACAGCCAGTCGATTTTGTAGGCGACCCGCACTCATCAACTAGGATATGTGCCATCTCTGTACAAATAATGGAGTGATAGGGACGTGTCATTAGTTGCAGGGCAACACTATTACTACCCGTTCCATTAAAAGTAAGTAGTGGCAGACAATCCGTTCCAAACACCGCTTGGGTTTTTGCTATAAATGCTTCAGACCATTGATCGGACCCATATGCCACAGCATGGTCTACATTGGCTTTAACTAGTGCTTCCATAATCAATGGATGCACGCCAGAATTATTATCGGATGCAAAACTTCTCATATTGATTTATTTTTTACAAAAAAACAGATTCTATCTTAGATAAGATGAAATGAAACGTTTTTTAACAAAATAAAGACCCCACTCTACCCCAAAAAAAAGCCTCCTTTCCATAGGGAAAGGAGGCTTTTATACTAAAACGAAAGATTTACATCATTCCGCCCATACCGCCCATGCCAGGAGCTCCTCCAGCCATTGGCATTTCTGGTTTTTCTTCTGGTTGATCTACAATAACACATTCTGTGGTTAAGAACATACCTGCAATAGAAGCTGCATTTTCTAATGCAACACGCGTTACTTTTGCTGGATCTACTACACCTGTTGCACGTAAATCTTCGTAAGTATCTGTGCGAGCATTGTAACCAAAGTCGCCTTTACCCTCACGCACTTTCTGCACCACAACAGCACCCTCTTTACCAGCATTAAACACAATCTGACGAAGAGGCTCTTCGATAGCACGTCTAACAATCTGGATACCTGTGGTCTCATCTTCATTGTCGCCCTTCATAGCTTCTAATGCATCGATAGCACGGATATAAGATACGCCACCACCGGCAACAATACCCTCTTCAATAGCTGCACGTGTAGCACAAAGTGCATCGTCTACGCGGTCTTTTTTCTCTTTCATCTCTACCTCAGAAGCAGCACCTATATACAATACAGCTACGCCACCAGATAGTTTAGCTAAACGCTCTTGTAATTTCTCTTTATCGTAGTCAGATGTAGTGTTGCTAATCTCTGCTTTGATAGCATTAACACGATCTTGAATCTTCTCTGTTGTACCTGCTCCATTAACAATAGTAGAATTCTCTTTAGAGATAACTACTTTGTCGCAAGTTCCCAACATCTCTAATGTAGCTTGTTCCAATTTGAAACCTTTCTCTTCGCTGATTACAACACCACCGGTAAGAATAGCCAAATCTTCTAACATTGCTTTTCTTCTATCGCCAAATCCTGGTGCTTTAACAGCACATATCTTTATTTGAGAACGAAGACGGTTAACAACCAATGTGGTTAATGCCTCGCTATCTACATCTTCTGCAATTATCAAAAGAGGTTTTCCGCTTTGTACAGCAGGCTCAAGGATAGGAAGTAGGTCTTTCAATACAGAAATTTTCTTGTCATAGATCAAGATATAAGGATGATCCATTTCGCATTCCATTTTCTCTGTATTGGTTACAAAATAGGGAGATAAATAACCGCGGTCAAATTGCATACCCTCTACAACACCCATTGTAGTACTGGTTCCTTTGGCTTCTTCAATAGTGATTACACCATCTTTGGTTACTTTGCGCATAGCATCTGTAATCAATTTACCAATAGTTGGGTCGTTATTAGCGGAGATAGTAGCAATCTGCTCAATCTTGTCGTAGTTATCGCCTACATTCTCTGCTTGAGAAGCAATAATCTCTACAGCTTTAGCAACGGCTTTGTCAATACCTCTTTTCAAATCCATTGGATTGGCACCGGCTGTAACATTCTTCAGACCTACATTGATAATAGATTGTGCTAATACAGTAGCAGTAGTTGTTCCGTCACCGGCATCATCACCTGTTTTAGAAGCAACCGATTTAACCAATTGTGCACCTGTGTTTTGGAAAGGTTCACTTAACTCTATCTCTTTGGCTACCGTTACACCATCTTTTGTGATGGCTGGTGCACCATATTTTTTTTCAATAATAACATTACGTCCTTTAGGGCCTAGGGTTACTTTAACTGCATTTGCTAATTTATCTACGCCTTTTTTAAGCTCGTCGCGTGCATCGAGATTAAATAATATATCTTTTGCCATAATCTTAATTGTTTATTTTACGTTATTATCCAAGAATTGCTAATACATCACTTTGACGCATAATCAAATATTTTACACCATCATGCTCTAACTCCGTGCCAGCATATTTGCCATACAACACTTTGTCTCCCTCTTTAAGTGCCATCTCTTCCTCTTTGGTTCCTTGACCCACTGCAACAATAGTACCATTCATAGGTTTCTCTTTGGCTGTATCTGGTATAATGATACCACCAATTGTTTTCTCTTCCACTGGTGCAGGAAGAATCAAAACTCTGTCTGCTAAAGGTTTTACATTCATAATAATTTATTTTAAGTTTATATTTTAATTGTATGCCTTAACGGCATTAATGGTACCACCAAAAGCATGCCATAATAGGTAAAAAGAGAAGAATTTAACTACTATTAAGCTTAATATTTTAGGTGTTTGTTGTAAAAAAGGAGCGGCAACAAAACAGGACTGCCATAAAAGTATGGATAGATACCAACAAAAAGAGGAGCGATGGGTTATATCGCTCCTCTTGTAATAAAAAAAAGGTTCTAGATTAACGTGCTGTCACCTTCAAATAGGAATATTTTTTCATTTGATAAGCAGTAAAAGCTGCTGAATAACTATTTTTACTTTGCTGCAACAGACTTTGTGCATCTAACAATTCACTTAATGGAATGGTACCAGCTTTATAGCAGTTTTGGTTTAACCGCATGTTCTCTGTAGCAGAAGCAATGGATGTTTTACCCAATAACACTTGCTTATAAGCCTCTTGCAACTCGCCCCAGGTCTGTTCCACCTGTACTTCCATCTGTTCACGACTGTTTGTACGCTCTAGTTTGGCACGTATGTAAGCTATTTTTTTCTGCTTAATGGCATGAGAACCGCCCCACCAATCGGATAAAGGGATATTTACCTGCAACATCCCCACCAAGAAGTTTTGATCTTTTCCCATGAAATCGTTGTAAACATAGCCTGCACTAACGCCTACAGAGGGTAAGCGTTTGCCTATCTCTATCTGCTTTTTCAATTTAAAGGCTGCCACATTTTTGTTTAATAAATGGGTCTCAGATCGCATCTCTACGGCCTGAGGAGCCTCAACAAAAAGCGCAGCAGGCGATTGCGGCATAGAGATATCGGGAGCAGCAATGGAAAAGCCTGCAGGAGAGATACCAATAAACTGACAAAGAGCTAATTGAAGGGTATGTAACCCATTCTCTACTTTTAAGCGATTACTTGCTATCTCTTGTTGTCGTAATTTCACACGCAACAAATCATTTCGAGTGGAGACACCAGCCTGAACGGCTTGGTCCACATCGTGATAAATCTGTTCTAGTTGCTTCTCGATAACTGTAATTGTTTTTAATTTCTCTCTACAATCAACGATTTGCCAAAAAAGATGTTCGGTAGTCAATAAGGTTTCATCGGTGGAGAGTTTCTGTCGGAGCTCTGCCGCTTCTTTACCTATTTTGGCTAATTTATTTCCATTTACTATTCTACCACCTGCAAAAATGGGTTGTGTTGCCATAATGGCAGCCATTTTTCCCTTTTTAAGCTTAGATAATGGCAAGGTACCCATCTGTGGGATAGTAATATCCATGTCGAGCATCTCTTTATTGGCTTGTAGATAAGATCCAGTTGCATGAATGGTTGGAAAATAGTTTGTAAAAGCTTCTTTCTGCTGCTCTTTTGACAGGTTCACATCGAGTTGCTTAGTGGTTAGTGTGATGTTATTTTTTAAAGCTAATTCTTTACATTGCTCTAGCGTATACTGCTGCTGCGCAGTAGCAGTAGTGGCCAAGAGCACAAAACAGCTTGCTATAATTAATTTCGTCTTCATATATCAATTATTTATTTCCAAATATTTTCCAATAAAAAACAGGTACTATAGTTACCACAAAAATAGTGGAAAAGAAGGTACCAAAAAAGATTACAATTCCCATAGGTGTCCATAACGAACTATCACTTAGAATCATAGGTACAACACCCACAGCAGTGGTAGCCGAGGTTAAAAAGATAGGTAACATACGTCTTTTTCCTGCATCCATAGCAGCCTCTTTGGCCGATATATGCGCATTGATTCGGAGATCTTGTGCATGGTCAAAAATCAGTATGATATTTCGAACAATGATACCAATCAAACTGATAATACCCAATATACAGGTTAATCCAAAACTTACGTTTAGGGCCCACAATCCTAGAGCAGCACCAAACAGACAGAGAGAAAGAGAAGTTAGAGCGGCTATGGCTAAACCTATCTTTTTATAATGGATGAGTAGGAAAAAGAAGACAATCACAATAGAGATAATCAAGCCACTCACAATTTGTGGAATTAAACGACTATCCGATTCTACCGATCCACCAATTTCGTAGGTAACATCCTCTGGTAAAGCTGCCTTAAAATCGCTATCCATCAATGCAATCACCTCTTTAAAGGCTGCATTATCATTCACACCACGCTTAGGCTGTGCTAAGACACTGATGCAGCGTACACCATTACGACGAATAACCTGACTGGCTTTCCACTCTGGTTGTACCGTGGCTATTTGACGAAGGGGAACAGATACACCTGGAATCATAGCAGAGATGTAGACATCTTTTACATCTGATAGGTGGTCTTTTTGCTCCTTTTTAATGCTTCGTAACGTGATTGGCAAGGCATAATCACCTTCCCACACCGATCCTAAAGAAACGCCACCGTAGTGCAATGCTAATTCCGACTCCACCATGGAACGCGACAAACCTAAACGTGCAATCTCGGTAGTGTTTAAATCGACAGCTACTCCTGGTGCTTTTTCTAAGAAATCAGTATGTATCCAATTAATAGAAGGTAGGGCGCGCATCTTCTTCATCAGCTGGTCGGCTGCCAACTGCAAATGAGCTAGATTATCCCCTTTAAAACGAATCTCAATTGGAATAGATGTACGCGAGTAATCTAATTGTTTTAATTTGACATAGGCATTGGGGAAATAATTAGCGTAGAAATTAGTGTAATCGTCTAAGAAAGAGGTGGTAGACGATATGGAGGTTGTATTCACAATAAACTGTGCATAGTTTTTACCGGCACTAATATAGGGTGCATAGCTGGTCTGGAAACGTGGAGAAGAGGTACCCATAAAAGAGGTAACCGACACAACACGTTCATCTTTTTTGAGCATATGCTCCAACGAATCGGCCACCAACTCGGTCTGATGGAGAGGTGCCCCTTGTGGTAAATAAATCTCCACCGCAAATTGATCTCTATCTGCAATTGGCATCATCCGTATAGGTATATCCATAAATAGAAGGATAGCAATAACAACGGATAAAACACCTATGCCCATGGTGATACAAGGAAACTTGAAAACCCAACCTAGGGCTTTCTCATAGTTACTTTGCACCCAATTAAGCATATTAAATGACTCTTTTTTGTCCTCTTTTATCTCTTTTGTTTTTTTAGCATGTAGTCCCTTCTTGATAATGGCATATTCTAATAATGGAATAAAAATCATAGCGATAAGCAAGGAGGTCATCAGAGAGATGGTTATTGTCCATGGAAAGAATTGAAGGAAATCTAAGAACATACCAGAGAGTGTGGCTAGCAAGGGGAAAAAGATAATACAGATACACAGTGTTGCTAGAAAAATAGACATAAAATAGTCTTTTGCACTGGATATAGCAGCATGCCAACGAGACATACCATTATCTAATCGCTCTAAATAGCCATCTATCACAATAATGGAGTTATCCACAATCATTCCTAATACCACAATTAATGCAGCTAGTGTAACTGTGTTAAGGGGTATTCCAATAATATACATCATACCTAAAGAGATAAAAATACTGATAGGGATAGATGTTGCAGCAACAATGGCCGATTTAAATGGAAACAGAACCATCAGCACTAAGATAACCACTAAGATAGAGACAAAAAGGTCGGTTAAGAAAGAGGAAACAGACTCCCCTACCACTTTGGGTTGATCGGCTATACGCTGTATAGAAACACTACTGGGTAGTTCTGCTTCAAACGTTTTCAACACCTTTTCTACCTCCTCACCATACTGCACAATGTTATTACCTTGCTGCATCTCCATAGAAAGCAGAATAGATTTTACACCATTATTGGTTATATAACTCGTGGGAGAGGGATAACGACGAACAATCTTAGCTACATCGCGTAGACGAACCACATTCCCCTGTTTATCGGATAAAACGATCTGACTCCCTACCTCTTTCTCTGAAGCAAAAACAGTAGAGATATGAATGGGTGCATTCACATCTGCCGATTCAACAATACCCCCAGAGGTGCTATAATATTGTGCAAACAGGGTGGTCATGAGTGTTCGGTAGTCAATATTGTAAAGCGCTAATTTATCTTTATCTAAAAAGATAGAAATTTCTTCGTTTTGCAAACCATAACTACGTAAATTAGAGACCGAGGGGATGGTTAATAATCTATCTTCTAATGTTTCAAGATAGGTCTTTAACTCTCTATAGGTCTTGTCTTTCGATTCTAAGGTAACCAACAGTGCAGAGGTATCTCCAAAATCATCTTTAGCTATTAAAGCCAAAACGCCGGAGGGTAAACTCATTTTAAAGGTTTGTAATCCCAACTTGATTTTCGACCATACCTCGTCTTTATTGTTTACATTGTCATTTAACTCTACCATAACAATCACCATTCCATTCTTAGAAATAGAATAGGTATCTTCTCGTTTTACCTCCTTAAAGGTGAATAGGTAACGCTCTAATGGCTTAGCTAGTTGCTCTTCTGCTTCTTCCGATGTGGCTCCTGGATATACACCAACCACTAATCCTTGACGTACAGTGAATTCGGGGAACTCCTGTTTTGACATATCCCCTAAGCCAAAGATACCGAGTACAACCGAAAGGAAGATCATTAAAAGCGTTATCTGATAGTAGCGCATTGTCCACTCTATAATTCCTTTACTTGCTTTCATAGTACCTCCACTTGCATGTTTTCACTAACTTTCTGATATCCCTTAACAATCACATGATCACCGTCTTGAAGACCTTTGGTAATCAATAAACCATCCTCAGTAAGATCGCCTACCTCTACGGGAAGCCTCTTTGCTCTATTGTTTACAACCACCCACACAAAATGTGAACCGTCATAATTAAGTTGCACAGCTCGGTTGGGTAACACATAAGCATTTAACTCGGGGGTAAGGGCTACGGTGACATTACATACCATGCCGGGAAGTAATTTTAAATCGGGATTGGCAAGTGCTATCTTTGCCTCATACATATGCGATAGACGATTGGCTACGATGCCTTTACGACTGATAACGCCCACAAATTCTTGTTGTTGAAGTGCACCAACACGAACGGTAGCCTGCTGCGTGTTTAAAGAGGTTATTTCATTTTCGGGAACAGAGATCAACACATTCACCGATTTGATTTGCAATAGGGTAAAAGCACGTTGTCCAATAACAACATTCTCGCCTACCTCAATAAACTTTTTGCCGATAATGCCATTAAACGGAGCACGTAAAACAGCATCCTCCAAATTACGTTTTGCAACTTTTTCTGCTGCAACAGCTTTTTTGTAAGAGGTTTCTACATCTATCCAACGTATAGCAGCAATACTTTTGCTTTCATAGAGTTTTTTCATTCGGTCGTAGCCATCTTTTGCTTGATATAAGATAGCTGCTGCAGCAGCATGAGCTTGTTCCAAATTTGCTCTATCTAAACGAGCAATCACGTTGCCTTTTTTAACTACGTCGCCTTCATCTACCAACACGCGTTCTACATTACCCATCACTTGAAAACTTAATAAAGCAGCATTCGATTCTTCAATCGTACCAATGTACTGCTTTACGTTAGATGAGCTGTTCTTTACCATCGTTTCTGTTTTTACAGGAACAACACGCGCTTTCTCTTCTTTTTTTTCTGTGCATCCTACTGTTAGTAACAGTAAGAATAAGCTTACATAATTTGTTAACTTCATACTTTATATCTCATATTTCAAATTTACACTCTTTAATTACGGCACAAATATATAGCTATTACGTCAATAACTATTAGCACTTTTTTCCTCAAAATTGTTCATAAATCCCTATTTTTCTTTTAAAACGGGAAAATATAACGTACATTTGCGAATAAGGTTATATATTAACTATGAGCCAATTACTTGTAAAAAATAAAACAATGCGAAAACAAGAAACGCCCTCTACTTTTACCACACAAAACATCTATTTTTCAGATGATATCGTACAGGGAATTAATTCTTTTTACAAAGAAAATAAATCGAATGCACTGATGGCTATTTGTCTAAATGGGACAGCTAATTTACTTATTGATTTTGAATCGTTCACCTTTTCTAGTAATGATTTACTACTTATCACCTCTTTTCAAACCAGCGAGTTGCTGAATAAAACGGACGATTTTCGTGCAATTATTATGACAGTAAATGAAGCTTTTATCAACCAGGCAATAATCAATTCGCAGAAAAAAATAGCGGCCTTAATGTATGCACAGCACAACCCTGTTACGGTGCTCACTGTAAGAGAAAAGAACAGTGTGATTCAGACCTGTCAGTTTATAAAAGACAAATTAGAATTTCATAATGAGACTTTTTACACGGAAACAATCCAGTCGTATATTATTGGCTTATTCTATGAAGTAGTAGGTATTGTTAGCCCCAAACAGATACAGAATTCTAAAAAGGCGTCTTACCGAAAGGAACAGCTTTTCAATCAATTTCTTGAGCTATTAGTAAAACACTACAAAAAGGAGCACAGGGTTAGCTTTTATGCCTCACAACTCTGTATATCTCCCAAGTATTTATCTACTCTCTGCACGGCAATTAGCAGAAAAACGCCAAGAGATTGGATAGATGACAACCTTATTATAGAAGCCAAAGTTTTATTAAGTCAAACGAACCGTACAATCAGCAGCATTTCTGACGAATTGAATTTTTACAGTCAGTCCTATTTTACGAAGTTCTTCCTTCGAAAGATGCAACAACTGCCCTCTGAATTTAGAAACAAACAATTATAGGCGTTGGAGATAAGAACGGATGAAGAGCTAACAGCTGCATCCGATATAAAAAAAGAGCATCAAAAAAGGCTACTCTCATTCGCATACAGCATACAACAACTCGTAACGAATGAAAGTAGCCCCCTTCAATCTATTCTTTAAAACTCTTCTTGGTAAAAAGCAACAACAGCTTCAATGCCTTTACGCATTAAACTG
>Ga0172377_10009265_pt1 | contig 10083 bp, 7 predicted proteins | sample Pumphouse3metaG_FD_119749 | JGI IMG/M metagenome (GOLD analysis project Ga0172377, IMG submission 119749) | Leachate microbial communities from a municipal landfill in Southern Ontario, Canada - Pumphouse #3 metaG | ecosystem: Engineered > Solid waste > Landfill > Unclassified | place: Canada... | reverse complement strand
GTCTTTCTGTTCGATTTTCTTCGTGTAGTTGCGGCGGCTAATCTTGTTGATCTCGGCAATCAGCACCCGCTCCTGCATTTTGAGCAATTGCGAGCAGTCCTGGATATAGACAGAACGGGTGATGGCGTTGGGTATGAGCGCGATGCTCTCCACCACATTGGAGATCAATCCCGCTCGCCTGATGGGATCATCACCCACCTCCTCGAGCAGGAGCTTCGTTTTGAAACGAATGAAATCGACCTCATTCTCCGCGATAAAACGGTTGAAATCCTCGGCGTTCTGCTTTTTGGCAAAGGAGTCGGGATCCTCACCGTCGGGCAGCAGCACCACCTTCACGTTCATGCCATCCTCCAGCAGCAGGTCGATACCTCTCAAGGCAGCCTTGATTCCGGCGGCATCGCCGTCGTAGAGCACCGTGATGTTCTCCGAGAAGCGGTGGATCATGCGTATCTGCCCGTGGGTGAGGGCTGTCCCCGACGAGGAGACAACATTCTCTATGCCTGCCTGATGCATGGAGAGCACATCGGTATATCCTTCCACCAGGAAGCATCTGTCCTGTTTTACAATCGCACTCTTGGCGAAGTAGATCCCATACAGCTCCTTGCTCTTGGAGTAGATCTCACTCTCGGGTGAATTGACATATTTCCCCACATTCTCTACCTTCCTGAGAATGCGCCCGCCAAAAGCGACCACCTTGCCCGACAAGGTATGGACAGGGAAGAGCACCCTGCCACGAAAACGATCCACCAGTGGCTGATTATGCTCCCCCCCGGCAGAGAGACCTGTTTTAAGCAGGAAATCACGTTTGTATCCCGCTTTCTGTGCTTCTGTTGAAAAGGCATCGCGCTGCTCGAGACTGTATCCCAGCTGGAATTTTTTGACAATATCATCGCGGAAACCTCTTTCACGGAAATAGCTCAGGCCTACAGCTTTCCCTTCGGGATGCGTATGGAGCATTTTTACGAAATAATCACGTGCATACTCATTCAGAATGAACATACTCTCACGATCGCTCTGTGCCTGCTTCTCCTCATCGGTGTACTCTTTTTCGACGACCTCGATATTGTATTTGCGGGCAAGGTACTTCAGCGCTTCATAGTAGGTGAGCTGCTCATGCTTCATCACGAAATGGATGGGTGATCCGCCTTCGCCACAGGCAAAGCATTTGCAGATGTTTTTAGAGGGAGAGACATAAAAAGAGGGTGTACGATCATCGTGAAAAGGACATAAACCCACGAAATTCACACCCCTGCGGCGCAGTGTAACAAAATCAGACACAACATCTACAATCTGTGCTGAATCCTGTATACGCCCTATAGTTATATGATCTATCATTTGGAATTTGTATGTTCAAGTAGTTTGCACCCATGTAGTAAAATTCGCAGATAGGCACCTCCTCTGTGACTGGATCAGAAATAAAATCTGAATTGAAATGATAAATAATCCGTTTATTACTGAAACAAAGATACACAAATTTCGTGTTACGCAATCAAAGATATATAGACCAAAGAAAATTCATAAAAAAATTTCATATATATAATTATAATCGTTACATTTGCAGGAACATTCCCGGATAAAAGTTGAAACTTTTTTGTTGTCTGCATCTATGGAAACAAATGAAAATCGCACAGGGCACTACCTATTCACCATTGTCGTACCCGTTTACAATGAGGAAGAGAATATCAGCCGGCTGGAAGAAAAACTTCGTTCTTATCTGCCGCAATCGCTTTATAAAACGTCTGTTTTGTTTGTCAACGACGGATCAACCGATGAGAGCGGAAAACACATCCGGGAAATATGTGAACGAAACAGCGATTTTTTTTATCTCGACCTGCAGGAGAATGGCGGGTTGAGCGCCGCCCTAAAAGCCGGTTTTGATTATTGTTTTTCGGAATTCACAGGATATATGGATGCAGATATGCAAACCGACGCGGAGGATTTCAACCTGCTCCTCCCCCATCTGGCCACGCATGAGTTTGTTACCGGCATACGTGCCGACAGAAAAGATTCGTTCTTCAAAAACCTGCAATCGAGAATTGCAAACGGTTATAGACGGATGATGACAGGTGATGGTGTGTCTGATACAGGATGCCCGTTGAAAGTGATGCAGACGAAATATGCCAAACGCATACCTATGTTCAATGGAATGCACCGTTTTTTGCCGGCATTAATCTTATTACAAAATGGTCGCATTCGCCAGGTTCCCGTCCGTCACTATCCCCGCGTGGCAGGAAAATCGAAATATCATTTATGGAACCGACTCACCGGCCCTTTTATTGATTGTTTTGCTTACCGTTGGATGAAAAAGCGGTACATCAATTACCATATCGGGGCCAGTAATTTAGATTGATTATGCAGCAAAGTGCAGTCTGGATTTATGCGATCGGCTTTCTGGCACAGGCATTTTTTTCAGCCCGGTTACTCTACCAGTGGTTTGTTACCGAGAAAGCAAAAAAAGTCCTCTCCCCACCGGCATTTTGGATATTGAGCATTCTCGGCTCTTTTCTGCTTTTCATATATGGTGTGTTAAGGAGTGATTTTGCGATTATCCTCGGACAGTTGATTACTTATTATATCTATTTGTGGAACCTGAATATGCAGGGACTATGGGAAAAAGTGAATCCGGTTTTAAGAATGATGCTGTTGGTAATCCCTATCGTTGCTATTGCATTCCTGCTAAATGATATAAAGACATTCACCGCTACATTTATCCATAATGAAAATATTCCACTATGGTTGTTGATTTTCGGCGCTGCCGGGCAGGTTTTGTTCACATTCCGGTTTATCTATCAATGGATCTATTCGGCAACTCATCACCAATCCCTGTTGCCGGTGGGATTCTGGATCATCAGCCTGCTGGGTTCGGCAAGCATTATTGCTTACGGCATTATTAGGATCGATCCGGTGCTGATACTCGGTCAGTCGTTCGGCTTTGTGGCTTATATCCGTAATTTGATGATCGCGTATTCATATAAAAAATTATCAATATAATGAGAAATAAGTATCCTTACCTCATCTGGTTTATCGCACTACTGCCGGTAATGATACTCCGCGATTACACACCCGATAATGAGCTTCGTTATTTAAGTATCGTGGATGAGGCATTACGTAATGGTGACATCTTCACCTTCACCAATCAGGGTGAGATATATGCCGATAAGCCACCCTTCTATTTCTGGCTGATGATGGTGGGTAAAACAGTGCTGGGAGGCCATCGGATGTGGTATTTATCCTTGTTGTCGTTCCTGCCTGCGATGGTAGTCGTGTCAACGATGACAAAATGGGTACGGCAGGAGAATGAAGAGATGAAGGGTAATGCAGCGCTTATGCTGATGACTGCGGGTCTTTTTGCCGGTCTTGCCATTGTTGTGCGGATGGATATGCTGATGACCATGTTTATCACATTGGCGCTCTATACTTTCTTTAAAATGTATCAGGGAGATGCAACGAAAAGAGACCCTTACCTCTTTCCTCTGTATGTTTTTCTTGCTCTTTTTTCGAAAGGACCTGTAGGTGTCATGATCCCCCTGTTATCAACGCTGCTTTTTCTGTTATACCGGCGGAAATTACGCACATGGCACCTCTATTGGGGTTGGAGAAGCATGCTGATCCTATTGCTGGGATGCGGTATCTGGTTCACCGGTGTTTATCTTGAATCGGGGAGTGAGTACCTCAACAACCTGCTGGTGCATCAAACCGTCGGCAGGGGCATCAATGCCTTCCATCACAAACGTCCCTTCTATTATTATCTCATTTCAGTATGGTACTCTCTGGCTCCCTGGATGCTTCTCTCGATAGGCGTGATAGTGGCAGCGATGATCCGAAGGAAAATTCAAACCGAGATGGAGCATTTTTTCCTGATAATCATCCTGTCCTCCTTCGTCATGTTGTCCCTTATCAGCTCTAAGCTCGCCGTATACATGCTTCCTGCATTTCCGTTTTTCATTTATCTCGCTGCGATATTGCTGAAAAAATTCGAGTCACAAAACGTCTGGCTGCGACTCTCTCTGGCTATTCCGGCTGTTGCGCCGGCCTCGTCATTACCTGTCACCGTTTTTTTGTCGCAAAGCGCCGGCACCTCCTTCATCGGCATTCCGTTGGTATATGTTGCGTCGGCAGTGCTCACACTCAGCAGCTTGTTTGTTTTGTTTGCGCTGTTCCGGAGGAGAGAGCTGCATGAACCGATCCGGATAATGGCATATGGGATTTTACTGAGCCTGTTCATCGCCGGGTTAGCAATCCCACAGCTGAATACTTACCTGGGGTGGAGCCGCCTGTGTGAAAAAGCATCTCAACTGGCCGTTGAGAAACAGCGGTCAGATTATTATGTATACGGAATCTCACGTGCTGAAAGCATGGATGTATTTTTGAAGCAGGACGTTCAGATAACCACAAGAGAGGCAATTGTGAATAATTCGCTGGCAGGACAACTACTCCTGCTGCCGGAGAAAACGATTATCAACGATGCCGGCATTCGCTCGGTAATAGGTGCAAAAGAACAATATAGCGTAGGCAAATATATGATTGTTGTATTTTAATGAGACAGAATGAAAATATTGGTTACCGGTGCTGCCGGATTTATAGGTTTTAATGTCGTCAACAGGCTGCTCAAACAAGGACATGAAGTGGTTGGACTGGATAATATCAACGACTATTACGATGTCCGCCTGAAATATGCCCGGCTGGCAGAAGCCGGGATCAGGCAGGAGAAGATAAAAGCAGAAGAGTGTGTGCAGAGTGAAAAATTCCCCACCTATCAGTTTATTCAACTTGACCTGATGGAGCGGGAGGCTATCTTTTCACTTTTCCGCAGCGAGAGATTTAATTACGTTATCAACCTGGCTGCACAGGCAGGTGTAAGGTACTCGCTTGAAAATCCGCTGACCTATATCTATTCCAATGTGGTGGGATTCACCCATATCCTTGAAGCGTGCCATCTTTCACCCGTTCAACACCTTGTTTATGCCAGCTCAAGCAGCGTTTACGGTGAGGATACACCTATTCCCTATTCAGAATCGGCCTGCACCGATCATCCGGTAAGTATATACGCTGCAACAAAAAAAGCGAACGAGCTGCTGGCTTATACCTACAGTAAACTGTATCACCTGCCTGCAACAGGTATCCGTTTTTTTACGGTTTACGGTCCCTGGGGGCGTCCCGATATGGCGCCCTGGCTCTTCACGTCTGCCATTTTAAATGGTGAACCGATCACAGTATTCAACAACGGGAATATGCAGCGTGATTTTACCTATATCGATGATGTGGTGGAGGGGGTGCTGAAGATTATCCCTTCAGCTCCGCAAGCTGAAATACCTCATATGCTCTACAATATGGGTTGTTCCACACCGGTGCAATTGATGGATTTTATTGGAATCATTGAGAAGATATCCGGGAAAAAGGCAGTGCTGGAAATGAAGGGTATGCAACCCGGTGATGTTATTTCAACCTATGCCGACAACTCACTGCTCCGCGAACATTTCGGGTACAAACCTGCTACAACAGTTGAAACAGGAATCAGCATATTTTACGAGTGGTTCAATCATTACACTGAGAAGCATAATCACCATTGAAGAAGCATTTGACGCTCGTTGACCTGCACGATAAGTGACACCTGCCCGTTAAATGAAACGATACACCTTCGTTCATTCGCTGCGGAGTTGCAAACTTAATTGCAGTAACCATCATTGATAATTTTCTGACGTGAAAAAAGCGATTTTAGAAAATAATACCCTACATTTGTCATCGTCAAATCTAATTCAGATACGATTAAATATTTATAGAATGGACAAAATCGACTGGTCAAATATCTCATTTGGCTATATGAAAACAGACTACAATGTTCGCTGCTACTACCGCGACGGAAAATGGAGTGCACCTGAGCTGGAGACTTCAGAATATCTGAACCTCCATATTGCTGCCACAAGCCTCCACTATGGCCAGGAAGCATTTGAAGGACTGAAGGCTTTCAGGGGCAGAGACGGCAAAGTGCGTATTTTCCGCATGAGGGATAACGCACAACGTCTGCAGACCTCCTGCCGTGGCATCATGATGGCCGAACTACCTGTAGAGATGTTCGAAGAGATGGTATTGCTTGCCGTACAGAAGAACGAACGATTTGTCCCCCCCTACGAGAGCGGAGCAGCACTCTATATCCGGCCCCTGTTGATAGGCACCAGCGCACAGGTGGGTGTGAAGCCGGCGAAAGAGTATACTTTCCTGATATTTGTGACGCCGGTAGGTCCCTACTTCAAAGAGGGGTTCAAGCCAACCCCCATGGTGATCATGCGGGAATATGACCGTGCAGCACCACTCGGCACCGGGACATACAAGGTAGGAGGAAACTACGCCGCCAGCCTGCAGTCAGGTGAGAAGGCACATGAAATGGGTTATTCCGCCGTGCTCTATCTCGATGCCAAAGAGAAGAAATACCTCGATGAATGCGGTCCGGCCAACTTCTTCGGAATCAAAGAGAATACCTACATCACCCCGAAATCGACTTCGATCCTACCCTCCATCACCAACAAGAGCCTGATGCAACTGGCTGAGGAGATGGGGTTAAAGGTGGAACGTCGTCCTGTTCCGGAGGAAGAGCTGGCGACCTTTGAAGAGGCTGGCGCCTGCGGTACTGCTGCCGTGATCAGTCCGATATTACGGATCGATGATCTCAGTGAGAAGAGAACCTACCAAATCTCAAAAGACGGGAAGGCAGGACCTATCAGTGAGAAGCTGTACCATAAACTTCGCGCGATACAGTATGGCGATGAGCCTGACAGGTATGGCTGGGTTACGGTAGTGGATTAAATCGAGTATTCCACTTCTTATAGGGTTGTATTGAGAGAGAAGAGTTATAATATCTCACATTACCGGTCACCTCCGGTCCGAGCCAGTCAGGTTTCTCAAAAGTTTCTTCCTCACTTTCAAGCTCGACTTCAGCTATCAGCAATCCTTCGTTCTCACCGTAGAACTCATCCACCTCAAAGATGTGTTTGCCTGCCCGAACAAGATAACGGGTTTTATCAATCACGGCATCTTCACACAGCAGCAGCATCTCTTCTGCATCTTCCACAGGTATCTCATATTCCCACTCATGGCGCTTGATCATCCCTTCCATCTCTGCACTTTTAATGGTGATATAAGCTTTATCTCCCTTTGTACGCACACGAATAACGCTGATACCTGAAATGGATAGGTAGCCCTGTTTGATGGCAAAACGGGTGAAAGCATGCGATTTGTAATCTCCGTTCACCAGAAATTTACGTTCAATTTCGTATCCCATATATGATTGGTTTAATAGCTTATAACAAACGAAAGGAGAAACTGTTTTGAGACTTTAAAAGGGTAAAAATAAATAACTATGTTTTTAAATCTGCGTAATCACTACGAAAAAATAAAAACATAGTTAAGATTTTGGTTGGATTAAATAAAAATCAATGCGCGTAATTCTATTCTTTATTCAATGAATCTGAAACAAAAATAATATATTCACTTTGATTAGTAAATTATTTTACCCTTCATCACCTGCTAATCGAGGAATTTTTCCACACAAAAAATTAATTTAACTTTCCATGAATTATTTATACCTTTAAATCCTCAAATCAAAAAAATCAAGTACAATGAAAAGGTTCATACAGACAGCATTTCTGCTGACCGGATTTTTATTCCTGTCGCTGCAGTTGTTTTCACAACTCTCACTACCTGCCATGTTCACCGACAACATGGTTCTTCAGCAAAAAACAGAGGCTCCGATGTGGGGTAAAGCGCAACCCAACAGCAGTGTGAAGATCGTACCCTCATGGGACAGGAAAGCGTACAGTGCACAGGCTGATGCAGCAGGACAATGGAAAACAACCATTCCAACCCCTTCAGCCGGTGGTCCCTACCAGATCAAGGTAACTGCAACGAACAGTATCACGCTCAACAATGTGATGATTGGTGAAGTGTGGATCTGCTCGGGTCAGTCGAACATGGAGATGCCATTGTCCGGATGGGGAAAAATAAATAATTATGAAAAAGAGATTGCTGCAGCAGATTATCCTAAGATCCGCCTGCTACAGGTTGAAAAAGCGACAAGCAGCTATCCATTGGACGATGTGAACGTAGTCTCAGGTGGCTGGCAGGAATGTTCTCCCGCCACCATCTCCGGTTTCTCAGCTACAGCTTATTTTTTCGGACGCGATCTCTTCCGAAGCCTGGATATCCCCATCGGGTTGATTCATACATCATGGGGTGGTACACGCGCCGAAGCATGGACAAGCAAAGAGTCACTGATGATGATGCCCGATTTTAGGCAGAGTGCGGAGGAATTTGCGCAGCTGCCGCGGGATAAGGAGCAGCAGAAAGTTTTTTTCCGGAAAAAATCTGAGGAGTGGAACGATGATGTGACCAGCAGAGACTTCGGCTTCCTGAATAACGAAGCAGTTGCAGCGAAATCTTCTTTTCACGACGATGACTGGATAAGTGTTTCCCTGCCGGGTCCATGGGAAAATAATGGCCTTCCTGAGTTTGACGGTTTTGCCTGGTTCAGAAAAACGATTGATATCCCTGAAAACTGGGAGGGGAATGATCTGACACTCTCACTGGGAGCTGTGGACGATAGTGAGGTGACCTGGTTCAACGGAGAAATCATCGGCAGCACCGATGGTGCCGGCACACCGAGGAAGTATCTGATTCCTGCCGAAAAGGTGAAGAAAGGAAATGCCGTCATCGCTGTAAGGGTTTTAGATACAGGCGGTTTAGGCGGCTTTGCTGGAAAGGAGACAGATCTCTACATTGCACCTGTGGGCAAAGAGACCTTGAGAGAGAATCTGACTGAGGGATGGAAATTCAGGACATCAGTGAACCTGAATGATGTAGGTCCGCAGCCACAGAATAATATAAACAGTCCCCACAACCCCTCCACACTCTATAATGCCATGATCGCCCCTGTCGTACCTTACGCCATCAAAGGGGCCATCTGGTATCAGGGTGAGAGCAACGCCGGCAGGGCTTACCAGTACAGGACACTCTTCCCGCTGATGATCAACGACTGGCGTGCAAAGTGGGGATACGCGTTCCCTTTCTATTTTGTACAGCTGGCCAATTTTATGCAGCAAAAAGAGGAGCCGGGAGAGTCAAGTTGGGCCGAGCTGCGTGAAGCACAGCTGCAGACACTCCGTTTAGAGCATACAGGGATGGCAGTGATCATCGACATCGGCGACGCTGCTGATATCCATCCCAAGAACAAACAGGATGTGGGTAAGCGACTGGCATTGCAGGCACGCGAGAAGACGTACGGACAAAAGATCACCGGATCGGGACCGTTGTACCAATCCTATACGATCGAAAACGGGAAAATCAGGATCTCTTTTGCACCCAATCCCTCAAAGATGGTAGCCATAGAGGGAGTGTTAAAAGGATTCTCCATTGCCGGTCCCGACAAAAAGTTCGTCTGGGCCGATGCCGTGATCGAGGGTGATCAGGTGGTGGTAAGCTCACCCGAAGTTCCCTTCCCTCTTGCCGTTCGCTATGCCTGGGCTGACAACCCTCTCTGTAACCTGTTCAACGAAGCAGGACTTCCTGCCTCTCCTTTCAGAACGGATGACTGGGCGGGAGTGACGATTCATAACAAGTGAAAATATTCGATCTATGAAAAATAAAAATATTTTCTTCTTCATTTTGTTCTTCCTATCATTCCCATTATCGGCGCAACAGATAACCATTCCGATAGAGACACAGAACTGCGCCGTTGTCTTACAAACGGACAATCACAAACGACTCAAAATTATCTATACGGGCAGAACCCTGAAAGTGAAGAATGAGTATGCCGAAACGGGGAAGGTTTTCAACCTGCGGTCGCAGGGAGCCGCATCGAACAACAATGCGTTAGCCGTTGCAGGGATTGACAACAATTTCACGGAGCCGGCCATCGCCGTGGTCCATGCGGATGGCAATAACTCGCTGGACCTGCTGTATGAAAGTCATACCACCTCAGAAACAGCAGATGGAGCCACACTCACCACCGTGACACTCCGTGATCCGGTATATCCCTTTTTTGTGGAACTCTATTACAAAGCCTGGAAAAAGGAGGATGTGATTGAACAATGG
>Ga0172377_10009263_pt1 | contig 10084 bp, 8 predicted proteins | sample Pumphouse3metaG_FD_119749 | JGI IMG/M metagenome (GOLD analysis project Ga0172377, IMG submission 119749) | Leachate microbial communities from a municipal landfill in Southern Ontario, Canada - Pumphouse #3 metaG | ecosystem: Engineered > Solid waste > Landfill > Unclassified | place: Canada... | reverse complement strand
TTAGTGGGAATTGTCCTCGTCTTGTTGAAAATCCCTGCAACTATCATCGGCATCGGTCTCTTATTGACCGGAGCCGGCTTAGCCATTCCGATCTTCTTAGGCGGCCTCTTAGAATTAGTGATACGCAAGAGAACCACAGGTCAGGAAAACAAGATTCAATTGGTTTCTGCAGGATTACTTGGCGGCGAAGGTATTACCGGAACCTTGCTGGCGATAATCGCAATGTTCTCCGGCTGATACATTATCTGAACTTGAGCTTTAAAAAAAATGGCTTTCTCGGATTGAGAAAGCCATTTTTGGTCTAACGCCTAACCTTCAGCCTTCTTTGAATATTTTTTCTGATAGACAAAGCGCATCAGGATTGATTCCCATCTGACAATCGGTTTTTGTTGCGTAATTCTGGCGATATGCGCTGCGCGTGCGTTTTTCTCTAAGACTGCGCGCACGCTATAGGCGTCGAGCTCATCCTTCCCGAAACAGAGGGCGCAGCCCTTTTCAGGATCAAACACCACGCTGTTACGTCCGCGTCTGTCGCTTATCGCAGGTCCGCAGATCTGTGCAAAATCATCTAAATAGGGCGAGAGACCGCTTTTCAGAAAATCTTGCACTAAAGGATCGCGCGATTGCACGCAGATCTCTTCCTTGCCTCGCTTGTCGGCCGTCTGTGTTATCTTCTCTTCGCTCTCGTTATGAGAAATTGAACTGCGATTGAGAGCTTCTTTGCCGCTGAGCTCTGCGAATGTTTCGCGAGCGAACTCTTCCAGCAACGCTGCCCTAGCAATTGCCTCTTCTTTACTGGACGCCAATACCAGCGCGCCGTGCCTTTCCATCAGAATGCATTTGCTTCTGCTTTGCTCAAGTGTGCTCTGCATATTCCGATGCAGCTTGGAAGTACCGGGCAAGGCGTAGCCTGCGAGCGGCAACGTCTCCCCTCCCAGTCCTGCAGCGTATTCACCACTCAGTGGGAAAGAGTTTCCATAAAGCGACAGAGCTGAGGCAAAGATCTGATGCGTATGAACCACATAATTGACTTCCGGAAAAAGCCTGTAGACAATCGCATGCATGGGCATCTCGGAAGACGGTTTGCCCGGGCTGACAATTTCTGTTGTTTCGGGCAAAAGATTGATCTTTACCTGGTCCTTTGGCTGCAACCTCGTGTACGCTTTGCCGCTGGGAGTAATGAGAAAACTATTGGCATCCAAACGGCTACTGAAGTTTCCCCAAGTGCGAACGACTAGCCCTTGGGCAAGCAGCTCATGGGACAAGTCGATAATGTCCGCACTAAGCTCCAGTTCTGCGCTGTTCAGTTTTTTCACAGTCATAAGCACATTCGCTTTCCAATTATTTTTCTATGTTCACCACGTTAGCAAAGACGCGATCGAAGCAATTCAAAGCCTCATCAATCAGGGCGTCATCATAGGCAGCGCTGGTGTAAAGCCTGCTGCCGGCCAGTGTCACAACGCCTTCTGCCATGTAGGCTGATCCCATATGCTCCATCTCTTGTTTTCGGATTGAGGTTTGATCTAATACTGCGGGTATAGTCCAGGGTTTTTTCCAGTTGACAGTGAAATGCACAGTACCAACGGTTTCAAGGTGACAAATCGAGCCTTGGTTGAACGCAACGAAAGGTAGATCGTGTTTCTCGATCAATTTCTTCAGGCCAGCGGTCAGACGATCGCCATTGGCATTGGCCTTTTCGCAAGCCGATGTTTCCACAATGCGCTCGATTGTGTAATAGCCTGCTAAAGCTGTCAGGGGGTTAGCTGCTAAGGTTCCGCCGACTAGGGCTTTCTTGACTTTATCTCCGGTCTGAATACCTGCGGCCAGATATTTCATGAATTCTTGTCTACCGCCCAGTCCGCCTGCGCTTGGATAACCTCCACCAATGACTTTACCGAAGACAGTTAGATCCGGCTCGATATTCATAATGCCTTGTGCACCGTGGGGTGAGAGGCGGAAAGCCGTCACAACCTCATCGAAAATCAGCAGAGCACCATATTCGCGGCAGAGACGCGCTACGCCTTCCACAAATTCTTGCGAAATGGGTCTGGTTCCGCTCTCCGGGCCAACCGGTTCCAGCATGATTGCAGCAGTTCCACCGCGCAGTTTATTACGACGTAGTTTCCGCTCTAGTGCATTCAAATCACCGGGGAAAAACTCATCTATGTGCTTGAACATTTTCAAGGGCACGCCATGAGCTTGAGTAAATTTGCTTCCCGGAACACGAATCCCGTAGGCCAGCTGATCTGACCAGCCATGATAAGCTCCGCCCATCTTTAGCACTCGTTTGTTTTTCGTAGCTAGGCGCGCGACGCGGATTGCGGCCATACAAGCTTCTGTCCCTGAGTTGAACATGCGCAACCAATTTACTGCCGGCATCAGCTCGCTGACTAATTTAGCCAATTTATATTCATATTCGTGGAAAAGCCCTGTCGAAGGTCCGCAGGTGTTTAATAAATCGATAACCTTCTCACGCACTTCCGGCGGGTTGGAAGCATAAACAATTGGTCCCCCCGCTTGCAGGAAATCTAAATATTTATTGTCGTCGATGTCTGTCAAATAAGCACCGTTGGCTCCTGTAAAAACTAAAGGAAAAGGGTGATTGAAAGCTAAGTTATGCTGGACTCCTCCGGGAATATAATTCTTGGCTTCATCAATCATCTCTTTGCTCTTGCTACATTTCTGAGCGTAGTATTCGTTCTCGTATTTAGCTAAGGCCTCCCGAGAAATAGAGTGTATCGGCTTTTTAATTAAGTCGTCTAACTCACTTGTAATTCTGTCAACTGTCGCCTGACTCAGATCTATCATATTGCTGCCTCCTTCTGCACATGCCTTCCTGAGTGAATCATTACTCACTTTCTAAAAATTAGACTATTTTCTCTATTAAGTCAAGTGATTTTTAATTATACTTGCTTTATTAGTGAAAAATGTTAGAATTTAGCCATCAGCGAGTGAATTATTACTCATTTACAAATAGAGGTGTTAGCCAGTGCAATATACTAGTCAACGTTTTGATCGACTCGATGAAAGCAAACAGCAAAGAGTACTTCAAGCTGCCATCAGTGAGTTCGCAGCCCGCGGTTACGAGGCAGCCAACATCAACAAGATTGCTGAGGTTGCAGATATTTCAGTCGGTTCGCTCTATAAGTATTTTGACAGCAAAGAAGATTTATTCTTGTACGTGATTCAAATCAGCTCCAACTTGATAGAAAATGAATTACGAGCTGTTAACGAGGCACCCTTCATGAACGTTGAAGACAAGATTGAGAAAGTTCTGCGTATTATCCTTCGTACTAATCGAGAGCAAAACGACTTGATCCGGCTCTATCTCCAACTCGCTTCCAGCACTTACGATGACATGACGGAACAACTCGGCTTTAATCTGGAAAACTTCACTGCCAACTGCTATCGGAAAATCTTGCAAGATGGCCAGACAAAAGGTGAAGTACGTGCTGACATTGATCCGGCCATGGCGGCTTATCATCTGGATAATATTTTCATGGCTCTCCAATACTCCTATACCAGTGGATATTTGCGCGAGCGTTATCGTATATACGTAAAAGAAGGAATTGATTCGAGTGAAAACGACGAATTTGTAATTGCGGAAACCATGAAGTTTCTGCGCGGTGCTTTGTTGAGCAAGAATGTTTGATGCGAGGAGATAGCTATGTTCATTCTGACCTACGACATTGGAACTACAGGCGTGAAGACCTGTCTATTTAAGCTTCTCGGAGGTAACCAGGATGACAAAGGCAGCAAGTCATTACAACTGATAGAGACAGCTTTCGGAGACTACGATCTACGCATTCTAGCGGACGGTGGGGCGGAACAAGATCCGGATGAATGGTGGTCGGCCATTGTTGACACTACAAATGCCATCGCGGAGCAGCATCCGGATGCCGCAGAAGACATTGCCGGCATCAGCTTTTGTTCTCAAATGCAAAGCGTCATCTTGGTGGATGAGAGCGGTCGCCACGTAAGACCTTCCATGAGCTATATGGACCAACGCGCAGGAGACATAAAAGCAAAATACAGCGGTCCCGGTCCTAAGATTGCCGATGTTGGTATTCCTTTTCTGATAAAAAGCATGCTGCAAACGGGGGTGGTTTCGGCCAGTGACAAGGACCCTTTCTGGAAGTATCTCTGGGTCAAAGAAAATGAGCCGGAGGTTTTCAGGAGAGTCCATAAATGGCTTGACGTTAAAGAGACTATCATCGCCCGTATGACGGGACGTTTCGTGCGCAGCCGTGACAGTGCTTTCACCATGATGTTGTTGAACAAAAACGATGAAAAGCCTGCTTACGCCTTACCGCTAGTGCGCAGTTTGGGGATAGACGAGTCTCATTTGCCTGAGATTATCGAATCCACGGATATGGTCGGTGGACTCTTGCCGGAAATAGCGGCCGAGCTGGGGCTAAAGACCGGCACAGCTGTTTTTGCAGGAGGCGGTGACTCTTCCCTCTCCTCTATCGGAGCCGGCTGCGTAGCCCCTGGAGACACACATATCTACATGGGCACCAGTGGTTGGGCCTCAACCGTAACAGACAAAAGGATCACTGATACTCAGGCTTTGGTGGCCTCGGTAGTTGGAGTTCAAGCCGGACTTTATAATTATTTTGCTGAACTGGAAACTGCCGGCAAATGTCTAGAATGGGTCCGTGACCACCTCGCCTTAGATGAAATCAATATTTATCTAACGAAAGTTTCAGTATCCGATGAACCGGAGTGCCAATATACTTCTCTCTATGACTATCTTTCCGAAGTTATCAGCACTTGTCCCAGCGGATCGGGCGGAGTCATCTTCACGCCATGGCTGCACGGTAATCGTTGCCCCTTTGAGGATTCCAAAGCGCGCGGCATGTTCCTAAACATTGGACTCGAAACCGGAAAAACCGAACTCTTACGCGCTGTTGTCGAAGGCGTCTGCTACCACATGCGCTGGTTCATCGAGATGATCGAGAAGAAGATGGAAATAAAGACTCCTATACGTTTTATAGGCGGAGGTGCTTTGTCTTCAGTCACAGCAGGTATTTTGGCGGATGTCTTGCAGCGTCCCATTGAGACCATTGAAGATCCGCAAAATTTCGGAGCTGTCGGCGCAGCGCTACTCGTTGCAGCAGGACTGGGCGAACTCAGTGATTTGAGCGAAGCCAAAAACATAGTTAAAGCAAGTGCGCTCTACACCCCTGATGCTGAGGCAAGGGTCGTTCATGAGCGCAACTATGAGGTGTTTAAAGAACTTTATAAAATGAATAAAGCAGCGTTCCAGACTTTGAACGCAAACGTGAATTAGTTAAAGGAGACAATATGGCAAGTCCGGTTCCTCTTAAATCAAAAGAATCGCTGGTACAGGCGATCAAATTCACTCTGCTCTCTCTTTCCGCTGGATTGATTGAAGCCGGCTCTTTCGTTCTGCTCGAACGTCTGACCGCCCTATCCTACGATTTCAAACATGTTATTTCGATCGTCTTATCGGTCCTCTGGAATTTCACACTGAATCGTCGCTACACATTCAAGTCGGCCAACAACGTTCCCATAGCCATGATTAAGGTAGCACTATTTTACGTAGTGTTTATTCCTCTCACGGCGTGGCTAGGTCAGATGGCCTCTAACAACAATGTCAATGATTATTTGATAAAGATTCCGACCATGCTTCTAAACTTCGTCGGAGAATTTCTCTGGTGGAAGTTTGTCGTTTTCCGCGGAACTGAAAACACGAACAAATTAGCTCAAGAAAAAGCGGCTAAAGCTGATTAGTAAAAAAAGCGCTCATCCTATCCAGGGTGAGCGCTCACTTATTAGCCCATGAACTGCATCATGCCTTCCCACCAATTGCCGTTATCCCAAGGGAAGTTACCACGCCAAAAGGCAAGGAACAGAGAACCAAAGGCGATGGTCAATATGATCGATATTACTAAGCCGATCAACATCATAATCAGTGCTGCACGAGCAAAGTTCCTTCGGTTAATGTTGCCGGAACTGTTAAAGGCCCAGACCAACAACAGAATTAAATTAACAAGAGGAATCAGCATTAGCAAAAACATGCCGATATACTGACCCACAGTTAGGGGTGCATCCATTACCGGCTGTGGATAATACTGCTGCTCGGGAGGATAGTTATATTGACCACTCTGGCCTTCCCCCTGCTCTGCAATAGGACTCACTTCAGCTCCGCAATTCGTACAATATCTGGTGCCGTCCGGTAAGACTTCACCGCAACTCTCACATCTCATCTTAAGCCTCCTTTTTGCCGGCTATAAAATAGCCGAAAACTGATACTTATTAAAGTATATTATATTATTCGCATAAAGAGTTGTAATGTATGACGCAAAATTTGATGTTTCGACAAATTGGGGATTTCGATGCTACGAAGCCGCAGTCCCGCCGTATATGGTCGACTTGTAGCAAAATTAGAGATTTAAAAAAGACATAGCCACTCAATTGCGGCTATGTCTTAGATAAGATAAATTAATCTATCCTACTTAGGCTTGATCCTGTTCGAGCATGTAGAGTAGGAGGTCAACAATAAGCATCGAATAGCCCCACTCATTGTCATACCAGCTGACTATCTTGAAGAAACGTTTCTCATCAGGCAGGTTATTGCCCAAAGTGGCTTGTGAATCATAAAGCGAACCGTGTGCATCATGAATGACATCGGAGGAAACAATGGGCTCATCCACATAAGACAATGTGTTCTTGAGGTAAGTTTCGGATGCTTTCTTCATCAAACTGTCGATTTCTTCGATAGAAGTGTCGCGCTTAGCTGTAAAAGTAAGATCGATTACTGATCCGGTTGCGATCGGTACACGGAAAGCCATGCCGGTCAAGATGCCTTTAACATCAGGCAAGACTTCGCCAACTGCTTTGGCGGCACCGGTTGAAGCCGGAATAATGTTAATGGCTGCTGCGCGGCCATTACGATAATCTTTGGCTGAAGGTCCGTCTACCAACTTCTGAGTAGCTGTATAGGCGTGAATAGTGGTCATTAGGCCCTTTTCAATACCGATACCTTCCTTCAGAAGGACATAGACGATAGGTGCGAGACAGTTAGTGGTACAAGAAGCGTTAGAGACGATATGATCTTCTGCCGGATCATAGTCATCGTGGTTAACGCCCATGACGAAGGTCTTAACCCCACCCTTACCAGGAGCTGTGATAACAACTTTTCTGGCGCCGGCGTCGATGTGACCTTGAGCTGCATCGCGACTTGTAAAGAGGCCGGTAGCCTCGATAACGTATTCTACACCGAGTTCTTTCCAAGGAAGATCTGCGGGGTTTCTTTCAGCTTTAATAACACGGGTCTTGTGCTTGCCATCAACAACGATCACGTCGTTAGCTTCCAGTGAAGAATCAGATTTCTCAGTTGTTAGATCTCCAAAGAAGCGTCCTTGTGTTGAGTCATATTTCAGTTGATACACGAAATAATCAGCATCTGTGGCCATGTCGGTAACTGCTACCACATCTACCTTATCACCGAGGATACCTGCCTCGATCATGCCACGGTAGACAAGACGTCCGATACGTCCAAATCCATTAATTGCGACTTTAATTGCCATAATTTAAGTCCTTTCTATTTTCCAAATACTTTTCTTTTCTTTCTTATATCTGCCAAGGAAGCATTATAGCCTTTCAGAGGCTAATCAGCAATGAATATATTATCACAGTTATAATTTGTCAAAAGGTCAGATGACACAGAAATTTTCCAAAAAGAAGGGGGTATTGACAATTAACCCCCTTCAAATACTAAATTGTTTTACGAACTACTAGCGCTTCAAGATTTGCTCTTTCGCTGCACGTGTTTCGTCCGGTCGAGCTATCGGGGTACCATGTGGCGCACCCTTAACCAGCTCGGGATTAGTTTCACATTCTTTAGCGATGTCGATGAAGGCTTGCGCCAGTGCATCCAAATCGCGCCAGGTTTCTGTTTCCGTAGGTTCAACCATCATGGCCTCGTTAACAACCATGGGGAAATAAACGGTCGGCGGATGGAAACCATAGTCAATCAGTCGCTTGGCGATATCGTTTGTATTGATATCGTATTTTTCTTTCTGCCAAGCACTAGTGATAACGAACTCATGCATACAAGGCTCGTCGAAAGGCAGATCATAATACTCCTTGACCCGCTCCATAATGTAGCGAGCGTTGGCGACTGCACCTTCGGATACTTGTTGCAGGCCTTCAGCTCCATTACGCAGCACGTAGGCATAAGTACGGATCAAAACTCCAAAAGAGCCGACGAAAGAACGCAGCATACCAATGCTGTCAGGCATATCATAGTCTAAGGTGAAGCTGTCTTCTTCCTTGACCACTACAGGACGGGGCAGATACTTTTTCAAGAAATCTTTACATCCTACCGGACCGGCACCGGGACCACCGCCACCGTGAGGTGTCGATAAGCTCTTGTGTACGTTCAAGTGAACGCAGTCAAAGCCCATATCGCCAGGTCGGGCATGCATCATGATGGCGTTAAGGTTGGCACCGTCGTAATAGCACAGGCCTCCGCAGTCATGAACCATCTTGGTAATTTCGTCAATATTGCAGTCGAAGAGACCTAAAGTATTGGGGTTGGTCAGCATGAGACCTGCGACGTCGTCTCCCATCACTTCTGCCAATGAGTCAAGATCAACTAGTCCGTGTTCATTCGACTTAACTTCTCTGACCTTATAACCGGCCATTGCTGCTGTTGCAGGGTTAGTGCCGTGCGCAGCGTCAGGAACGATGATGGTGTCACGTTTAGTGTCACCTCTTTCCTCATGGTAAGCCTTGATCAGTAGAATACCTGCCAGTTCACCGTGTGCTCCGGCAGCCGGTTGGAAAGTGTAAGCATCCATACCGGTCAGGTCATTGAGTTGTTGCTCCAGATCATAGAGTAGCTCTAAGCTTCCCTGAACAGTCTCACAGGGCTGGTAAGGATGAACGTTGGCAAAACCTGGCAAAGCTGCCATGTCTTCGTTCACCTTCGGGTTATATTTCATCGTACAGGAACCGAGTGGATAGGTTCCGATTTCAACGCTGAAGTTTTTGTTCGACATATTAGTGAAATGGCGAATCGCAGAAATCTCATCTACGTTAGGTATATCAGGCATTTCAGCACGATAGTTATCGCCGTAATAAGCAGCCAGATCCGGCATCTCAACATCAAGAGGACGGATGAAACTGCTTTCGTAAGAATCAGATCCGATTGTGAAAATCAATGGGGTATCTTTTAGCATTGTCATATTATTCCTCCTCTCTTATTGCGAATCAGCCAGTCGGACGACGGTATCTACGAACTTGTCCATGGCCTGCTTTGTTTTCTTTTCAGTGACCGCCAAGAGCCACATTGTGTCGTCTACGACGAGTCCACCGAAAATTTTCTCTTCCAGTAAATCTTTATTCAGTTTGTTGAGGTCAAGATCACCGGTAGGCTTGACAGCAAATTCACGGAAGACCGCAGCATCATAAACTTTTTCGAACAATCCGCTAGCTACAAGTTTTTCCTGCAAGTAAAGCGCCTTGGCTGCTGATTGCTCGGCTACGTCTCTGATGCCGGATGCTCCCATAAGCGCCAGCCAGATTGTAGCTGATGTTGCCATCAGTGCCTGGGACGTACAAATGTTTGAAGTAGCGCGCTCACGGCGAATATGCTGTTCACGAGCCTGAATGGTCAGAACGTAGCTGGTTTTGCCATCGCGATCGACAGTTTCACCAGCAATACGACCTGGCATTTTACGCAAGAGTTTTTGAGTAACTGCCATATAGCCTACGCCGGGACCGCCGAATGTCATAGGAATACCCAAAGCTTGAGCTTCACCGGTAACGATATCGACGCCTTTATCTCCGGGTCGCTGTAGCAAAGCAAGGCTGATAAGATCGCAAGAGGCGGCTGCAAGAGCGCCTACCGCATGAGCCTTCTCAACTACAAGTGAGAGATCTTCTACGACGCCGTAGAAATTCGGGCTCTGTACCATAAAGCAGGCATAGCCCTTTTCTTCCGGGAAATCCGCAGTCTTGCCGTCTTCATCTAAAGCACCAAGTACGACCTCAACATCAGCTGCTTCGCAATAGGTCTGAATGGTCTCGATGTACTCAGGGTGCAAACCTT
>Ga0172377_10009262_pt1 | contig 10084 bp, 5 predicted proteins | sample Pumphouse3metaG_FD_119749 | JGI IMG/M metagenome (GOLD analysis project Ga0172377, IMG submission 119749) | Leachate microbial communities from a municipal landfill in Southern Ontario, Canada - Pumphouse #3 metaG | ecosystem: Engineered > Solid waste > Landfill > Unclassified | place: Canada... | reverse complement strand
GCGTCGTTTTTGTTTTCAAACATGGGTTGTTTTGGCGATGTCTTTCTGTATATTTTGAACAATCTGGGTATTTTTTTTATATTATCGAATGCGGCTGTTGGGATATCATGCATTTTTGTTGATATTTCAAACATTGCATTTTTGGAAAAATTGCACGTAGCGGCGCACGGCCGTGCGTCGTATGTCGCAACAATTTTTTTACAACGGGAAAAAACGGGGAAATGTAACAGGACGCGATGACGTATTGAAATGCAATGACGTATCGGGATGCGGTAACGTAGAGACGCAATATTTTGCGTCTCTATAATCGTCAAATTTGGCATCCAAAATTCGTGGATATAAAATAGGTGAATTGGCATAAAAATATTGGTTTGAAATACCGGAACATTTCCGTTTATAAAATTGGATGAATTTGTGGTTATGCCAAATCATATTCACGGAATAATTGAAATTGCCAAAACCAATGATGAACGGGAAAATATAACGGGACGCGATGACGTATTGAAATGTAATGACGTAACGGGATGCGGTAACGTAGAGACGCAATATTTTGCGTCTCTACAATCGTCAAATTTGGCATTCATAATTCGTGGATATAAAAACGGGGAAATGTTCCACCTTGCGTTTTTGCAGATCTTAATCATCCTAAAAAGAAGCCGTTTGAATTCAACCGCAGAGAACGCAGAGAAACACAGAAATTATTGGGCCTGTTTGGCTGATCATTGATATTCGTGCTTTTGGATGTCCTTTTTTTGCGAAATATAATTCATAATAAAAAGTCTAGTTTTTTGAGTTACTGTCGTCAGAGTTCAGACAATCCTTTTTTTTATTTCTGACTCGCACATTGTGAAACTACAGAAAAACGCACTCTTTTCGATAATATGGCATTTTTTTATTGGAAATAACTGTGGAAATGTTTTTGATGAATATTCGTGGGTAAAATGGTTCGCAATTATCGTTTTGCATGTTGAGACGCACGGCTATGCCTGCGGCGAGTGATGAGTTATGAATGCTGAGTTATGAGTTAAATTAACTCTTAATTGAACACCGTTTTTCCGTTGATGTGCCATATCCCAATATAGCGTTCAACAATACAAGAAAGCGCGCAGATCTCCCCAAAAATATCATTATCGAAATACGTGAAAAGAAGACGTCCTCATTACGACGGCATGTTTGGGGAAGATTCCGGAGCCGCACGGTTGCGCGTTTCTACGAGGGGATCCCATAAATCAATGGTTCTGGGATCAACAAAGACGTATGGACAGGTATCTTTTTTGCGGAAATATTATTTTTCCACAAATTATAAAACTTTAAAGTGTCAGGATTCCGCATGGCGGAATTGTAATATGATTTTCACCAGGGGGTATTTTTATTTTTTTGAGCTTATTGCCGCAACAGTCGATGATTAGTCCCGTATGTTTTATATTTGTATGAATATATATATCGGGAGAAGTGGAAGCGTTTGCTATTATTATGTGCTTGTTTTCAAAAGGATTTAAATCAATATGAAAAAATTCTTGATAGATAACTGTTATTATTTCATCGTTATTTTCAGTGGAAACGATAGGATAATTTAATTCAGGATGAGGAGCGGAGATTTTATTATGCAGAAGGAGATCGCGATTCTTTTTCCAAAAGGCAAGGATAAAGCGCAGCATCTTTTGATGCGTTGTGGAAAGCTTTTTTAGTTGAACGGAAATCTGCGGCACACTGAATATTATATTCCATATTTGACGCGCTGCTGATTCCACGGATTCACTTAAATTCCAGCCGAGCATATCTGAATGAATCGCAGTATTGCCTGATAATAGCCGCAAATTGATAATTCGACGGCGATTGGCAATGCGATCACCCGGACAATCACTGGCTCGGAAAATATTTGCTAGCCGACGCATTTCTGGGCCGATATAATCTTGCCGATATTCGATTAAAAAGTCCGATTGCTTCGCCCTAAAATTACCATGTAAAGTACAATTTGATTGATGCAATTGTACCGTTAAATCCGTTAAGAGTTTATTGACGGCTTCAGGTATATTTTTAATATCTCGGCCGGCAAAGGATTCTTTGATAGCAGGATCTATCGCATCTTTGGGCAGAGCAAAGCGATCCAAAAAGTCAATCTTAAATCCGTCTAATTGTAAATCAGTGGCTAGCGCACAGAATTTTTTTATGATCATTTTACGTATTTCGGGAAAACGCGGGTCGATGATCCAGCTTTTAATGCCGGAAGCATAGAAGAGCATTTTGTTTTTAAATAAAGAATAAGCAGCACTTTTTTCGCCGATAAAAGGCAAGGCAATCCAGAGGATGTATTTTACGCCCATAGCTTTGATACGGGCAACATGCTTTGCCATGTCGGGGAAACGGGTGGTATCGACTTCCCAATCACCGGCAAAACTGTAACCTTCTAAAGAGTTTACCCTTTGCCAACCGTCATCAATAATAACTGTTTTGATGCCGTAATCTAAGCTGGCCTTGACTTCAGATTCTACAGCAGCGGCGGTAATGGTGCGATGATAGCTGTACCAGGTGGAATAAACGGGCTCATAGGCGGCCGGTGGAATAAAACATGGCGTTAAATTGGGAAAGGATTCCCACCACAGCGAAGTGTCTGCAAGTGCTTTTTCAAAGGGGATATCTCGTAAATCAAGCCGAAGTTCTACTTGATATTTTTTTAATTCAGGCAAATGATTAAATTTTAGGGAACAACTAATGGTAAAATTACTTTCGTCTACACCGGCATAAAAATGAATTTTATGTTCCGCATCAGAAAGCGCTGCTGTGACACGGCTATGACCATTAGCGCCAATAAGTGCATATGCTGGAACATTTCGCGTTAGTTCCGATGTGATTGTATTTAACCAAGATGGGGGTAAAAATTGCGGATAGTTTTCGCCAATTTTTCCGGCTAACGCATTCCATCGATACTGAATATCATGTTGTGGTATGTTCCATGAAATACTGAATGGTCTAGGCGTATGTGCAAATGTCAGTTTTATAATACTGACTTCATTTTCGGTTTGATGTTCAAACTGGAACTCAGAGGGGGCTGTTGAAACCCCTTCTAATTCTATTTGAATGGAAGATGATAAAGAAAAAATCATTATTTTATGGTTGTCCAATTTTTATCGTTGATTATTTTGTCAAATGAGCATAGAAAGGAAAAAACACCAATCGTGTTTTTGAAAGAATAAAAAGAAAGCAGGGTAAGCACTTACGCATTTCTCTTGCTTTTCTTATCCTTAAAATCTATTATTGTAATAATCAGATTATTTTAATATATAGTCTGATATTTTTTTAGAAATTAAGACTTTGTTGAAAGTCAATCTGAAATGTGGGGAGCTCAAATAGGTCTATTTTATTAAATATCCCCTTGTTATGATACGTTTTTCTATTTTATCCTTATTTAATAAGAACAATGTTTTTATGGAAACCCAAGTTGTAATTTTATTTTAACTAGGTTACACATAGTTTCGGCATTTTTTTGATGAGTACGATTTCATTTTAATTATTGTGTGATTTGTTGCATAATTTTATATTCTTTGCTTAAATTGTAGCAAGGTAAAATTACAGAAAGAGTGGGTCTCCGTTCAGTTTTCCATTTTCATTAAACAAAATTTTAGCGATATTTTTATTTAAAACATGAATTTTGGATTTCTTTTTTTCCAATTTTTTTTTTGTTGTCATAAGGGGTCTTTGTTCCCCTTATTTTTTTATAAAATTGAACAAATCAGATAGGATTCTACTATTTAGGATGGTTTTTCTTTCGTGAACCGAGCTTCCGTTATTGATGTACCTGAGTCACACCGCCATAACTAAAATAACTTCTTGATGTAAAATAATTTATCGTTTCGCTTTCAACGTGTCCATCTCCAAAAGCGATATTTACGTTTTTTCCGTGATTGATTGAAATATTTTGGCCTTTTAATCCAGCAAATATAACTGCTATTCCAAAATTATTATTCTGTCCGGACATCCAAGAATCCATGAATAATGGATATTCTGAAGTTGATTTCATCTCGCGATAAGTTGTATAATAACAACTACTAGCAGGGTTGAGGAAGACATTACCAAATTTTGCAATAGCAGCGCGGGAAGAAGCATATGTCGGGTTAGCCATTAGCCAAGCTCCGTAAGTTATATTATATTTTTCTAAGTTATTACTATAGCTAATATATTGTTTCGGATCATCTTTTGTTGGGCATAACATTGACTTAAAAGACAGATCATAATACTCATTCATAAACCAGCTCCAACGGCAGTATCCAAAACCAGAAATCTTTACGGAGACTGGCAGAAAACTATCGTTGTCATCGGTATAAAATTGACTTGTCAGAGCACAATGTTTTAAATTGTTAACACAAGAAATTGTCCTCGCTTTTTCTCTTGCTTTGCTAAGTGCTGGTAGTAACATCGATGCCAAAATGGCGATGATTGCAATAACAACCAGCAGCTCTATTAGAGTGAAATTCTTATAAGGGGCGTTACATTTTTCATTCTCAAGATCATTTGTTAAGTCTGATTTACACATCATTTTTTTATCCTTTTTTTTTAGATTTGACTCTTTATGCTATTGTTTTAATTCAATAAATTATCGTTGTTATTTTTTTCCCGTAGGTATTTCAGTTGAATCGGGCCGATATGCCTTCACCTCTTTTCAGCAATTACCACGTCTGAGAGATACCACTCCCCGGAATTGTTTTTATGGATAACTCGGTTTCGGCTGGTAAAAAAATTGATTGTTTTTAAGTTGCCGTGCCATGTCTGATCGTTTGCTCCCCCCCAATACGTTTGGAACTTTGTTTTTCCTATTTCGATGCAATGTGGCGACCAGAGTGTTGCGGCATTGATTGGGACAAGGTACTGAAAGATTTGTCCGGTTTCATCGGTTAAGCGTACTCCTATTTCGTATATATCTTTGGTTAGAATGTTGAAATAGATTTTATGGGGAACGGATGGCTTCTTCAATTCATGATAGATAGAAGCATAAACGGCATTATTCATAAATTTGAATTTAAAATGTAGAGCGGGGGTCTTACTCAAATCGTGTGAAAGATGTAAATTTCCGAAACAAAAATTCGTTGTTTCATTTTTTAAATCGAGATGCCAATCTGTCAACGGAAGTTTCCACCCTGGTTCTATGCGCTCGGTTGCGGTCGTCTTCGTTGATCCTTTGTTTAAAAGGAAAGCAGCATTTAAATTAGTAGAGTCTTTTATGTTGATGCTATTTCCACAATGCAAAAAACCTTTGGTTTGTGAACCGTCATTGTCATAGACATTCAATGAAAATAAGACCATTGTATTTTTTTGAAATTGATCGAGTCCGAGTGTTGATGCGGGAATTTTGACGTAATACGAAAAAAGATTGTTTGGTTTGCAGATGATTGTTGCTGTTATTTCAGATGTTTTTTCCCATTTTTCTTTTTGCAAGCGTCGGTTGATTATTGCCGTGTTTGTTTTTAAATAGACTGAATATGTTTTGGGGTGGTGGTTTATTTCTTTTGCATTAGACAGCGAAAATTCTATCCGATCGCCATTGAATTTAGGGCAAAATTTATTATCGGAAACGTTGACGTAAACGTAAAGATTTGAGTTGTCCCATTGGGCGGATAAAGAGGCATCAAGGTCTTTGGTTGAATATTCTGGGGAGTCATTGATCATGGTATAGTGATTATTGATGCCAAAGTTATAAAACAAAGGCTGTTTTTCTTTTTGAAAGATTTTGATTGTTGTTTGGAATTGAGTGGAGAGAGGGAGATATCCTGGAATAACTTTAGAAATTTTTAATCCGCGAAGATTTCCTTTCAGAATAAGAGGCCTGTTTTTTATGGAGATGACGAGGGCAGTGGGATCATAATTTTTCCATTCTTTGCCAGCGGCCCAATTTTGCATTCCCCATTGGCGTATGATGCTTGATTGTCCAGCAAAAAAGAGCTCAACGGAACTACCTATGGCAGGATCTCGTCTTAATATCAGTTGGTACTCTTGATCTTTTGTTGAGGTCCAGAAGGCAATGGCGGTTTTACTGTCTGGCAATTTATATTTAAGTGCGTAAATATCGGGATATTCCAACTCAATTCTTTTTTCAAAGTCCCCGTTTAACATAAGTTGGTTGATGCTCTTTACACAGGAAAAACTATCTTTCGGCGTGTAATCAGCTTTGATTAAGCCAAAATTACACTCTTTGTCGGTGCGATCAAAACCGTCATCCTGAAAATCGTAGTACCAAACTCCCTTCATTGCTGGTAATGTTTTTGCTAGTAGAAATAATCTAGCGGTATTTTCGGCGGCGCTAGTTTCTGTATTTATTGAAGTCGTGGTTTGGATCGACCAGCCTGTCTCTGTGGCATAAATCGGAAACGATTTTCCGTGGTTATATTTTTTTAGAAGAAGATCAAGTTTTTTGATGCGAGCAACCCAATTTTCGGCATTTGCCTCGTAAAGATTAATGGCAACGCCATCACAGTAATGGAGCATCTTTAACTTCAAAACGGATTCAACAACTTCCAGCCCCATACAAAAGCTGTTGGAAAGAACAACTGCGTTGGGATCGATGGATTTAATTCGTTTATAGGTGCTTTCTAAAAGATTAAAATAGTTTTCAGCGTTGTTCCCTTTTCCCTTAAAGGCTGCCATCGCACAGCCACCAAACCATTCATTCCAAATCTGATAGATAACGGGGCGTCCTTTCATATAGCGTACTAAAAATGCGGCAAAATCAGTATACCCCTTTATGGTGTCAGGAGTCTGAGGAAATCCCGGCGTATATAGCGCATTGCCATGGTTGAAAATAATAAGCGGAGTGATGCCGTTTGAGTAACAGGTATCAAGATAATCCTTAAACATTTGAGGAATCTCATAAACGCCTTTTTCCTTTTCCCATTGTTCCCAACAGGCACTTTCTCGAATCGTATTGAAGCCAGCTTGCATAACTAAGTCCATATTAAGCGTGACTCGCCCTTTTCGATGTCCACCGAAATGAGTCATCGTTCCCATTAAGAATGGTGCTTTATCTCTGCTTTCATTGCCAATGCATGCCGAACTTAATATTGCAAAAAAACTCAGTCCTAAAACTAAAATAGATCTTTTGAAATTTTGAAAATAATTTATTCTCATTTGTTATTCTTTTTCTTTATGGCTTTACTAAAAAATAAATACAACGATTATCCCAGTGAATAATTGCTTGACTAAATTTGCGTCGTCGTTAAAAGAAGATTTGATTTGTCGTGCTGCGTTTCTCATTTGTCGGTACTTTGACGGACTTTTGATTTTTTCTAATCGTAAAAACAAGTATTATTTGCTATCTTTACTTTATAATCGGTAAGAAAGAGTCTATATGATAACAAAATTGCTTTCGTTATTTTTCTTCGGCCATAAGCATAACACGCATAACTCAAGCCTGAAAGAGCACTCGCAACATTTTGTTTGACATAAGTATCCCTATAGCTTGAGGACAACCAAGCGTTTTATGCTTTAATCATGAATCTATGTCTATTTCTCGTTTTTAGGTCATCATCGTAAATTCTTATGTTGATATCTTGAATTTGTATATAATAATCTGATTATTATTCTATTTAGTCTGACTATTATTTTAAGTAATATATAATTAAATAGTGATTTGTCAAGGTCTTTAAGCTTTAAAGAAGAAATATTTTTTTATTGATAGAAGTGTTTTTTTAGATTATGGTTATATAAGTATATCACGTGGTTATTAAGAACGAACAAAGGTCCCGTTTTGAGTAGATTTTTAGGATAATCAATATAATTTATTGTATTTATTTTATTTTTTTGACGCTACCTCGAAGAATAAGTTTGGGTTGAATTTTATATTGCAATGATTTGTAGTCGCGTGATTTTATCATTTTTTCAAGAAGTAAGATTGTGCGATATCCGAATTTATTAATATCAATTTCGATACAGGAGAGGGGCGGATTAAAATAGGGAGCAAAGCCGCTTTCGCCGCCATAGGAGAGAATAGAAATATCTTTAGGGACATTAAGATTTAATTCAAACAGTACACGTAGAGCCGCAGCTCCTCCTGAAAGAGATAAGGTGAAAATGGCATCAAATTTGGGTCTGTTGCGTTGTTTCATGAATTGGTTAAACCGCTGATAGCAGAGATTCAGGGTGTCGTCTCCTTGGACTAAATGCATATCGGCAATAAATTGATTTCCGGAAGGGATCCCCAGTTTTTTTGCGGTGATTTGGTAGCCGCGTAAGCGTTCTTGAGTTGTGCTTTCGTGTGGTTGATCTCTTAGGACGAGGATATTTCTATGCCCCAGGTCATAGAGTGTTTGAGCGGCAAGTTTGCCGACGGCGTAGTCGTCGATGCAGACATTGGCGATTGCGGTATCTTTAAGATGTTGCAGAAGGACGACGACTGGGCGTGATGGGCGTTTTAGTGCTTGCAGTAGATCTTTATCAATAATTTGTGATGGAGGAATGAGTACGCAGCCATCTACATTTTCCATTGCTTTTTGGAAGTCAAAAGATTCAAGGGAGTTATAGGTAGAGTCAATTATTTGCCAGTTTTGTTCTTGTCCTGTTTCATAGAGGCCGCGTAGGATAGGATCGAATCCAGGCGAAACGGAATCAGGGCGGATAACACAAATTTTTTTAGAGAAGTGGTTATTAATAGAAGCGACGAGATAGCGTTGTTTCCCGAATTTACGCGTTATCAGTTTTTCTCCAGCCAGAGTTTTTAAGGCTTGGATAATGGTTCCGTGAGAAAATCCGAATTTTGCGATCAGCACTTTTGTTATAGGAAGGACATCGCCAGGTGTTAAAGTATTGATATAATTTCGTAATTGAACAGCGGCTTGATAGTGTTTTGTTTCGGTTAAAATTTTAGGCATACAATTTCTTGTTTGAAGGGTTATTTGCTTATTTTATATTTGGTTGTGAATAAGAGAAGTTCTTTTTTTGTTAAAATTTTATTTGAGATCTGGCATGGTTGTGATAGGGCGTTTCTACAGGGTTATGTTAGTATTATTAATGAGATTGTAAAAAAGGAATTTATTATTGTTGGGTGTTCGTAGCTTTATAATAAAATGTAATGGCGAAGGTGTTTTTTTTCTGGGTGTTTAGAGGAGCAGTTTTGGTGTTATTTTTATTTTTGCAGATTTGGGTGATGTGCTATTTTAAATTGTTATGTGACAGAGTTTTTATAACGCGGATTTTCTTGTTAAAAATCAAAATTATTTACTCTTATTTTTCATTATGGCTACGTGCTGATTTTTTTGTGATTTTTGCCGGTTGCCATTCGCAATTTTTAATATAATTTTTACTTATAAGCCCAATTTCATTTCATTTAACTAGAAGCGTGCTCGTGATTCTAAATAATGATTTCTTGTCTGAGAATACTCTAATACCTCTTGTTTGTTTTTTCAACTTTTTATTCTGAAATTCTATATATTTATGGTGCATCAGGTAATTTAATGGGTAAACTCAAGATTCTTGTTCTGACTGAATATCAGAAACGTATCTAGGTCAAAGTCAAGAAGTTATGCATAGGTATCGGTCCGACGAGAATGGGATGCCATCTCGTCGGAGTCGGGACGCTGACTGTGTGTAACTTTTTATTACATCCAATAATACTATTTTTGCTATCAACAACTTGTGACTTTAGCTACGTGAGATTAACTACGTGAGTACTTGGATTCATGTCATGTTTTGACGGGTTTTAAGTCCCTTTTGTCATTTAATTTCGCCCACGAAATTTTTCGAAGAGCCTTTCTGGTTACTAGAACAATAGTGCTATGGTAAATTTGTCACATTTTTAAATTTCAATTTAAGCTATGCTCAAAACGTGGTAAGTCAAATGCCAGAAAGAACAGCACATTCTCCGGGATCAGATTTTCTTGCACCACTGATACTTGTCACGGTCTCATATAGTGACGTTTTAATGATTTATTACTCGTAAAGTTGCATTGATTAGGGGTAGAGACAACTTTTGGGAGCATAACCCAAGTTGCTCTTCTATATGTTATAAGTCATTGGTAACAAACATCCGCAAAAAAATTTAGGGCACTACAAGCTTTCATTCGTTTTTTTATGGGAAAACAATTATCATAGAAAAATATTT
>Ga0172377_10009258_pt1 | contig 10086 bp, 5 predicted proteins | sample Pumphouse3metaG_FD_119749 | JGI IMG/M metagenome (GOLD analysis project Ga0172377, IMG submission 119749) | Leachate microbial communities from a municipal landfill in Southern Ontario, Canada - Pumphouse #3 metaG | ecosystem: Engineered > Solid waste > Landfill > Unclassified | place: Canada... | reverse complement strand
TATATGAGCGATGGACTCTGGCAAACTGGTCCTGTGGCAAGCATGCTTCATATTTTTTCATCGTTTCACTTTTAAGCCAGTGGCCTTCTTCTGTATGTATGGAAACATAATCATCTTCTGCTTTCAAAAATACAATATTTTCTATAGCAATAACCTTAATCTTCTGTCCGACCTTAACGGTTATGCGTTCGATTTTCTTATGATCGTCTGGTTCAGAACAGTCATTGTTACTGTCATCAGGAAGACTTTCTTCTATCTTTTCCGGTTGATTACTTAAATAGTACCAGCGAAAGGCTATATATATTATTATCAGGGAGAAGATGCGGGGAACAAGTTGTGAAATAAATGCGCTGATATATTCCGGATACACTATGTTTGCTGCTAATAGTTCAATGCCTGAGAACAAGATCAGGCAAATGACGCAATATCCTATATTTACAGCTAAATGGATAGAGGCATTCAATGATTCAAAATGACTGAAAGTATATATGCTCCATATTACAACAGCTCCGATATAAAATAAAAATGAACAGAGGATGGCATCTGTAAGAATGGCATAAGCCGGCATCTTCGATGAATATCCGAAAACTAAGGCATAGGTGAAACCGGTTATTGTACTCAATAATATATGATTCCGCCTGACGTAGTAGTCATATAATATCGGATTTTTCAGCATCGTATACTGCCTCCACCTAAAATCATATTTGCCTTAATTACTAATTTCCGGTCAATATAATTTCCGTTTCCTATTCTTTTATCTTCAAATGCTCCTAAGAATGAGTCAGTAACCACTTCTATATGCCAGTCTTCGGGGACGATGATATCTGCACCACCACAAATAGCATTAATTTCAAGTGTTGTTTCTCCTTCAGGAAGAGTGGTCTTACGAAGATCAAGTTTTATTCCTCCCATCACAGTCTGGATTTCTCCTCCACGGAAGACTGGTTCGAGAAATATCTCATCGATACCATTCATAATCAAATGATAATCGATCCTGCCATCCCCCTTATCTTTATGCGAGTGACTCATGCTGGATCCTTGGCATCCACTCATATATTGCCTGTGGGTGCATCTATGACAACTGTGGTGAGTAATCATTAATAATCCGACAAAAATGATTACGACCGGCCAGAATACATTGTGAAAGGTAGCATCAGAATAGGGAAGACCGACAAGTGGTGCGAATTTCGGGAACAGAAAGAATGCTCCGAATAGGAAAGTGGCTATTCCTAAACTGTAATGATGGTAATAGAATTGTGTGATACCTATTACTATTAATAGCATTTGCCATGATAGTATGATGGGTTTCCACTCGATAGGTAATACACCAAAGTTGAACAGAAGATAAATGACTCCGACTAATATAACAAGAATACCCCAAAAGAGATTTCTTAAACCATTTTTTCTCATTTTATTTCATTTATTGATTAAAAAACAATCACAGAAGTTGCATCTGTGTTTTATAAATTTTGTACAAAGTTAGTGATTCAAAATCAAATTTACAACCCTATTTCGGTAAACCTATCTTTTATTATCGGTGAAGTGAACAAGGAAAGTATTTATTTTTGTTTTTTGTCCCTACAGGTTTTATCATTCCAGAAATTTTATTTAAATTTGTACCACGCTTTATTAGGGAAAGGATGTTGGTATGCCATTAAGATTACCGGATAAATTACCGGCTATAGAGATTCTGAAGAAAGAGAACATTTTCGTTATGGATGAAACACGGGCTCATAGTCAGGAGATTCGTCCGTTGAAGATTGTTATCCTTAATTTGATGCCTTTAAAGATTACGACTGAGACGGACTTGATCCGTCTATTGTCCAATACACCTCTTCAGTTGGAAATTTATTTTATGAAATTGAAGAGTCATACCCCTAAAAACACACCGATTGAACACATGATTATGTTTTACAAGGATTTTGAAGAACTTCGGAAGCATAAGTTTGATGGGATGATCGTGACAGGGGCACCGGTTGAGACTTTGAATTTTGAAGATGTAGAGTACTGGAAGGAAGTGGAAGGCATTTTCGATTGGGCACGTACCCATGTTACTTCCACATTGTATATCTGTTGGGCAGCACAGGCTGCATTATATCATTTTTATGGGATTCCTAAGTATGTGTTATCAAAAAAAATGTTTGGCATTTTCGATTCCCGTATTCTGGATCCTCTACTGCCTATTTTCCGGGGCTTTGATGATGTGTTCAGTATGCCCCAGAGCCGTCATACGGAAGTGCACCGGGAAGATATAGAGAAGATTTCCGACTTACATATTATCGCTGAATCACCTGATAGTGGGGTAACCGTTGTGATGTCGCGTAATGGAAGGGATTTTTATTTGACCGGACACTTGGAATATGCTCCTTATACTCTTGATAAGGAGTATAAGCGTGATTTTGGCAAACGAGATGATGTGGATATCCCTCTGAATTATTATATCAATAATGATCCGCATAATAAACCACTTGTAACATGGCGGTCTTCTGCCAATCTTTTTTACAGTAATTGGATCAATTATTATGTTTATCAGGAGACTCCTTATAATATCGAAGAAATCAAATAAGCCTGAAGTAGAAGATTCGGGCAAGCAACTAATTATATTGATGGGTGTGAGATGAGACGGTTAGAACTTTTGGCACCGGCAAAGAATTTGCAAATAGGCATTGCAGCCATTGACCATGGAGCAGATGCTGTGTATATTGGTGCTGTTGAATTTGGTGCCCGTCAGGCTGCCGGGAATTCTATTGATGATATCCGGCAGTTGTGTGAATATGCCCATCGCTTTGAAGTAAAGGTTTATGTAACCGTCAATACGATAGTGTATGATAAGGAATTAGATGCAGTCAAAGAATTACTGCTACAACTGTCTGCCATTCATGTTGATGGCGTTCTCATACAAGATATGGGACTCTTGGAATTGGGTGAGCAGAGCAATATTCCTTTTCATGCCAGTACTCAATGTGACATCAGGACGATAGAAAAGGTCCGTTGGTTGAAATCACTTGGCTTTCGACGGGCTGTTCTGGCTCGTGAACTATCTTTGGATGAAATCCGGGAAATTCATGCAGCTGTTCCTGATATAGAACTCGAAGTTTTTGTCCATGGTGCTCTTTGCGTGAGTTATTCGGGGGTATGCTATGCTTCCCAGTATGCCTTTAACCGTTCCGCCAATCGTGGAAACTGTGCCCAGTTTTGCAGGTTGAAGTTCAATCTGGAGGACAGTGAAGGTAAAATCATTGAAAAGCAGCGGTACATGTTATCGTTGAAAGATCTGTGCCATTCAGATCACCTTGAGGAATTAGCCGATGCTGGTGCATGTTCTTTTAAGATAGAAGGGCGGCTGAAAGACATGGATTATGTAAAGAATGTGGTATCCGCATATTCTCAGGAACTTGACCGACTTGTTATGCGTAGACCGGAAGATTTCTGTCGCTCATCACGGGGGAAAGTACTATATACTTTTAAACCCGATCTGAAGAAGACCTTTAACCGTGGATTTACGACTTATTTCCTCAATGGCCGACAGCCGGAGATCAATGCTATGGATACTCCTAAAGCAGTTGGAGAATATGTCGGAACAGTAAAAGAAATCCGAGAAGATAGTTTCAATGTCGCCGGTACAGCGAGTTTTGCGAATGGTGACGGTCTCTGTTTTTTCAATGATGATCATGAACTGGAGGGATGCCGGATAAACAGAGTTGTAAATAACCGGCTTTTCCCACAACACATGCCGGTTAGTCTCCATAGAGGAATGCAACTTTTCCGGAATCATGATGAGGCTTTTCGGAAAGTTCTTGAAGGTAAGACTGCTGAGAGGAGAATTCCTATACGTATGAGACTGTCTGCCGTTGACAATGGTATTCAGCTAGAAGTATCCGATGGACATCATTCTGTTGAGGCCCATTCTGAAATGGATATGCAAAGGGCAAAGAAACCCCAAAAAGAGAATATAAATCGTCAATTGACTAAATTGGGGAATACTTTTTATGATTGCGGTCAGGTAGAATTTACGGATGGAATAGAAGCCTGCTTTATCCCGAATAGTGTGCTGTCAACTTTAAAGCGCAAGGTGATAAGTGAACTTGATACAGCCTTGCTGACAGATGTTGCTTCACGATCAGATCACGAATTATCAGATACATCCTTGAGTAAAGAAAGGATCCCGGAAATCCGTCCTTCCCATTGGCAACCGGAATATGCGAGTTTTCCATACCTTTACAATATCAGTAATCGGTTAGCTGCAGATTTTTATTCCCGGCAGGGATTGAAAGTTGAGGGTAGCGCTTTTGAACTTTTGAACCATTCTGCCCTGGCGGGTTCAGAACAGTTGATCATGCAGTGCCGCTACTGTATTCGTTATGCTTTAGGGTGTTGTGTGAAGAGAGGTGGAGTGGCTCCTGCTTGGAAAGAGCCTCTGTTTTTAGTATTACCTGATGGGAAAAGATTTCGTCTTGAATTTAATTGTAAAGTGTGCCAAATGAATATTTATGCGGAGAAGTAAAATTATAGTCTTGATACTGCTGATAGTGTCTTTACTGACTGGTTGTTATCACCGGCCGGCTATAAAATCTCGTGCTTCTCTCGTTCAATATAGTGAAAAACAACTTGATTCAATATATTTTTCTTCCACACATCATTATACTTATCGGTATAATTTTCTGGTAAAGAGTGATTCTCTTGTGCTTTATGTACAGCAACCTGTTGAGATTGTCAATAATATGAATACGGATTCCTTTACCGTCAAGCACCATACTTTATTGGTCGTTTCAGATATTCATATTGTACCGCAGGACTCTGTTGATTCGGTGTGGATTCAACTTGGTACTGAGAATGCCAGATTTGGTTGGATTCATGAGTCGAGACTTTTGCCGAAAGTGGTTCCTGATGATCCGATTTCTGAATGTATTTCTACTTTTTCTGATACTCATCTACTCATTTTTCTCATCATTATCGTGATTATCGGATTTGCTTATCTTTTAAGGACAATCCTTCAGAAAAATGCCAAGATCGTACATTTTAATGATATTGATTCCTTTTATCCTACATTACTTTGTTTAATTGTAGCCTTGGCCGCTGCACTCTATGCAAGTATTCAGATTTTTGTTCCGGATGTCTGGCAGGATTTTTACTATCATCCTACACTGGATCCGTTCCGTGTTCCGACGTTGCTTTCAATCTTTTTGATATTGGTCTGGGCTATGCTGATCGTCGGGTTAGCCGCTTTGGATGATATTAGGAAACAGTTGCCGTTTGGCGATGCTATACTTTATTCCTTTGGTTTGGCGGGAGTATGTGCCATTGATTATATTCTGTTCAGCATCAGTACCTTGTATTTTGTGGGGTATGTGCTATTGGCTTTCTATTGTTATTTTGCCATCAGACAATATTTGAAACATGATCATGTGAAATATGTTTGTGGAAATTGCGGAGCGGAGTTGAAACATAAAGGTCGTTGTCCGCACTGTGGAGCTATGAATGACTAATAAATCAGAAAGGCTGGTCTTTTTTTATTCTTACTTTAAGGACTTATTAATAAATTGGTCTTGCAGGGGCATAATCTTGCAACTAAGAGAGGCTTTTTGCTATTTTCAAATAGGGCTTAAATTTCCTCATAAATGAGGATTTCACAGACCAACGGAAGTTCGTACCTTTGCACGCAAATAACAATATCAATTTTATGAATAACCAATTGATCATGGCTGTTGTCCTGCTGGGAGCAACAGCGTTGCCAATACAGGCATTTGAGAAAAAAAGTCCTGTAACTGACCTTTCTGATTCCTCGCGTGTACATGACCTGGACGAAGTCGTTGTCGTACGTCAACCCAAAGAATTCCTTCGTATGCGTCAACAACCTTTAAGCAGTACAATTCTTACCTGTAAGGAAATGTCTAATCTTGGCGTGCGTGATCTTCATGATATTTCTTCATACGTTCCTTCTTTTGTGATGCCTGATTATGGGTCACGTTATACTTCTTCCATTTATATAAGAGGTATCGGAAGTCGTATCAACAGTCCTGCCATCGCGCTCTATATGGACGGTATGCCTGTCATCAGCAAGGCTGCTTTTAATTTCCATACTTATCAGTTGGGACGTGTAGATGTTCTGCGTGGTCCTCAGGGAACTCTCTATGGACAGAATACAGAAGGAGGGGTAATAAGAATGTATTCTCGTAATCCTCTGTATTATCAAGGTACTGATATCAGTTTGGGAATCGGATCCAGATTATACAGGAATGCCGAATTTGCTCATTATCAGAAATTGAGTAACCAACTTGGCTTGTCTGTTGCCGGTTTCTATGACGGGCAGAATGGATTCTTCAGAAACCAGACAACAGGTAAAAGAGCCGATCTTTATAATGAGGCCGGTGGCAAATTTCGCTTAGTCTTTCAGCCCACAGACCGACTGAATATTGACTATACTGCTGATTATCAGTATGTCAATCAAGACGGATTTCCTTATGGACTTTTAGATTTGAATAGTGGCAAGACTGCTTCTCCAAGTGCGAATCGGCAGTCTACATATCGTCGGAATATGCTCAACACAGGTCTGACTATAGGCTATCAGGCGAAGAACTTTGACTTTAACAGTGTTTCGAGTTATCAATATCTGAGGGATAATATGCTGATGGACCAGGATTTTCTGCCTCTAGATCTGTTGCATCTGAGACAAAAGCAGTTGCAAAATGCTTTAACCCAGGAGTTTGACTTTAAAGGTAATCATGCCGTAGGCGGTTTTTGGCACTGGACAGTAGGAACATTCTTTTCTTCTGAATGGTCACGGACAGATGGTCCGGTTTATTTTGATAAGGGCATGACGGCTCCTATGGCAGCAGCTATCCAGCAACAGATGTATTCAGGAATCGTTTCAGCAATGGCCGGAAAGATGATGCAACAAGGGATGCCACAAGTCGCAGCTATGGCAGCCGCAAAGCAGGCTGTTGCTGCTGCAGGTGGGGTAAGTCTGAATATAGATATGGGGGCTCCCGGTGTCTATCATACTCCCCAATATAACTTTGCCCTCTTTCATGAGAGTAATTTTGACATCACGGACCGGCTGACAGGTACTATCGGACTCCGTTATGATTTCACACATACGAATATTCACTATGAGACTTCAGCTTATATGTCTATGGCTGCTGATGTGATGGGCATGAAAGCTACAAATGTACTTTCTACAGTTCTTAATGGAAGAACTCATGATAATTATAACCAACTTCTTCCTAAATTTGGGCTGAGTTACCGTATAGATAATCAGGGAAGCAACGTTTATGCTACCGTGAGTAAAGGTTATCGTGCAGGAGGTTATAATTTCCAGATGTTTTCCGATATTCTGTCTTCTGAACTGAATGCCAATGCTGATAAGGCTATGAGAGGAAGTTATGCAGTTCCTCATACCGATGAGGACTATAAGAAAATAGCCAAAACCATTTCCTATCGTCCGGAAACGAGTTGGAACTATGAAGTAGGCACCCATGAAAATCTTTTCAATCATTCCGTTCAATTTGATTTTTCTGCCTTTTTCATGCAGATTCGTCATCAGCAACTTTCTGTTATGGCCAGCAATTATGGTTATGGTCGTATGATGGTCAATGCCGGACAGAGTTACAGTTGTGGGGTAGAGGCCTCTCTTCGCGGACAGTCTTTTAATAATCATCTTGACTGGGCTCTTACGTATGGTTTTACGCATGCTGCTTTTAAAGACTACAAGGATAGTGTAAAGGTGAATGGAACTTACCAACCTATAGACTACAATAAGAAGAAGGTACCTTATGTGCCGATGAATACTTTCTCAGCACGGGCTGACTATCATTTCGACTTGTCGGCCGGCAAACTTCAAGCTATCATCATAGGAGCTAATGTTTATGGTCAGGGTAAAACCTATTGGGACGAAAGTAATACCTATTCGCAGAAGTTCTATGCAGTGTTGGGAGCTCATGCCGATGCCGACTTCGGTTTTATGAAACTGAGTTTCTGGGGACGCAATCTTACAGATACCAAGTTTAATACCTTCTCTTTTCAAAGTGCAGCTTCCGGGCAGAACCTGACTTTTGCCCAGCGCGGAAATGGTATCCAGTATGGAGTTGATTTGAAATTCCATTTTTAATCCTTTGAAGTTCTCTATTGGCGTTCTTAAACGCTGATCGATCTATATATTTACTGTTTGATCAAAAGCCGTATACGATATTTGTGTACGGCTTTTTTATATTTATCCGATTTATTGGTCTACCTGAAAATAAGGTAGATAGATTAAAATCTTTTTGATATCTTAAATGACATAAATATACAATAATATATTAATTTTTACAGTAAAATAGTATTAATTTGCAAAATAATGAATACCAAATGTGATATTTTTGAATTATTTGTGTATCTTTGTCAAAGATAATAACTAAAAAGCAGATATGATGTTGGATATTGAGATGATCAGAGATTTCTATGCGTCGTATGCCGATAGAGTGGATAAAGCTAGAACGGTATTACAGCATCCATTAACGTATGTAGAGAAAGTATTATATTCCCATCTTTATAATTTCGATCAGCTGAAGCCTTTTAAACGAGGAGAAGAATATGTCGATTTTCGTCCTGATCGTGTAGCCATGCAAGATGCTACTGCGCAGATGGCTCTTCTTCAGTTTATGAATGCCGGTAAAAGCGAAGTAGCTGTTCCAACATCAGTTCATTGTGATCATCTGATCCGTGCCGACGTCGGTGCTATTCAGGATTTATCATCAGCCCGCATTACGAATAAAGAAGTGTATGATTTTCTGGCTTCAGCCGCTCATAAATATCATATTGGTTTTTGGGCTCCCGGTGCTGGAATTATCCATCAGGTAGTGCTTGAGAACTATGCTTTTCCCGGAGGAATGATGCTGGGTACTGATTCCCATACTCCAAATGCTGGTGGCCTGGGAATGGTTGCTATAGGTGTCGGTGGTGCAGATGCGGTAGATGTCCTCACGGGGCAGCCATGGGAATTGAGAATGCCACGTCTTATCGGAGTACATCTTACAGGCAGACTGTCGGGTTGGGCGTCTCCAAAAGATGTGATATTGAAAATATTGGGTATTCTGACCGTAAAAGGTGGGACTAATGCTATCCTTGAGTATTTTGGAGAAGGTGTAAAGACTTTGTCTACTACGGGTAAGGCTACTATTTGCAATATGGGAGCTGAGCTGGGGGCTACTTGTAGTATATTCCCGTTTGATGAGAATGCTGATGAATATCTCTGTCAAACAGACAGGTGTGACCTTTCTAAACTGGCCCGACAAAATGCAATGGAACTTTGTGCTGACAAAGAAGTGGTGGAACACCCGGAGAAATGGTATGATCAAGTTCTGGAGATCGATCTCGATCAAATAGAGCCCTATCTGAATGGGCCGTTTACACCGGATGCAGCTACACCAATCAGCCAGATGAAAGTCAAAGGCCCTGTTAATGACTATCCGATGAAAGTAGAAGTGGGATTGGTCGGGAGTTGTACAAACTCAAGTTATCAGGATCTCGCACGTGCAGCAAGTGTGGCTCGTCAGGCAGTAGAAAAGAACATTCCAGTAAAAGCCCAGTTGATTATCAACCCGGGTTCAGAACAGATCAGATGTACTGCTGAGCGTGATGGCCTTCTTGAAGATTTTCGGAAGATAGGGGCTGTAATCATGACAAATGCTTGTGGTCCTTGTATCGGGCAGTGGAAACGCCATACGGATGATCCTGTACGAAAAAATACAATCGTTACCTCTTTTAATCGGAACTTCCGTAGACGTGCTGACCAGAACCCGAATACCTTTGCGTTTATCGGCAGTCCGGAAATGACTATCGCACTATCTATTGCCGGAAGGCTGGATTTCAATCCGATGACAGATACTTTGCGGGATAAGGATGGAAATAACGTCAAACTGGATGAACCGAATGGTCCCACTTTTCCTTCAAAAGGATTTATTACAAAACTTCATCCTGAGAAAAGAGGACTTCAGGTATTGGAAGAGGAACATTTATTCAATCCTCCTTCAAAAAGTGGTGAGGATGTGGAAGTCGTTATATCACCTTCTTCTCAACGTCTGCAAAAACTTGAACCTTTTGCTCCGT
>Ga0172377_10009253_pt1 | contig 10090 bp, 7 predicted proteins | sample Pumphouse3metaG_FD_119749 | JGI IMG/M metagenome (GOLD analysis project Ga0172377, IMG submission 119749) | Leachate microbial communities from a municipal landfill in Southern Ontario, Canada - Pumphouse #3 metaG | ecosystem: Engineered > Solid waste > Landfill > Unclassified | place: Canada... | reverse complement strand
CTCAGTGCTTCCCAGCCACTGCTTGATTTTGATATCAACGTTACGGCTACGTTGAATATTCTGGAAGAAATGCGCCAGGCGGAAGTACCTCTGCTGGTATTTGCTTCCAGTGCCGGGACCATTTACGGTGATACTGAAGTATTGCCGACTCCTGAAGGACATCCTCTACAACCGATAAGCCATTACGGGGCCTCCAAGGCTGCCTGTGAAATGTATCTCTCCAGCTATGCCGCTATGGCAGGAATGCGGTGTGTAGCGTTGCGCTATGGCAATATTTTTGGGGAACGATCCACTCATGGCGTCATGCACGATTTTTTCTTCAAATTACGTCGGGACCCATCTTGTCTGGAAATTCTTGGAGATGGTATGCAACAGAAATCTTATCTCTATATATCCGATTGCGTGCAAGCTTCGCTGCTGGCCGGCGATTCCGATGGCAAAGGAATGTCTGCTTTCAATGTCAGCACGGCGGAAAGTATTACGGTAAAGGAAATAGCCGCTACCATGATCGATGAATTAGGTCTTTCAGGAGTAAGTCTTGAATATACCGGCGGATCCAAAGGATGGGTGGGCGACGTTACCAGAACGCTGGCGGATACTTCCGATATCCGCTCTCTTGGCTGGAAACCGAAGTATACTACGCTGGAGGGCGTCAGGCTTTATACACGCTGGCTAATGGCGCGTTATGGTAGGTTAGGCTGATGTATACGGGTCTTAGCATGCTCTCGGTCGCGGCCGCGGCAGCAGAGCGTTTTTGATGACGAAAACAAATGTTTGTGGTATAATTTATATCGTTCCGGTTCTGTGCCGGGCTTCACAAGGCCGATAATATCGGCCTGGATATTTTAAGAGACAAAACCTTTAGGGGGTAGTAGTTTGACAGCGGTAGATACACAAAAAGCTCATTATGACGCTGAACAGATTCAAATATTAAAAGGGCTTGAAGCCGTTCGCAAACGCCCGAGCATGTATATTGGAAGCACGGGCGGCAGAGGCTTGCATCATCTTGTTTATGAAGTGGTGGATAACAGTATCGACGAAGCTCTGGCTGGGTTCTGTGATCAAATAGATGTAATCATACATGTAGATAACTCTATATCCGTTACTGATAATGGACGAGGCATACCGGTGGATATTCATCCGGAGATGGGCATACCCGGAGTAGAAGTAGCCATGACGGTATTGCATGCCGGCGGAAAATTCGGCAGCGGAGGGTATAAGGTTTCCGGCGGCTTGCACGGTGTCGGCGTTTCAGTAGTCAATGCTCTTTCCGAGTGGTTGCAGGTGGAAATCAGCCGTAATGGGAAGGTATACCGTCAGCGATATGAGAGAGGTGTAACCGTTTCCAAACTGGAAGTGGTTGGTAAAGCTACTAATTCAGGCACTAAAGTCACCTTTAAGCCGGATGCGGAAATCTTTGATAAAACGGAATACAACTTTGATACGCTCAGCCAGCGTTTAAGAGAACTGGCTTTTCTCAATAAGGGGGTCCGGATCGTTCTTAAAGATGAACGAGAAGGAGGCGAAGAGGCTGTCTTTGAGTATAAGGGAGGAATAGCTTCCTTTATCGAGTACCTTAATAAAACCAGGATCGCTTTGCATAGGGTTGTCCACTTTCAGGATAATCGTGACAGTACCGATGTGGAGGTCGGGCTGCAATACAACGATAGCTATATGGAGAATATTCTGACCTTTGCCAATAATATAAATACGGCGGAAGGCGGTACCCATCTTAGTGGATTCAAAACAGCTATGACCAGGGTCATAAACGATTATGCCAGAAAGAATAATATTCTCAAAGAGAAGGATTCGAATCTTTCCGGTGACGATATAAGAGAGGGTCTGACGGCCGTTATTTCCGTCAAGCTTCTCAATCCGCAGTTTGAAGGTCAGACTAAGACCAAGCTGGGAAACGGAGAACTCGCCGGACTGGTGAATACCATTGTCGGAGAGAAGCTGGCGGAGTTTCTGGAGCAGCAACCCGCCGTCGCCAAGAAAATTATAGAAAAAGCGTTGACGGCATCTCGAGCGCGTGAAGCTGCTCGTAAAGCAAGTGAGCTCATCAAGCGCAAAAGTGCATTGGAACATTCCACATTACCCGGCAAATTGGCTGATTGCTCGGAGAAAGACCCGACGCAGTGCGAACTCTATCTGGTGGAGGGAGACTCCGCCGGCGGATCAGCTAAGCAAGGCCGTGATAGAAGGTATCAGGCAATTCTGCCGCTTCGCGGTAAGATATTGAATGTTGAAAAAGCACGCCTGGACAAGATACTGGCGAATGAAGAGATTCGTGCCATGATAACGGCGCTGGGTACGGGCCTGGAGCTGGAAACATCTGAAGATGAAGAAAATGAAGGCTATGATCTGAGTAAACTGCGCTACCACCGGGTTATCATTATGACAGATGCTGACGTAGACGGGGCTCATATACGAACGCTGTTATTAACATTCTTCTACCGCTATATGCAGCCATTGGTGACCAATGGACATGTCTATATAGCGCAGCCACCGCTTTATCAGGTGCGGGCCGGCAAGGAAAAGGTGTATGCCTACGACGACAAGGAACTGAAAGAGGTGCTGAAAACCTTTCCACGCAAGAGATATACGCTGCAACGATACAAAGGCCTTGGAGAGATGAATCCCGAGCAACTGTGGGAAACGACTATGGATGCCGAGAAACGGCTTATTCTGCAGGTAACTCTTGAGGATGCCTTTGAGGCAGACGAAGTGTTCAGCACGCTTATGGGAGACAAGGTTGAACCAAGACGGGAGTTTATAGCCCGAAACGCTAAATATGTACGGAATCTGGATATTTAAATATTCAGATTCCTGGGTCCGGGCGTCTGAACCCCTCTGTATATAAACAAAGGAGAACATAGTATGGCAATCGCCAAACAGATTATACCAATAAATATAGAAGAAGAGATGAAGGCTTCATACCTGGATTACGCCATGAGCGTTATCATCGGCCGGGCTCTTCCGGATGTCCGTGACGGCCTTAAGCCGGTGCATCGCCGAATTCTTTATTCCATGTATGAGGAAGGCATGACTAATGATAAGCCTACATCCAAATCGGCCGGTCCGGTGGGAGATGTGCTTAAAAAATACCATCCGCATGGTGATATGGCGGTTTACGATGCCATCGTCAGACTTGTTCAAGATTTCAACAGCCGCTACCCATTGCTGGAAGGACAGGGAAACTTCGGCTCGATAGACGGCGATTCTGCTGCCGCCTACCGTTACACAGAGGTGCGACTATCCAGGCTATCCATGGCATTGCTCAGCGATATGGACAAGGAGACGGTGGACTTTTCACACAGTTACGATGAAAAGCGTAAAGAGCCGTCGGTGCTGCCGTCGGGCCTTCCCTGCCTGCTGATGAACGGTTCATCAGGAATAGCCGTGGGAATGGCCACCAATATACCGCCGCAGAACCTGGGAGAGTTAATCGATGGAATTACGGCCTTGATCGAAGAGCCCTCGATCACGGTTAAAGAGCTTATGCAGCATATCAAAGGGCCTGACTTTCCCACTGGCGGACTGATTCTCGGCGTCAAAGGGATAGAGAGTGCCTATGAGACGGGACGCGGGGTGATTACGCTTCAGGCTCGAGCAGTTATCGAAGAGATGGACAACGGCCGGGCAGCCATCATTGTTACCGAACTGCCCTATCAGGTCAACAAGGCCCGCCTAATAGAGAATATTGCCAATCTGACCCGGGACAAGAGGCTTGATGGAATCTCGGATCTACGAGATGAATCCGATAGAAATGGTATGCGTGTAGTCATAGAACTCAAGCGCGATGCCAATCCGCATGTGGTTCTCAATCAACTCTATAAGCGAACCAACTTGCGTACCTCTTTCGGCGTTATTATGTTGGCCCTGGTCAATGGACGGCCGCAGATATTGAGCCTGAAGCAGATGTTGGAGCATTATCTGGAGCATCGGAAACAGGTAGTAACCAGGCGGACGCAGTTCGATCTGGACAAGGCTCAGGCCCGGGCTCATATTCTGGAAGGATTACGTATAGCGGTGGCCAATCTGGATGAGGTCGTTCGGATAATTCGCGCCTCCAAAAACTCCGATGAAGCCAGAACCAAGTTGATGACCCGGTTCGAATTATCACAGCTCCAGGCCCAAGCCATTCTGGATATGCGGCTTCATCAACTTACCGCTCTCGAGCAGGACAAGATTGAAGCTGAATACAGAGAATTGCTGAAGCTGATCAGCTATCTGCAGGATCTTCTGGAGAGTCCGCGCAAGATCGCGTTCGTTATTCGCGATGAACTACTGGAAGCCAAGAAGACCTTTGCTGATGCAAGGCGTTCACAGATCAAGCCGACCGAGGCCAGTGAGCTTACTGCGGAGGATCTGATAGCAGAGGAAGAGATGATCATCACCATCACGCGTGACGGCTATATCAAGAGACTGCCTTCCGTGACATACCACAGCCAGGGCCGCGGCGGCAAGGGTATTATTGCTTTGACTACCAGGGAAGAGGACTCCGTCGCCCATCTCTTTGTGGCTACGACGCATCATCATCTGCTTTTCTTCACCGACAAAGGCAAGGTATATCGGCTAAAAGCTTACGAAGTCCCGATGGCCAGCCGACAAGCGCGGGGAACAGCTATAATCAATCTTATTCAGATTGAACCGGGTGAAAAGGTTACGGCTACGGTGGCGGTCAAGGATTTACGAGAGGAGGGCTACCTCTTCATGGCTACCCGAAAAGGGGTGGTGAAGAAGACGCCGTTGGTAGCCTTCAATACACCTCGTAAAGGCGGGCTGATAGCTATTACGATCAAAGAGGGCGATGATCTTTGCTGGGTGGCTTCCACTAACGGCGAGCAGGATATTATCCTGGCCAGCAGCAAGGGCCTGTCCATTCGCTTTCATGAAGCGGATGTTCGCAGCATGGGCAGGACAGCTGCTGGAGTGCGCGGCATACGTCTGGGTAAGGGCGATAGAGTGATCGGCATGGACATAGTCGAACCGGATAAGGATCTGCTGGTAGTAACGGCTAATGGTTACGGCAAACGGACGCCGTTGTCCGAATACCGGGTCCAGGGACGCGGCGGCAGCGGTATCCAAACGATAAAGAGAGTGCCGCGCAATGGACCGGTAGAAGGCATTAAGGTGGTGGACAGCAGCGACAGGTTGATCATTATAACTGCCAAAGGCATTATTATTCGCTTGCGCATGCGTGATATAAATCAGTATAGACGCAGTACGCAGGGCGTGCGTCTGATCCGGCTGGACCAGGACGACAAAGTTGTCGCACTAGAGAGAATCGTGATCAAAGAAGAGGAATAAAAAGAGGGATACTGGAGTACACACGCATGGATAAGTTCATGGTGACGACACCGATCTATTATATCAACGATATCCCGCATATAGGTCATACTTATGCGACGATGGCGGCAGATACCCTGGCCCGGTACCATAGGTTACTGGGCCGGGAGGTTTTATTCTCCACCGGGACCGATGAACACGGCCAGAAAGTGGAACTTGCCGCTCAAGAGCGTGGCGAGGACCCGCAAACCTATGTAGATGAGATGTCGGCGGCCTGGCAACGGCTGTGGGAAGACTTGGATATAAGCAACACCGATTTCATTCGCACTACCCAGCCCCGGCATATTCAGGTGGTCAGGCACTTCTTTGAGAAAATGATAGCCAGCGGCGATATCTATAAGGGAGAGTATTCAGGCTGGTATTGTACGCCGTGTGAAACCTTCTGGCTGGAATCCCAACTGGTGGATGGTTGTTGTCCCAATCCCGAATGTCGGCGCCCGGTTCATGTCTTGAAAGAAGAGAGCTATTTCTTCCGGCTCTCACGGTATCAGGAGACGCTGCTGGAGTATTATGAAACCCATCCTGATTTCATTCAGCCGGAGTGGCGGCGTAATGAGGTTATAAGCTTTGTCAAAAGCGGATTGCAGGATACCTGTGTTTCCCGCACATCGTTCTCCTGGGGTATTGAACTGCCTCGGGAGCCCGCTCATGTGGCATATGTTTGGTTTGATGCTCTGATAAACTACGTTACGGTAGCCGGATATCTTTCTGATGAAGCTAAGTTCAACCGCTTCTGGCCTGCTGATGTCCACCTTATCGGCAAGGATATTCTTCGTTTCCATGCCATACTCTGGCCGGCGATGCTCATGTCCGTAGGTCTGCCCTTGCCGGGTAAAATCTTTGCTCACGGTTTCTGGACTTCCGAGGGAGAGAAAATTTCCAAATCCAAAGGCAATAAAGTGGATCCGGTCGAGGTTATAACCGAGCTGAAGCAAGAGTTTGGCCTGTCACACAAATTGGCGTTAGAGGCGTTAAGATATTTCCTGCTGCGAGAGGTTCCCTTCGGAAATGATGGAGATTTCTCCAGGACGGCGCTCAAGGCCCGGATAAATGCCGACCTGGCTAACGATATCGGTAATTTACTTTATCGTACCCTTTCCATGTTGGAGAAATATTTTGACGGACGAGTGCCCGCTTCTCTGCCTGATGCCGAAGCGGATGCCGACATACAGGCGGTATGTCGCGAAACACTGGCTGCCTTTGGTCGGTATACGGAAAAGCTGGCTTATAGCCTGGCTCTGGCCGAACTCTGGCGTTTTATCGGGCGTATGAATAAGTATATAGACGAACAGGCGCCCTGGGCGTTGAAACGGGAGGGCAAGGAGCAACGATTGGCTCGTGTCATGTATAACGTATTGGAAGCATTGCGCCAGATAGCGGTTGCCTTAGCCCCGTATATGCCGGCTACATCCGGGTGCATCCAGGAGCAGCTGGGGCTGGCTTCGGGAATTACCATCGAAGATTGGCAGAGCCTGGGCGGATGGGATATTCTGAAGCCGGGCCTGATCACGACCAAAGCGGCACCGCTCTTTCCTCGTTTGGAAGAGGTCGGGAGAAAGCGTAAATCCGGTAAGCAGAAGAAGGAAGAGAAGAAAACGGCCGCCGTGCCGGCTGGAAAGAAGGGAGCAGCTCCTGTGAAGGAAACTATAAGTTATGAAGATTTTGCCAAAGTAGATCTGCAAGTGGCTAGAGTGGTTGCCGCTGAGAAGGTAGTAGGAACGGATAAGCTCTTGAAACTGGAAATAGATCTTGGCGAAGAGAGCACCCGCACCATAGTAGCCGGTGTGGCAGAGCATTATACTCCCGAAGAGATAATCGGACGGCAGATCGTAGTGGTGGCTAATCTTGAGCCGGCTGTGATTCGCGGCGTGGCCTCAAACGGTATGTTGCTGGCAGCTTCCGATAAGGATAAGGTGGCTTTGCTGACACCCGACCTCCTGATGACGCCCGGCAGCAAGGTAAAATGATGCTGGTAGATACACACGTCCATCTGCAGCACCCTGAATACGGCGCTGATCTCCATGCTGTTCTGACACGCGCAGCTATAGCCGGTGTGGAGAAAATGGTGGTGGCCAGTTATGATCTTTCTTCCAGCCGGGAAGCCGTAAAGATAGCTGAAGAGGTTGAAGCGTGCTATGCTGCGGTAGGGGTCCATCCTCACGCAGCTAAAGACGTTTCCAGGGAAATTATGGAGGAATTGGAACGGCTGGCTTCTTCGTCTCGAGTGGTGGCGGTAGGTGAAACCGGTCTGGACTATCACTATATGCATTCTTCCAAAGAGACACAGCTTGCCTCTCTGGAAGCACACTTGGAGATGTGTGAACGACAGAGCAAGCCGATAATAATACATGATCGCGAAGCACATAACGACATGCTGGCAGCGCTGAAAGGTTTCTCCGTAAACCGTCTGGGCGGTGTCTGGCATTGCTTTTCCGGCGATCTGGCGCTGGCTGAAAAGATTATGGCCAGAGGCTGGTATCTGGGCATAGGCGGCATCGTCACCTTTTCCAAAGAGTTGGCAGAGATCGTGCGGCAACTTCCGCTGGAGAGGATCATCCTGGAGACGGATGCCCCCTATCTGGCTCCGGTGCCCCATAGGGGACGGCGCAACGAACCGGCCTGGACGGCGACCATCGCCGACATGGTGGCGGCGATAAAAGGAACGGATACTGAAACGGTAGCCGAAGTTACATCGGCCAATGCCGCGGCGCTTTTCAGGATTTAAAGCTTAGGAGTGGTCCTATGGTGAATCAGGCTGAAGAGCTTCTCAAGCAGGCGAACCTTCTTTTTTTGAAAGGCGATTATGCCAATGCCGTCAAGATTTGCCGGCAGGCCCTGTCCCTGGAGGAGACCTCGAAGGGGATGGTTCTGCTGGGTGAGGTAACGGAAGCCTGTGGGAACCCGGCCCAGGCCTTGCAAGAGTACCGCAGAGCGCTGGAATTGGATCCTGCCAATATCAAAGCCGAAGATCATATCGGAAGATTGGCGTTACGACAGGCATCCATGCACTCCAGCGATGCTTCTTCCAGGCGGCATCCTCTTACCGCTATTCTTTTATCAACGCTTCTGCCCGGCATGGGAGAGCTTTACAATCAGCAATTTATCAAGGGTTCCGTCATTCTGCTCGTTTACCTTTTGGTGTTTTTCAAATTGCTGCTACTGACGGCTTATATGTTCACCGATTACACCCGTACCGGTGCTTTCAACCTCTCTCCCGCCTGGCTGCCGCTGTTGCTGGTGGCTATGGCCCTTTGGGGCTTCAGCATTTACGATTCCTTTGCCGGGACAAAGAAAGACACTAAAGATTTTTAATAGAACAGAAGCTTTCCACCTAGAGGAAATCCTTCAATGGAAGCATCCAGTCCAAGCATGGGCTGCAGATCGGAGATCTCTTTCCGGCTCGGATCAACGCCCAAGGCATAACGTACCACCAGATCGATATATGTACTATGCAAGTAATCCGCACAGCCTCTGGGTGTCCCGTCTATACCGTCATAATCTTCGCGAATCATCGGGATACCGTCCTCAAAATGGAGCTGTGTTAAGAGTTGAAAGAAATTGCGAAAATGTTCCATGGTGATATCATAGGAGAGCTCTTTACGAAGAAGACCTGCCAGGACATTTACCAGCAAGCTATTCATATACGGCCATGTTGGTCCACTCCATGTGCAACCTGCTCTCTTTCGCTGATTTCCCCACATTTGGGTATGAGGGGTATAGGAGGGAACATCTTGCCTTTATCCCATCGCTCTCGCGCACAGCATAGAAGAAATCGTCCTCTTTATCCCACATGCTTGCGATGACAGCCTGCCTGATTTTGGCGGCTAACTCGTACAGCTCTGCATAACGCTTGTCTCCCAACAGCTGCATCAACCGGGCAATGCCGACGATATTGCCATAGAAAAATGCCTGAAACTCCACACGCTCTATATCTGTGTAATCATACCAGTCCCTATAATCATCAAAAGACGTAAAGGAAGGAGCATGCTCCTGCGTCATATGATGACCGCCAGGATTCAACAGATAGTTATTATTCTTATCCTTATTTCATTTACCCATAAATCCCTTCTTTGTGCTCCCCGTATCAATTTTTGTGCTCTTCGGTAAAACTGATCATCGATTGTTGCTTCTCAATGCTATAGCCGTCACGGATAAGCAGTTCAATCTCTATATCCATTTTTGTTTTAAGGAATTCTTGTTAATAAACAAACCGATTGCCCTGTAGCATAGTTAATCAAAGTATGGGATAATTGACCGAGGATTCTGCAACCTAATAGCTCTTTGCTGTTGAAGGAGTATTTCATGAAAATTTACATTCATACGGATATAGAGGGTATTGCCGGGTGGGTTTTTTACGCCTCCTGGAGCAACTCTCTAGCGAACGCCAAACATCTGGAGAGAATGAACCATCTCCTGACGGATGAAGTCCATGCGGCCGTCAAGGCTTGTCTGATGATGGAAGCAGAGGAGATTTACATTAACGACAGCCACGGCTCGGGATACAATATCCTGCTTGAAGAACTGGATCCCGCCTGCAAGATTATCCATGGAAGAGGCGGGCACGGCCCGTCTTGGCTACCGCTGTTGGATGAAAGCTTTGATGCCGCCATCGGCATCGGCATGCATGCTATGGCCGGTACTCCGAGCGCCGTTTGCCCACACTCCTGCTGGCATGTGACGCTGGGAGATGGCCGGGAAATAAAGCTCAGCGAATGTACCATGTTTGCCGCCCTGGCCG
>Ga0172377_10009251_pt1 | contig 10091 bp, 6 predicted proteins | sample Pumphouse3metaG_FD_119749 | JGI IMG/M metagenome (GOLD analysis project Ga0172377, IMG submission 119749) | Leachate microbial communities from a municipal landfill in Southern Ontario, Canada - Pumphouse #3 metaG | ecosystem: Engineered > Solid waste > Landfill > Unclassified | place: Canada... | reverse complement strand
TCCTTTCGCCTCTCGAAACGGCGTGGCTTTTGGAAAGCGGACATCTTGAAACGGAACCTTTCATGACCGCTGAAGAATACATCAATCTCGCCGCGTCAGCCGACAGCGAGTTTCTGGATAAACTCACCCTGTACCGATATCTGAAAGATCTCGGATTTTTCCCGCGGTCCGGATACAAGTACGGTCACCACTTCCGCGTGTATACACAAAGCGGCAAACACTCCGAGATGCTGGCCCACGCCGTACCATTTGGGACGCTCATGTCTATGAGCACGATCTCGAGATCGGTCCGCCTCGCTCACAGCGTAAGGAAAAAGATGCTGTTTGCCTCCATCTCCGGGACCGAGATCACCGAAGTCGAATTCGCCAGAATGAAAATGTGATGTGAAAAATATGGCAGAACAAATAAACCCCTGGTCAAGCACCCCTAAAGTCGATATCAACCGACTCTTTGAAGAGTTCGGGATCGAATCGTTTGCTGCCCAGAAACAAACCCTGGAAGATCAGCCAGTCTTCATCAGAAGAGATATCGTTGCCGGACACCGCGGATATGAAGCCATATCCGAGGCAATAAGAATGAAGAAACCGTTCCACGTCCTGACCGGATTCATGCCCTCGGGACATCCACACTTCGGGCATCTGATGGTGATGAAAGAGGTCGTCTGGCACATCAATCAGGGTGGGCGCGGATTCATTTCGATGGCAGACAGAGAAGCCCACGCGGTCCGCGGACTCTCATGGGACGTCTGTGATAAATACGCCCGCGAATATATGGAATGCCTCTATGCCCTCGGGTTTAAAGGAGAGATCTACTCCCAGCGGAAAAATAATCTCCTCAAAGATCTCGCATTCGAAGCAGCAACGAAGATAAACTTCTCCGAACTTTCGGCAATATACGGTTTTGGTCAGGAGACGGAGCTTGCCCATGCAATGAGTGTCGCCATGCAGGTTGGGGATATTCTGTACCCGCAGCTTGTGGGGGGAGCAGCCCCAACTATCGTTCCGGTCGGAATCGATCAGGATCCGCACATCCGGCTGACCCGCGATGTCACCAAATCCCTGCGCATGTTCCTTGTTGAAGACCGGGGATCCCATATCAGTATCCGGGCGAAAAAGGCAACGCCTGAGGCAATCGATGCGGTCGCAAAACGCTTCAAAGGAGCGAAAAAGTATGAAGGGCACATCGATCTTCCAGCAGGATACACAGCAGCCGAAGTCGATGACATCGTCCGATCCATCGAGCAGGAGTTCGGCGGATTCGGATTCATGCTGCCGTCCTCTACCTACCACAGTTTCCTGCAGGGCCTTCAGGGCGGAAAGATGTCCTCATCAGTCCCGGAAAGTCTTGTCTGGTTCGACGACACGGAAAAGGACGCAAAGAAAAAGATCATGGGTGCTCTTACCGGCGGCAGACAGACACTCGAAGAGCAGAAAAAACTCGGCGGAGAGCCGGAGAAGTGCTCGATCTATCAGCTCAACAAATTTCACATGCAGGAAGATGACAAGGAACTCGCAAATATGTGCGAAGCCTGTAAAGCGGGCGAGCTGATGTGCGGAACCTGTAAAAAGGAAACGCTGGAACGTGTTCTTATCTTCCTCAAAGATTTTAAAGAAAAACGTGATGAAATATCTCACATGGTGGAGTGGTAACGTATGGATCTCACAATAAATGAAAAACGGGTTCTTGCAGCCCTCAATGAATCCGGACCGATAGGTGCGGAAACGCTCGCTAAAAAAATGGATGCCACACTTGATTCAGTTGTTCAGTGGGCCCATCTCTGTGCAGACAATGGTCTCCTGACCCTCGAAAAGACGGTCGTCGAGCAGGCAAACCTCACACAGGAGGGTGAAAAATATGCAACGGAAGGGCTTCCCGAACGGCAGATCCTTACAAGCATAGACGGCTCCATTCCGATGAGCGAACTGACCCGCCACCCGCTTTCAAAGATCGCGATCGGCTGGCTGCGCAAGAAGAACTGGATCAACATCAAAGAAGGTGTGGTCTACGTCAATGACAACATCGCTTTAGGCGACGATGAACGTGCTCTGAAGAACCCAATTCCGGGAACACCGGCATGCAAAGAGCTTGTAAAACGCGGACTCGTGGAGATCATTGAAAACACCAGCTGGAAGATCGTCATAACTCCAGAGGGTGAAAAGATCGCTAAAGACGGCCTGGATCTGAGAGAAGAAGTGGCCACCCTCACACGCGAACAGATTCTCTCGGGCGAGTGGAAGAATCTCCCGCTCAGAAAATACAGCATCGACAAGCTCCCGAAAAAGATCTACGCTGGACGGATCCACCCGAACCAGCAGATCTTAGACGAGATCAGGGATCTTCTCTTCGAGATGGGATTCACTGAGTTCCACGGCTCGATCGTACAGAACTCGTTCTGGAACTTCGATTCCCTTTATCAGCCGCAGGATCACCCCGCACGTGAGATGCAGGACACGTTCCATCTCGCGGAGGAACTGCCGCTCCCAAAAGGCTGGGAGAAGATCAGAGACATCCACAAATTCGGCGGAGACACCGGTTCGACCGGCTGGGGCGGAGAATGGAGCCCGGAAGTTGGAAAGAAGTGTGTTCTGAGAACACACTCCACCTCACTTTCGATCCAGTACCTTGCCGAACACCCGAACCCACCACTGAAGGCGTTCTCGATCTCCCGTGTCTACCGCAGGGAAACGATCGACCCCACCCATCTGCCTGAGTTTGAACAGCTGGAAGGTATCGTGATGGACAAAGATCTGCACTTCGGCCACCTGCTCGGATTCTTCAAGGAGTTCTTCGGCAGGATGGGATTCGAAGAAGTCAGGTTCCGTCCTGGCTACTTCCCCTACACCGAGCCGTCGGTCGAACCTGAAGTCTGGGTCGACGGCCTGGGCTGGGTCGAGCTTGGCGGAGCGGGTATTTTCCGAAAGGAAGTCACAGCTCCCTGGGGTATCGACTGTCCGGTCCTCGCCTGGGGACTGGGGGTCTCCCGTGTCTCCATGCTGAGAATGGGTCTCAAAGACCTGCGCCAGTTGTATAAGAGTGATATTGACTGGATACGTGCAAGTCCGGTAAGGAGGAGCTAAGATGCCGATCGTAAAACTCAACAATGAATATCTTACACGTCTGACAGGCACTGATATCGAAAGGATCCGTGCCAGCCTCCCCATGATGGGATCAGAAGTGGAACGCGAGGAAGATGATCAGACGGATGTCCAATTCTTCCCGAACCGTCCTGACCTCTATAGTGCTGAAGGCACGGCCCGTGCCCTCAGGGGATATCTAGGAATAGAAACTGGTCTCCCGAAGTATGAAGTGAAGCCGTCAGGCATTTCCTTTACAGTCGACCCGACGTTGGCGAATATCCGCCCTTACCTCGGCTCAGCGGTCATCAGAAATGTCTATATGGACAATGCGATGATCGAATCATTGATGGGTCTGCAGGAATCCCTCCACTGGGCAGTCGGCCGCGGCCGCAAAAAGGTGGCGATCGGTGTGCATGATCTCGACAAGATCGAGGGGCCGTTCTCCTACGTCGCAGCGGACCGTAAAACAACATTCGTACCTCTTGATTACGATGTCGAGATGACGATGGAAGAGATCCTTGCCGAGCATCCGAAAGGGAAAGCCTACGCAAAGATCGTCGAAGACTTCGAGTATTTCCCGCTGATCACCGATACAAAGGGTAGGGTATGTTCCTTCCCCCCAATCATCAATGGCGAACTGACCCGAGTGACGGAAAATACCCACAACATCCTTCTGGATGTTACCGGTATCGAGCCGCGTGCCGTGAGCGTTGCGGTGAAAATCCTCTGTGCAGCATTTGTCGAGATGGGAGCATCCATTGAATCGGTAGAGATCGACGGTGTTGCCTCACCCGATCTCCAGCCGGAAAAACGGACCGTTTCCGTGTCTGAGTGTAGTAAACTGACCGGAATCCCGCTGACCGCACTCCAGATGACCGAACTTCTTATGAAGATGCGGTTCGGCGCCGAGGTAGTTAACGAGGATACAATAACCGTCGAGATCCCCTGTTATCGTGCCGACATCATGCATGACCATGATGTGTATGAAGATGCGGCAATCGCTTTCGGGTATGATAAGATCGAGACGAGTCTGCCGCCGAGTTTCACTGTTGGAAAACCCCACCCGGTCCAGAAACTCTACAGTCTCGTAAGAAACATCATGGTCGGTCTGTCGTACATCGAAAACACGCCGTTCACACTGACAAGCGGGGATATCTCCTACAATATGATGCACAGACCGGAAAACCCGGCGGCCCTGCATGTTCTTCACCCGATCAGCGAGGACCAGACGATCATCAGAACGGATATCCTGCCGCTTCTGATGGAATCACTCTCGATCAACCGTTCACGCGAACTTCCGCAGAGGATCTTTGCATGCGGGGATGTGGTGGAGAATCTTGTCACCTATCCGAAGATGGCAGCGGCTTCTATCCACACATCTGCAGACTTCTCGGAGATTTACGCCGTGATGGATGCATTCTCGCAGATGATGTCGATCGAATATGAGGTGCGGGAATCTCAGGACGAAGCATTCATTCCCGGAAGACGCGGTGACATTTACGTCTCGGGAGAGAAGATCGGCGTCTTTGGCGAGATCAATCCGGATGTTCTCGTCGGATTCGGACTTGAACATCAGGCAGTCGCTTTCGAGATGGACCTGAGAGGGTTTGTCGAAGGAAAGTAACCTCCAAATCATCTTTTTTCATCAGGAATTCACGAAAGAGTTTCTTTGCTAAATAGACTGTCACCGCGAAAATAGCCGAGCGATTCTCCTCCCACCCATCCTGTTCACAACCCTTCTTGTGAATATCGGCATTACCGTCTGTATCGGCAGATTCTGGAACACCCACTGGGACAATGTGCCGATCGGACATCTCATCCCGTTCACCTGTCTGATTCAGTTCATCTTCGCCCGTGACCTGAAAGACATGCCCCTTAGCGAGGAGAAAACGATCCATCGCGGCGTAACTTGGATAATCTGAACAGTCGGGAACCTACAGGTCCTCCTTATGAATGCGGACTGCAGACTTTTTCCACCCCCTCCAGAACACCAAACCAATTTTGCCAAAAAACCTAACGCAAACTCATTTAACCACATCAGTCTAACAAATATATACTATCTCTACCGGAGATTTACCCATGCTAGAAAACGAATACCAGCTTGAATACTTCAAAGAAAACGGATTCGTCCGCAAAATCTGTAAAAAATGCGGCAGCGCCTTCTGGACCCTCGACCCAAACCGGGAGATCTGTGGAGATGCCCCCTGTGAACCGTATCAGTTCATTGGAGATCCTATATTCAAAAAACACAGCCTTTCGGAGATGCGGGAGGCGTATCTCTCCTTCTTCGAGAAAAACGGTCATACCAGGATCAACAGATACCCGGTAGCCGCAAGATGGCGTGACGACATCTATCTTACTATTGCATCCATCGCAGACTTCCAACCGTTCGTTACAAGCGGAGTATGCCCCCCACCGGCAAACCCGCTGACGATTTCCCAGCCGTGCATCCGACTGAACGATCTTGACAACGTCGGAAGATCCGGTAGGCACTTCACCTGTTTTGAGATGATGGCACACCATGCCTTCAACACCGACGAAAAACCGATCTACTGGAAAGACCACTGTCTTGAACTCTGCAGCGGATTTGTTGAGTCTCTCGGCGGCAATATATTCGATCTCACCTACAAAGAAAACCCGTGGTTCGGCGGAGGAAATGCCGGAGCAAGCGTCGAGGTCTTAATGGGTGGCCTCGAAGTAGCCACACTCGTTTTCATGAACCTTTCCCGGAAAAATTCCGGAAAAACCCCCGTGAGCATTGAAGGTAAAGATTACTACGAGATGCCGCTGAGGATCGTCGATACAGGCTACGGACTGGAGAGATTCACCTGGGCATCCTGCGGCACACCAACCGCCTATGATGCGGTTTTCCCGGAAATGATCACACGTATCCTTACCTCAGCAGGAATGGAGGACCGTCTTGAGAATCCGGAGGTCGAGCGCATATTAGGATTGAACGCAAAGTTTGCCGGGCTCATGGATATCCGCGGCGAAAAGATCCGCGTTCTCAGACAGCAGGTAGCTGATGCAACTAACATCTCTCTTTCGAAACTCGAAGAGATCATCGTCCCGATGGAAAGTGTGTATGCACTCTGTGACCACACCAGATGCCTCGCATATATGCTCGGCGATCTCATTGTCCCGTCCAATGTCCGTGAAGGATACCTGGCCCGTCTCGTACTCCGGCGCAGCATGAGAATGATGCAGGACTTAAAGCTCGACGAGGACCTCGGAGATCTTGTGGTTTCCCAGATGAAAACGATCGGTCTTACCAACTTTGAGCAGGATGAGGATATTGTCAGACATATCATTAACCGTGAGGTCGAGAAGTACGATACAACCATCGAACGCGGGACCAGAACAGTTCAGCGTATTGGACAGACCTATGTCAAGAAGAACGAGCCAGTCCCGCTCGCCGAACTGATCACCCTCTACGACTCACACGGCATCCCGGTGGATCTGATGGGCAAGATCCTGAAAGATGCAGGTGCCGAGTTCGAGATCCCGGACGACTTTGATTCGCAGATCGCCGACATGCACTCTGAAAATGAGACGGAAAAACCAGTCTCACCACTCGCAAAATACGCAGAGCGGATCACAAAAATCCCGGAAACACGTAAGAGTTTCTATGAACGTCCTGCCGACATGGAGTTCGATGCAACGGTTCTGGATATCTTCGACAACTATGTTGTGCTTGATACCACCTTGTTCTACCCAGAAGGAGGAGGACAGCCATCCGATACCGGTATGCTTGTAACGAAGTCGACGATGGTTCGTGTTGATGAAGTCGTAAAATCAGAAAACGTGATCCTTCATAAAGTTCGGGAGAACACCCTGAAGCGCGGCGACAGAGTAAAAGGTGTCCTGGATGAGGACCGGAGATGGGCACTTATGCGTCAGCACTCTGCGACCCACATGATTCTTCGTGCCGCAAAGGAAGTACTTGGCCCGCATGTCCATCAGGCAGGATCACAACTCTCGACGGATGTTGCACGGCTGGATATCCGGCACTACACCCACATCACGCCGGAGGAACTGAAACAGATGGAGACTATCGCCAACCGTCTGGTGATGGAGAATCTCCCAACGATGATCAAGATCGAGAACAGGGTGAAGGCTGAGCAGAAGTTCGGGTTTGCCCTTTATCAGGGAGGAGTCCCGCCGGGAAAAGACATCCGCGTTGTTCAGATGGGAGCAGAGGTCCAGGCATGCGCCGGAACACACTGCCAGAGTACCGGCGAGATCGGGCCTATCAAGATCCTGAAGCTGGAACATATCCAGGATGGTGTCGAGCGTATCGAGTTTGCGGCAGGATTTGCGGCGCTTGATGCGATGCAGCATATCCAGAGTCTCGTGAATACCTCGGCAGACACTCTTTCCGTGCAGACAGAAAATCTCCCAGGATCAGTCGAACGGTTCTTCACCGAATGGAAGGATCAGCGCAAAGAGATCGAAAAGCTCCGGGCAAAGATCGCCGAACTTGAACTGTCAAGGATCGAAGGGATCGATATTAGCGGTGTTGAGGTCGTCATCAAACAGATCGATGTCTCCAGAAAGGAGCTCGTGACGGTAGCAGGAAAGATTGCCGAACGCGGAGGCGTGGCAGTTTTGATCACGACGGCTGACGGTCTTGGTGTTGTTACCTCATCCGGGAACGCAAAGATCCATGCAGGCAAACTGGTCAGTAAAGTTTGTGCAGAACTTGGCGGAAAAGGCGGAGGGAAAGAGAATCTCGCTCAGGGAGCGGGAGCGGATCCATCCGCTGTCGACAAGGCGCTTCTCAAAGCCGAGTCAGTCATTCGTGCAGAATTATAATCATAACTACCACTTTTTTCGCAGTTTAGGAGAGAGTTATAACCACTCACATCCATACAAATAGAGTACATATCATGCAGGATGAGAACGTTATTGTGCTGGAACATGGCTCCCTTGAGGCACAGAAAGTTGCGAAGGCAATGTCTTCTCCCACGTCTGCGGATCTATTTAATGCACTCACCGGCAATCCGCAGAGTGCCACGGCTCTTTCCGAGCGGACCGGGCTACCCCTGACAACAGTAAAATATCATCTGGAAAATATGCTTTCTGCAGGGCTGGTTGAGATTTCAAACACACGCTGGAGTGAGAAGGGGCGTGAAATGAAGATCTATTCAGTCAAGGATCAGGTCGTTGTGTTTGCACCGCGAAAGACCGTTGATCTGAAAGGCATCGTCGAGAGATACGGGACCATGGCAGGAGTGATCGCGATAGGATGTTCCCTTGTAATCGCCATACCCCAGACAATGAGTCAACTAGTCGGATCGGGATACCTGACAAAAAGCAGTGAGACCGCGGAAATTTATGCGGTCCAGGCAACGGTAGGTTCCGCAGTGGAAAACGTGACGTTTATGCCGTTGGTCCATAACGTCGTACAGGGATTTTTGGTCATATCCCTCGCGGTTCTAGCACTGATGATGGTATATGAAATTTACCATGTCAGAAAAAATGGATGAAAATCCAATTTTCTTTTTTTAATTAATTAAAAAAACAAGGGATACCAATCTTAGAGATTGGAACGATAGTTCGGTGCTTCGTCGGTGATCAGAATATCGTGCGGGTGAGACTCTTTGAGTCCCGCCGATGTTATGCGAACGAATCTGGCATTCTTCCGCATGCAATCAATATCCTTGCTTCCGGAATATCCCATCGCTGATTTGAGACCGCCGATGGTCTGATAGATGACATCGGTCACTGAACCGACATATGGTGTAGCTCCTTCAACACCCTCAGGAACATATTTGGTTGAGCCGATGCCTTTCGTCTGGAAGTACCGGTCGCTTGAGTTTCCGGAGGTCATGACGCCGAGAGATCCCATTCCACGGTACTGTTTATATCTTCTGCCTTTGACGATGATCGTTTTACCCGGAGCCTCATCGGTCCCGGCAAACATACTGCCCATCATTACTGACGAGGCACCGGCAACTATTGCCTTGGCCACATCGCCGCTGTATTTGACGCCGCCGTCTGCAATGACCGGAATCCCACAGGGATCTGCGATATCACATACATTGGCGATGGCGGAGACTTGAGGTACACCGACACCGGCTACAATACGGGTCGTGCAGATCGAACCGGGGCCTATACCGACTTTGATGCCGTCAACGAACTCTATGAGCTCACCGGCGGCCTTTGAGGTCGCAATATTTCCAGCGACAACATCACAGGACACCGAGCCTTTGATGTCTTTTACTCCCTGAACAACATGCATATTGTGACCATGAGCACAGTCCACAACGATTGCATCAACACCTGCCTCTTCGAGTTTCAGCGCGCGATTCATATCGAAAGGTCCAACCGCAGCAGCAATCCGGAGTTTTCCGTTACTATCACGGTTGGCTTTTGGATACTGCTGTTTTTCAAGCAGATCCTGCATCGTGATGATCCCCGTCAGTCTACCTTTGTCATCGACGACAGGAAGACGCTCGACCTTTTTCGTGTACATCATGTTGATGGCATCATCAGCAGTGATGTTGTCTTTCACTGAAATCGGTTTCCGGGTCATTATGGTCTCGACCGTTTCGATCCCAGTCCTATTAACGAGACCTCGAACGTCCCGCCGTGAAACGATGCCGAGAAGTTTGCCGTGCGGGCCGACAACCGGGACGCCGCCAATCGAGTGGCGATCCATGAGATTTGCCACAAGAGCAATAGTCGTGTCGGGGGTCACATACCTGACATCACGCTCGATGACATTGTCCGCGGACTTGACGCGGGTGACGAAGGCAACTTCCTCTTCAGGAGTACAGTTTCTGTGCAGAACGCCGATACCTCCGGCACGGGCCATGGCAATTGCCATTTCAGCCTCAGTAACGGTGTCCATCGCTGCACTCACCAAGGGTATGGAGAGTAAAATGTTTTTAGAAAATCTGGATCGAACGTCCACATCATTTGGCTCTATCCAGGATTCTGCCGGTTCAATCAGCACATCATCGAAGGTGAGTGCTGTAGGGATGTTGAGTTTTTCTCCAAACATGTTG
>Ga0172377_10009249_pt1 | contig 10094 bp, 9 predicted proteins | sample Pumphouse3metaG_FD_119749 | JGI IMG/M metagenome (GOLD analysis project Ga0172377, IMG submission 119749) | Leachate microbial communities from a municipal landfill in Southern Ontario, Canada - Pumphouse #3 metaG | ecosystem: Engineered > Solid waste > Landfill > Unclassified | place: Canada... | reverse complement strand
TCCGACAATTTTCGAAGCAAAGGCAGATTTGTATTTGACAATTCAATTAATGTAATATCTGATACAAAAGTGAAAAGTTTTTCGAAGATATATAAAAGAGGGTAGACCAGTAAAAGAAGAATAGCATTGGCAACATACCACTGAAGATCTGTCCAGTGAATCGTATTAATATTCCCTTCTTTGATTAAAGATAATGCAAAGAATGTTACTACATAACTTAAAAATACCCAGAATACAGTAAATACAAGATGAGACCGGCTGTTCATTTTATGAAGACTAAAAACGGCGACAACTCCTGCTATAAAATTCTGGAAAATAAATTCGTAATTGTTAGGAGCAAAATATCCTATTAACAGACAGGATACGAAAGTTGTAAAAATGGCTGTTCTCGAATCAAAAAATATTCTAATGAAAATAGGCATAAGCGCCAGGGGCAAAACATAAATGTTTATGCTGTCATGAAGAATAATAAATCTTGAAATGAAAACCATAAGAATCTGCATGAGTAAAATAAAACTCAGATGTTTTAAATTCCGTATGACATCCTTCCTGTATATATTAAGATAGAAAAATAAGGAAAGTAGACAGCAGATTATAAAAAACAATTTTCCGGTAATCACAAGATAATGATTGAAATTTTTACCGGCCTTGTCCTGATAATTCTGCTTAAGTGAATTTAGTATCAAAAATTTTTCCGGAGTTACAATATCCCCTTTAAAAATAATACGTTCACCTGACTGAACCATTCCTTTAGTTAATGATACAGAATCGTTTATTTTATCGAGTTCTTGTTTATTAAATGTCTCATCGTAAGTTAAATTAGCCTGGATATAATCAATCAGAGAAATTTTAGAAATAAATGAATTATTATTACCTAAAATAATCTTCATTGTGTCTGATAAAAACTGATATGCTGTTTTCAGAGAATGTAATTTATAAACGGACTGACTACTTACTATTTTCCCCTTTATCAGGAAAATTTCTTTTTTGTCTTTAAGTAAAGGATAAACATCCGGAGATTGTTCAACGATTCCTAAATCGTATAAATTAGAAAGACAGGAAATAATGCTATTCTTAATAGAATCAGAAATAATATTTTTATTTTCACTTATCTGTAATATTTTATCTTGTAATCCTTTTATCTGTTGTTTTTTTACCAGAGAATCTTCAGTAAAGTAGGGGATAAAGTCTTTCCTGACGGAATCCTTTTCGCTTTTTATGTCTTTTTCCGCTTTTTGAATTGCAAAATCGAAAGGAGCAATTAAAGTTTCATGTCTCCATGGGGCATTTTTCTGGAATTCGTATTTGAAACGTATTTCATTCGGAATGGTAAGATAAAGGACTATAACAGCTGCAACAAATATAAATATTGCATAAATAATGGAATAATAACTTGGATTATGATTAATATTGTTTTTCATATATTTCTCCTGAATAATTTTATTGAAACTAACCCGTAATCCTCTTTATTATTCGTTTTCTGTATGAAAATTTAAAAAGGGTAGCAGGATCGTTAGTTTTTTTGTTTATAAATGTAGACAAAAAGTAATACGATTCTTATCTTTGTTTTAATAAATAAAAATAGCAAAATCTTTTATAAAAACGACTAAATGTTTTTCATTAGGCAGTTATTTTGTTTTATTTGATATTTTGTTTCTAATATTAAGAAAAATGGATTACGGGATTTCTGGGCTAAGTATTATTCCTGTTCGAAAGGAATCTTCCGAAAAAAGTGAGATGATTTCTCAGTTGCTTTTTGGTGAGTATTTTGAAATAAAGGAAGAATTCGTCGGTTGGTGTCGGATTGTTTCCGGATTTGATGGATATGAAGGATGGATTGATCAGAAAATGATTACTCCTGTTACTTTACGTACATACAAAAAAATAAAAAAAGCTGCTTTTGCTGTTAGCACGGATATTGTTAATCTTGTATCTTCTAATAATTGTCATAATATTCTGATCCCTGCCGGAAGCACTTTGCCGTGCTGGCGTCCATATAAACATGAATTTTCCATTAATAAAGAAATTTATAAGATGGACGGTGATGTTCATTACCGTAAGCCAAAGAATATTCGCAAATTTATTATTCAGCAATCTCTGATGTATATTAATTCTCCTTATTTATGGGGAGGACGTTCACCTTTGGGTATTGATTGCTCAGGATTTTCGCAAATTGTTTATAAAATGGCCGGAATACTTATTCCACGTGATGCCTCACAGCAAGTTCATCTTGGTACTGCACTGAGTTTTGTAGATGAATCTCGTCCGGGTGATCTTGCTTTTTTTGATAATGATGAAGGATCTATTGTGCATGTTGGAATTCTCTGGAAGAAAAATAAAATTATTCATTCTTCAGGACAGGTGAGAATTGATAATATTGATGAGTTCGGTATATTTAATGTGGATAAACAAGCTTATACTCATAAACTTAGAGTTATGAAAAGAATTATAGACGACTAAGTAGAGCTTGTCTATAAAGTCAACTACTTCGTTACGCTTGTTCTGAAAGCAGTCATTTACTAAAGTAAACTCCTTTGTTTTCAGAACTTCGCAAGCCTCGTATTTGACTTTATATTTCAAGTTCAAAATTTATAGACAGACATTAGTAAAAGTTATAAAATATGCTACTTCGTTACGCTTGTTCTGAAAATGGATAGACACTAAATACAAAATTTCTATGTATAGTTACAAATATCCCAGAGCCTCTATAACAGTTGATGCTGTAATTGTTCAAAAACAAACAAATAAAATACTTCTTATCCGCAGAGGAAGAGATCCATATGCGGGTAAATGGGCATTACCCGGTGGTTTTGTCGAAGAAAACGAGTTGCTTTCTGTTGCCTGCAAAAGAGAACTTAAGGAAGAAACGGGATTATCTGTTCAGGATGTAAAACAATTAAAAGCCTATGACAAAATTGACCGGGATCCCAGAGGCAGAACCATATCTATAGCTTTTTACGGTTTTTCTGATGAAGAAAATTCACAGGTACAAGCAGGGGATGACGCTGCCTCTGTAGAATGGTTCCCATTAGATTCACTTCCTCCACTAGCTTTTGACCATGATTTAATTATCAATGATTTCCTTAAATGGGTAAAATAATATTGCCTTCGCTTTAGGATATTACTAATTCAATTTGCCGAGATTAAGATTTCTGGTTCGCACGGACGATAAACTAATCGGAGAAAGAAATATTTACTCCTTTTCATTGTAAATCAGAGCGAATCAGTTTTAATCTTAGTGAATTTAATAGTAAAGATAAAAGACAGACCACCATCTGTAGCTTTTTTTGCAATTATATTTCCTCCGTGCACTTGTACTGCATTTTTCACTATAGCAAGACCTAATCCTGTGCCTCCTAATTTGCGGCTTCGTCCTTTATCTACTCTGTAAAAACGTTCGAATAAACGGACTAAGTGTTTTTCTGGCACACCTATGCCGTTATCTGAAAAGTTAAAATAATAGAAGGAATCATCTTTTCTAAAACAATTTATATGTATAATAATGCCTTCTCCTGCATATGCTATGGCATTGTCTGTTAAGTTTCTGAAAATAGAATATAACAACGAAGGATTCCCCTGTATAATAATGTCTTTTTCTAATTCGTTGATTACAATGATTTTTTTCTTTTCCAGTTGTAAATTAACGTCACTTAGCATATTATCTACCATTACCGATAGATTAACATTTTCGTATCCATTTATGTCAAGACCATCCTCCATTTCGTTTAAAACTGAAATGTCCTGTAATAAATTTGCAAGACGATTGCTTTGAGCAAAACAATGCTCAAGAAAAAAGTGTTTTTTTTCTTCCGTAACATTTTTATTGTCTAAAATTGTTTCAAGATATCCATGAATACTGCTAACCGGTGTTTTTAGCTCATGGGCGATATTTTGCGTAAGCTGACGTTTTAGCAGAGCCTGTTCTTCCTGGCGGCTTATATCGTTAATTGATATTTCAAAAGTATCGTCCTGAAATATAACGCACTTTACAACAAAAAATTTTCCGTTTTTTTTAATATTAAGAGACGTTGTTTTATTCTCTGACTGTTTTTGGGAACATAAATATTGTTCAATAAATTCTTTTACGGATTTTAATTCAGGAAGACTTAAAATTTCCTCAGTTGATGATAATTCTTTGTCTGATATTATATTACTATATTGTGTGAACAATTGATTTGCAAGGATAACACTTAAATTTGATTTAAAGATGGCTAAACCTTCGCGGGCAATATGAAGGTGAGCAATTAGCTTTTCTCTTTCTATATATAGCTTTTCTTTTGTCTTGTGCAGTCGTTTGTATATTTTTATAATATGTTTGGATATTTCGCCTAATTCATTATTTGGAAATTTAGATAAATTTTCTGTATCAATGGATTCGTTTCTGTCAGCTTTTTGTGAAAATTGTTGCAATTTATCTATGCCTAAACTTAATTTCAGGACGAATTGGTAGAAAACAGCAAAGAAAAAAAGTGCAATAATTAATGTTATCCATAAAAAATTTTTATCAGTTTTTATATTGCTTAACAGACCTGTAGTGTATGGCATAGCTGTACGGATAATATAGTTTTTTTCAGGAAAATAAGTGGCTGAATAAAAGTACATTTTACCTGTAGTACCCGAAGTTCGTTTTATATCCGATCCATATCCGTTAGCTATAGCTTTTTTTACTTCTTTACGGTTAAGGTGGTTTTGCATATGCAAAATATCTTTAACAACATTATCATATAAAACTTTTCCGTTATCCTTAATAATTGTAAGGCGTAACTCGTTTACAGGATTTTTTGCCAAAAAAAGTAAAATACTGTCTTTGTCTATTTTGTTTGAAGATCCCAGTGCTATATTTAATCTGTAATTACGACTTTGAAGCTGTGTGTTGAGTTTTGTTAGCTCATATTTTTTTTCTTTATCATGCTGAAATGCAATAAAAACAACAATCAGAACTATAAATAAAGTAATGACAAAAAAGAATAGTGCCCGTCCTATAGAATGAAAATTATTATCTTTCATTTTTTATTTTTCAAGATAATAACCGTATCCTAATTTGGTGATAATGGATTTACCGTAAGGGGCTATTTTTTTTCGCAACCGTGTAATATTTACATCTACAGTACGTTCTGTAACATATACATCATCAGGCCAGATTTGATTTATTAGTTCCTCTCTTGAATAAACCCTACCTTTTTTTGACAAAAAGAAATGCAGTAACTCAAATTCAATTTTGGTTAAAGCAATTTTTTTTCCACTTATAGTAAGCTCTTTCTTATCTGGATCCATACGCATTTTTTCATAAATAAGTAAAGAAGACTGATTATCTTTGAATGTTGATCTTCTTAAAACTGCTTTTACGCGTGAAAGGACTTCACGAATAGAAAAAGGCTTTGAAATATAGTCATCTGCACCTAGCGCAAATCCAGTTATAGTAGCGTTTTCGGAATTTTTGGCAGTAAGAAAAATAATAGGAATATCTTTAGTTTTTTCTTTTGTCTTCAATTTTTTTGCCATTGTAAAACCGGAAATTTCTTCCATCATTACATCCAGTAAAATAAGGTGATAAACAGTAAGATTCATACGGAGTGCTTCTTCAGCAGAATTTGCTACATCTACTTTATAATTTTCACTTTCCAAATTAAATTTTAGAATTTCACAAAGATCTTCTTCATCATCAACCACCAGTATTCTATAACTTTTATCCATTATTCACATTTTGTTGTTTTATCCTTAAACAATAATAGAAAAAAGATAATATATATTACCATAAAAGATATTACAATTCTGTTACAAAAAAAACTATTATTGATAAAAGAGTTCGTCCCTGATTTTGTCGAAGTTAAAATTATTAATCTGTAACCATTAACAAAACTTAACTTGTTAAAATTGATTTCCTAAGAACCTCAAAAGCTTCGGATCCACAGTTAAACAACAGATCAATAATACTTAAATTAGGATAAAAAAGATATCTATCTTCGTATGCCTGAGTGTATGGATATGCTTTAAATAAAGGATCAGGAGCGGCTTTTTGCAGTTTTGGATGTATCGCTTCCCGCATGTTTAAACAGTTGTCGGGGATTCCTTCAAAAGTTTCAGTTAACTGTATATCCGCCTTAATTTCAAGGAGGTCAAGAATTATTTCCAACAATTTCATATTAAAATCCAGAAGAAAAGTAGTCTTTTTCTGGTAGAGTGGCTTAAAGTCATACTTTAAGATATCAAAAAAAGGAGAAGAACTATAGGCAGTTACCAATGCATTCCAGTGAAGAGAACGCCAGTTTTCGACATACGATATTTTTAAATCCTTAATCTTCTTTTTTTTATCTTCTCCCTGAACAGGAATGATTAATGTTTCGAGTCCGTTGCCCGATTCGATAATCGCCCTGTTACGATAGGTTTGCTTTAAAAAATGTTCCTGACCTTCGATTCGTACAGTTTTATACGTCAAAAATTTAGATATATACTGAATAGGCGGAATATAGGCGGTACTCAAAAGAATTTCAGACTCGTCTGCCATTCTTTAGTTGTTAAATATTTTGTCTGTTGTTTTGCCTGTAATTTTCATATCCGATCCGTTATCTTTTTTATATTCAGATTCATCAATCTTTTTGGACAGTAAAGTTATCTGTTTATTCTGCTCCCTGATTTTTGATTTTAATTTCCATATTTTAGGTTCATATAAAAGTATGGAAAGGATAATTCCGCAGATCAGAAAAATAAGTAATGTCAGTACAAGAGAAACATCTTCAACGTTCCAAAAAAGAAAATTCAAACTGATTAAAACCGTGTTCTGTAATGTGAAAATAACGAGAACAAGAGCCAGCAATAAGATTACAATAATTGCGATTGACATAACATTTTAATTTTAGTAAAATTTTTATCTTTTATCTCTATTTAATTGTTTTAAAGAATCTGTTCCAGCGTATATTTAACGGAAAATGTTTGTCTTTATCAAGAGAAAGCCATATAAGTACTGCTTTCCCAACTACATGATCCTCAGGAACAAAACCCCAGTATCTTGAATCAGCAGAATTGTGACGATTGTCTCCCATCATCCAGTAATAATCCATCGCAAACGTATAATCCTTTGCTATTTTTCCGTCTATATAAATGGTGTCTCCCTCAGTCCTAAGATCGTGATCTTCGTATACATCAATAAGTCTTTCGTAAAGAGGTAAATTTTTGATTGAAAGAGGAATTTTAACTCCTTTTTTAGGAATAACAATTGGTCCAAAATTATCAACATTCCATTGAAAATTTTTATTGAACGGGAAAATGTTTTTGTCCCAATTTCCGGCATCTATATTTACTTTTGCTACTGATGTTACGTTTTTGAAAGATTTTATTTTTTTAAGTTCTTTATCTGTAAGTGGGAATAAGAATTGTGAATTGTTAAATTCTTTTTGATCAGTTTTTGAAATTCCTATATCGCTTAAAATAAGAGGATTTATAGATGTTCCATTGGTTGTGACAATATAATTATACTGTACGCCGGGGAAATGTTTCTGAATCTTGTCATTAACAAATACCTGTCCGTCTTTTATCTGAAGTTTATCTCCCGCAATTCCAATACACCTTTTAATATAATTTTCTTCTTTATCTACAGGACGACTGATAATTTCTCCGAAATCTCTTTTGTCATTCCAGACATCTTGCCGTCCGTAATTACGCACAAAATTGTAATAGCTTTGAGTTGGCATATTTGTGGCGACAGTATCTCCTTCCGGAAAATTGAATACAACAACATCATTGTTTTTAATTTTTCCGAATCCTGCAATCCTTTTATATGGATACTCCGGATGTTCTAAATAAGAAGGAGTATGTTTTGTAAATGGCAGTGTGTTATGAACAAACGGAAAAGAGATTGGAGTGTTCGGCATTCTTGGTCCGTAGCTTACTTTGCTCACAAACAGATAATCTCCAACCATCATAGATTTTTCCATTGAGGAAGTAGGAATGGTATAAGCTTCTACCAATAGCATACGAATAAGGCTTGCCGCAATCACTGCAAAGATAATCGCATCAACCCATTCAGCGGTTTTAGTCTGCTTTCCGTCTGGTGGATTTTTTTTCTTCCAGAATGCCCAGTGTACTTTTTTTGTGATATATATGTCAAAAATGACAATAAGCCCAAGGAACCACCAGTAATATTCAATCCAAACTACAACGAGGCTGTAAAATAAAGCGACAATTAAAAATTTGAACCATTTGTTGTAAAGTAATTTCATCATTTATTCTAGATTTAAAAGATCGTTCATATTCAAAAACCCTTTCTTTCCGAAGCTAAATTCGGCTGCAAGTACTGCCCCCATAGCAAACCCTTCGCGGTTTTTTGCACTGTGCTCGATAAAAATATGATCTGTTTTAGAATCATAGAGAACACGATGAATTCCGGGAACCTGACCTTCACGAAAAGCCGTTATTTTTATCTGATCTGAAGATTTTGGTTCATCAAGTGTCCATGAGCTTTTTGTAGGAAGATTCTTTATAATATCTTCGGCCAGAGAAATAGCTGTTCCGCTTGGTGCATCTTTTTTTTGTATATGATGAACCTCTTCAATGCTAACATCGTATTCAGGACGTTGAGACATTAGAGAAGCCAGTTTTCTGTTTAACGCAAAAAAGACGTTTACACCAAGACTATAATTTGAAGTATAGAAAAAGGTTCCGTCGTGTTTTTTCATATTACTTAGAACTTCGTCCTTTTGTTCGAGCCATCCAGTAGTACCGCTGACGACAGGAATTCCAGCCTCAAAACAATGTTTATAATTAGAAACAGCTGATTTAGGTGTCGAAAATTCAATGGCGACATCGGCTTTTTTTAAATTTTCAATAGTAAGATCATTCTGGTTATTAATATCTATCTTTAAAACGATCTCATGTTTTCTTTCAAGGGCAATTCTTTCAATAATTTGACCCATTTTCCCGTATCCTAAAAGAGCTATTTTCATATGCTTTTTATTTTTTTATCTATCATTATATATATTAAGCCGGGAATGTCTGTCTTTTGACCTGTACCTTCGACTTTATTTTTACAAAGATAAAAAATACAACATAAGATGGTGCTTTTTTGTTAAGTACTATTGCTTTTTTTAATGAATTTTAGATTTTTTTCTACGGAAATTTTCCTGTTGCTTGCTATCGGAGTATTTGGCAGGTAGTTTCCTTTTTACTATTTTCACCCATTAAAATAGCGCATAAATATATAAAGATGAGCAGTAAAAAAGAAATGGTGATTACCGATCTTGACGGAACACTTTTAAAAAGAGACAGAACTATAAGTGAAACAGACTTAGAAACATTGAACGTCTTAAAAGAGAAACGATTTGTAAGAGTAGCTGCTACAGGAAGAAACATAAAAAAAATAGAAGAAGTTATAAAGGATATTTCATTATTCGATTATTTCATTTTTTCTTCGGGTGCAGGAATAATGAACTGCAAAAACAGAAAAATTGAATACGTACAAAACTTGTCCAAAGATACTGCTAACAGATTAATACAGTTTTTTATAAAAAAAGAAGTAGCGTTTTTCCTTTTTCATGCGGTTCCTCAAAATCATTTATTCTGGTGTTCTCAGAAAGGGGAAATAAATCCCGAGTATGACCGTTATTATGAACGCAACATTGGGCGTATGGAAAATTTATCTGATACTGATATGATAGATACGATTGCCTGTCAATTTCTTGTTATTTTGAGAACAGCAGATGAATTTTTTAAGCTAAAAAAAGATATAGAAAATAATTTTGAAGATTTTAAAATCATACGGGCGTCATCTCCTTATGATACAGGTTACACATGGATGGAAATTTTTAATAAAAATGTATCCAAAGGTAATGCCGTTAAGTATTTATGTGATTTTCTTAATGTAGATAATAGTAATACGTTAGGTATTGGAAATGATTATAACGACATCGATTTTCTGGATTTTACCAGTCATTCTTATATGACGAAAAATTGTCCTGAGGAATTAAAAGGGAAATATCAACCTGCTCCTACTAATGATGAAAATGCATTTAGCTTTTGTGTAAGCAAATATATAAATTTTAAATAAAATGAATTACAGATTCTTTCTTTCACTTTTACTTTTTCTAACGACATTTCTTGTT
>Ga0172377_10009247_pt1 | contig 10095 bp, 9 predicted proteins | sample Pumphouse3metaG_FD_119749 | JGI IMG/M metagenome (GOLD analysis project Ga0172377, IMG submission 119749) | Leachate microbial communities from a municipal landfill in Southern Ontario, Canada - Pumphouse #3 metaG | ecosystem: Engineered > Solid waste > Landfill > Unclassified | place: Canada... | reverse complement strand
CAAGATAATGGATATCACGTTTTTGTAAGCGGTTATACAAGTTTTGATGACGCAAATACAGTATTAGAAAAATTAAAAATTGAATACCTTTCCGCTCAAATTTATACACTTGAAATCAATAAAATTAAACTAGAAGAAGTAAATGAAAGTGCAATAAATAATATTAAAATTGGACTTGCAACATTTCAAACTGCTTCAACGCAACTTTATAACACTTCGATTTTATTTGATAACAGCGAACTTAGTATGAACGAATTTAAAACAACTCTTTCAACCCTTATTACAACTTGTTCACAAAATATTTCAAATTTCAAAGAAGTTAGCTATAAAGTGAATGATACAAATATTATTTTATGCGAATCCTTGCTAGATCAACTTTTATATAAACTCAATAATTTACTATCACAAGATTTGTCGATTAATATGTATTCAGCACTCATTAAACGGACAAGTATTGAATGTATATTGCTTCAAAACGATTTAGGCATTATGACTGCATAATAGAATGAAACTTTGTTAGCATAAAAAAAGTTTTTATGACTGCATGAAAAACTATAAGAAATTGGAATAAAAAATATTTATTTTTGATTATATACATAATTTCTTTAAAAATTTTTATTATAACAATGTTTTTCTTTGAAATTTTAATAAAAAGCAAAAAAAGGAAAACGTTATTCCTTTTTATTATATTTTATATTTTTTAGTCAAAATAATAATATTTACTATTAAATAAAATAATCCTTTGCGTTTTTATATTATTATAAATAAAAAATTTATTAATTTACGAAAATATTTTATTGAATAATTTATTGTTTAAATTATGAAAACTAGTGCTAATTTAACGTAATTAAAGTTATGTTCCGCTGACAATTTTCATGTCTTTACTTATCTTCTCGCATTGAATTTCAACCTTTTCAACGGTTGGCCTTTTTTCAAATTTAGCTTCGGCAGAATTTTCAAGAAAATTTCTTGTAATTGTTACTTTTGCTATTGTTTTGTCAGATGGAATTTTATACATTAAATCTAACATGCTTTCTTCAAGTATAGTTCTTAACCCTCTTGCGCCCGTTCCTAATTTTAAAGCTTTTTCAGCAACAGCATTGATTGCATCATCTTCAAAAATTAAATCAACATTATCAAGTAAAAACATTTTTTTATATTGCTTTATTAAACTATTCTTAGGCTCTTTTAAAATTTTCACAAGTGCTTCAAAATTCAATGACTCTAATCCCGTAACAATTGGCAATCTGCCCACAAATTCTGGAATTAATCCAAATTTTATAAGGTCTTGCGGTTGCACATCTTTAACAAATTTATAGTTTTTTTCATCAACTTCGCTTGATGAGGAGGTAAAACCAAGATTTTTCTTATTTTTTCTTTCCTTGACAATATCCTCTAGACTCACAAAAGCACCGCCACATATAAACAAAATATTAGTTGTATTGATTGCAATAGTTTCTTGTTGAGGATGCTTTCTGCCACCTTGTGGCGGGACATTAGCAACCGTGCTTTCTAAAATTTTTAATAACGCCTGTTGCACTCCCTCGCCTGATACATCTCTTGACAACGAACGGTTTTCGCTTTTTTTTGCAATTTTATCAATTTCATCAATGTATATTATTCCTCGTTCCGCACGACTTACGTCAAAATTTGCGTTTATCAGAAGTTTTAATAGTATATTTTCAACATCATCGCCCACATAGCCTGCTTCTGTTAAAGTCGTTGCATCTGCACTTGCAAATGGCACATCTAAAAGTTTTGCTAAAGTTTTAGCTAATAATGTTTTGCCACTTCCAGTTGGACCTATGAGCAAAATATTGCTTTTGTCTAATTCGATAAAATCATCTGCTTTCTTGTTTTTTGAATCATTATTATAATTTATCCTTTTATAATGATTATAAACAGCAACTGACAAAATTTCTTTCGCATTGTCTTGCCCAATTATATATTCATCTAAGAATTTTTTTATCAATTCAGGTGCCATTAATTTTAATTTTTCAAACGATTCATTATTAAAACTATCTTCATTTAGAATTTCTTTACAAATATTTACGCAAGTATCACAAATAAATATCTCGCCACTTGGACTTGCAACTAATCTGCCAACTTCTCTATGCGATTTCCCACAAAAAGAACACTTCATATCTTGTTCCATAGAATATACTCCTTTTATTTGCCCTTTTTATATTTATATTCGCTCATATAAAATTTTGTCTGCAATTCCGTATATTATGGCTTCATCTGCAATCAAGAAGTGATCTCTTTCAATATCTTTTTCAATCGTTTCTCTTTTCTGTGTCGTGCATTTTTCTAAAATGTCTACGCCTAATTTTTTAATTTTCACCATTTCTTCAATTCTAATTTGAAGATCAGTCGTTTGCCCACCTATACTTTGAATTAATGGTTGATGTATCATCACTCTGCTGTTTTTTAAAACATATCGTTTACCCTTTGTGCCACTAGCTAAAATTAAGCTAGCCATTGATGCGGCTATTCCCATGCAAATGCAACTTACATCGCATTTTATAAAATTCATCGTGTCAATAATTGCCAACCCATCATAAACAACTCCACCTGGGCTATTTATATAAAGTTGAATGTCTTTAGCATTGTCTTTGCTTTCTAAATATAACATTTCAGCTATTACAGTATTTGCTAAATTTGAGTCTATTTCATTTGTTATAAATACAATCCTATCTTCAAGTAACCTTGAATATATATCATAACTTCTTTCACCACTTGATGTTTTGTCTATAACAACAGGAACTAACATTTATACCTCACACTTTAAGATTAACCTAAATTTTAATTTTTAAACCAACTTAGTGGTCAAAAACTTAAAAATTTTGTCTAAAATTAAACTATTTGTAAATATTAGTTTAATAGGTATATTATTTTTATATTTATCTAATAGAATTTTGTTAATTGTTTTAAATTTAATTAAATAATCTTATTTTCTCTTCTTAAATATTCAAAAAATTTATCAGCTACAACTTCGTCTATAATCAAATCAATTTGATTCTTTTGTAATGTTTTTTTAAATTCTTGAGTTGTTTTGCCCATGTTTTTTGCAAGTTCTTGAACTTTATTTTCAACTTCTTCATCAAGCACTTGAATTTTTTCTATAGAAACAATTTCATCACGAATTAATCTTGCTTTAACGCCCTTTTCTGTTTGAGATTTTATTTCATTTTCAATTTCTTGCTTTGTCTTGTTTATATATTTAGAATATGCATCAATATCTAGTCCTTGTGCTGAAAGCCTGTTTTCAAAATCTTTTAATGCATATTCAAAGTTATGTTCAAGTAATGATGAAGGGACTTTAACTTGTGAAGATTTAAGAATTTGTTCAAGCATATTGTTTTCTTCGGCTATGCTTGCTTGTCGTTTTGCTGTATCAACAAGTGTCTTTTTAACAAATGCCTTTAAACTTGCGAAATCTTCAAAATTGCCGAGTTTTTTTGCAAATTCATCATTGAGTTCAGGCAAAACTTCTTTCTTAATTTCATTAAGACTTACATAAAATACTGCATCTTTGCCAGCTAATTGCTTAGCACCATATTCAGCTGGAAATTTCACATTAACATCAAATGTGTCGCCCACTTTATGCCCAATTATTTGATCTTCAAAAGTATCAATAAATGATTTTGAACCGATTTTTAAACTATAATCTTCAGCAGATCCGCCATCAAATCGAACGCCATCTATCATACCGCTAAAATCAATTATTGCAATATCACCGAGTTCAACTGGTCTATCTTCATCAATTTTTTCATTAGCAACTAAACTTGCTTGTGCTTTTTTTAATTCTTGTTCAACCATTTCATCGCTGACTTCATGGCTAACTTTTTTAAACTCCAACCCTTTATATGCACCTAAAATTATTTTTGGCATTAATTCGATAAACATTCTAAATTTAACTCCATCTTGTGATATGTCATCAATATCAAAATGAGGGTGGTCACAAGTTGTTCTTAAATCTTTATTGTTTGTTAAGTACTCTATGTAATAATTACTAACTAAGCTACTAAAAGCATCGTTAAAAAAAACATTGTCACCATGCGTTTTTTCGATTATTCCCCTTGGCGCTTTGCCTTTTCTGAACCCCTCAACATTATATTTGCCTCTTTCTTGTTGATAAACTTCATCTAATTTTGCCTGCCATTCTTCTTTGTTGATTTCATATTCTAATTCAATCATTTCATCATCTTTTTTTAAAACTTTCATTTCCATGTTTTCTCCTTTAACATTATAGATAAAGAAAAGCCAAAATTATTGCTAACGTTTGTCCTTTTTTGACAATATTTAGAAAAAATATCTAATCAAAATATACAAACATAACAAAGAACAAAACCCAAAAATTAAATAATATAAACTGTTATTAAATTTACTAAAATTCATTTCAGTATTTAATCGTTTAATATTAACGTTTTTGTTTTCTTGTTGTTTTTTTTCAATAATTTCTGCTTTCTTATCAGTCAATTCATTTTTATATTCTTTATTTTTTACAAAACTAATGTAAGTTAAACTTGCAAAAAATATACTTAAAAAACTAATTGCAAGGATTGAGAAAATAACCCCAACCCTTGCAAGTAAATAACAAATAAGTGCTAGTAATCCACAAATAGCTATAATTAAATATGCCACTTTTTGTTTTTCCATAAGTTACACCTTTAATTTATGCATTTAAAATCATAAATACTATTACTAAGATTATAGCAACAAAGTATGCAACTAAATACCAAATATTGCCTCTGCTTTTTGCATAGTAAAATGCACCTATTGCAGTAATGAAGTATGCAATTGCATTCGCAACTATTGTAAGGGCATTGCCTAATGTGCTCCCACTTGCAATTTTTGCAAGTATTAATGCAAGAGCAACTGTTATTATGCCAATAAAAGCAAGCAAGTTTAAAAACCTTTTGAAATCTTTTGCCATTTTATTTCTCCTTATTATATAAAGATACCCAATGTGGTAACTATATACATTATAACATTAATAATATTTTTTGTAAACAATTTATTACTCAAAATTTGTCAATTAAATTATAATTTTCTATAATTTTGACTTATTTTAGTATGCCACTTTATATGTATTTTATTTTTTCTTATATTTTTAAGCCTTAAAGCAACTTTTTGAAAAATTATTTTTTTTAATTATTCTATTTTTTTACTTATATCAAATTAACTAAGACAAATTGTTTTGTTATTTTTTGAATAAATGTTGATTATTATTTCTTTAGTTAATTTTTAAAGTTTTATAAGTCATCCTCTTTTTTAAAAAATTGCCTTAAAGGTCAACTTTAAGACAATTCTATAATTATTCGTTCCAATTACGCTTTTCCATTCCCTCGCCAACTTGTAGAATAATAAATCTTCTGATTGATATTTTTTCACCCATTGACATTGTTGCTTCATCAATTAATTGCGCAACTGTAATACTTGGATTTTTTACATATTCTTGATCAAGTAAACTTACTTCTTTATAGAATTTGTTTAATCCTGTTGAAGTAACTATCTTTTCAATTATTGCACTTGGTTTCCCCTCTTCTTGCAACTTCTTTCTTAAAATATCTGCCTCTTGTTCAATTTCTTGTGCTGGAATGTCTTCCTTTTTAACATATTTTGGCCTAGATGCCACAACGTGCATTGCAACATTGTTAACTAATTCAATAAATTTTTCACTTCTTGCAACGAAGTCAGTTTCACAGTTAATTTCAACCATTGCACCGATTTGCCCTTGACTCATATGGTTATAAAATCCTAATCGTCCGTTTGATGCAATTCTGCCTGCTTTTTTAGCAACATTCGCCATGCCTTTTTCTCTTAAAAAAACCACCGCTTTATCAAAATCACCATTGCTCTCTGTTAATGCTTTTTTGCAATCCATTATTCCTGCATCGGTCTTCTCTCTTAATGCTTGAACTTGCTCCATTGTAATCATGCTTATTTTTCCTCCGCTGGCTTTTCTTCAGCAGGTTTTGCTTTTTTCACTGCTGTTTTCTTAGGCTTTTCTTCTGTTTTAACGCCTTCTTTTACAACTGCTACTTTTGGCTTTGCTTCAGCCTTAACTTCTGGCTTTATCACTGGCTTTACTTCTTGTTTTGCTTCTGGCTTAACTTCTTCTTTTGCAACTGGCTTTGCTTCAGCCTTAACTTCTGGCTTAACTTCTTCTTTTGCAACTGGCTTTACTTCAGCCTTAACTTCTTCTTTTATAACTGGCTTTACTTCAGCTTTTACATCTTGTTTAATTTCAGCCTTAACTTCTGGCTTTACCACTGGCTTAACCTCTTGTTTAACAAACGGTTTTTCAAATCTAACTGGTTTCTTCTTTTTTGTTTTCTTGGAATCATCTTCTTCGATATCGCTTCTTATCAATTCATTAACATCAACATCTTCTAATGCTTTGGCAATATCAATAACTTCATCATCTAAATGACTTCTGTCAATTTCAACGCCCTCTTTAGCTTCTATTACCGCATCAGCCATTGAGCCTGCAATTAATTTTATTGCTCTTATTGCATCATCATTTCCAGGAATACAATAATCAACATCCTCTGGATTACAATTTGTGTCAATTAAGCCAACCAAAGGTATTCCCATAACTCTTGCTTCTTTAATGGCAATCTGTTCTTTTTTAGAATCAATTATAAACATTACTCCCGGTAAAGAAGTCATATCTCTAATACCATCTAAATTCTTTTTAAGCTTTTCATGTTCTTGTTTTAATAATAAAACTTCGTTCTTTGGCAACAAGTCAAATTCGCCTGTTTTTTCCATATTTTCAATTTTTTTCATCTTTTCAACTGATGAACGGATTGTTTTAAAGTTTGTTAGTGTTCCACCAAGCCATCTTGAATTAATATAAAACATTCCGCAACGTTTTGCCTCTTGTTCTATTACTTCACTTGCTTGCTTCTTTGTTCCGACAAACAAAACTGTTCTGCCCTCTTTTACAACTCCTCTAACAAAATTGTAAGCAATTTCAGCAAGTTTAACTGTATCCTCAAGATTGATGATATGAATATCATTTCTTGATGTGAAAATATACTTTTTCATTTTTGGATTCCATTTTCTTGTTTGATGCCCAAAGTGAACCCCAGCTTCAAGCAATTGTTTCATTGATATTACTGACATATAAAAAAACCTCCTCGTTAATCTAGCCCAAATAATCTTCTCTGATTGCTAACTCATTAAAATGTCTTTAACAAAACACATCATTTATAATTAAGTAAATTAAAAAATTAATATAAATAATAATTACAAAAATATAATCAATTAAATAATTTGTAATAAACAAATTTCTTTAATTACCATAAAGTAATTATTGTTTTTTAATCCAAATTGTTACAACTATTTACTTTTATCAAGCTTTTTATAGTTTATAAAGTTAATGTTTTAATATTTATTAATATTCATTTAAATTAGCACGATACAATCAAATCCTATCTGAGTGGTAATTCAATAACTTTTTTAGTATAACATATAATTTTTTCTTTGTCTAGTTTTTTTCGCAAAGAAATCTTGTATAAAAAAATATGTTTTTTAATAAATAAAAAAAATTAAAAAATTTTGAATAATATTTAAAAAACTACTTATACTATTTTTATGGTAAGTGCGAATATCTTTTGCACTGCCATACTAAGACTTGCTTGGACGTTAAGTCCAGCAAGTCTTTTTTATAATTTTTGTCAATTAATCAATCTTTCATAGGTCTTTAAAAAAATAATAAAAACTTGCTACAAATAAATGTAGCAAGTCATTTGCATTGTATAAAATATACAATACCAAGGATATAATTATGAATAATTTTGTGAATAATTTTAAAAAATATATTGTTTTTTAATTTTTATTCTTATTCATAATTTATGGCTAAGCAAACGATATTTGCATTAGCCACAAATGTATTATACGTGCTTTTTAAAAAATTATTCAAACATTTTATTTTTTTAGTTAACCACTAAACAAATAAACAAAAATGCTTTTATAAAATTAGTAAATGTTTGAACCAGCATAATGAATCAACTATTGATACAATTTTTAACATTCAAATAAATAATTGCAAAAAACTAAGATTTTTTATTAAATTAGTCAGCTAAGACAACAAACACAAATTAATTAAATTTTAAATGAAACAAATTCTTTTTTTAAAAACAATATATTAATTTATTGATTTAAAATTTTTGACAAAAACAATAAAAAAGACTTGCTGGACTTAATGTCCAAGCAAGTCTTAGTATGGCAGTGCAAAAGATATTCGCACTTACCATAAAAATAGTATAAGTAGTTTTTTAAATATTATTCAAAATTTTTTAATTTTTTTTATTTTTTCATTACAATTCAAAATTTTCAACTTTTCTTTATAAAAATTGCACATTTTTAGACTTTTTTATTATAATTTATATTTTTGCAAATAAATTGTTAAATTTTTTTTATTTAAAGTTTTAAATAACTCTAAATTTTTTCTTAAAACATATTTAGCTATGAACATTTAAACATTCATGTGATTATAATAAAATATTCAAAATCACTAACAATTTCTGAAATGCTCTCTATTTTCACTTATTGGAGTTTTTCTTTTCGAAGATATTACAATAGGGTTCTTCCCTTCATGTTCTAAAATAATTTCTGAGCATGCCTTTGCAAGTTCCTTTTGACAAGATGTCCCATTTTTACAAATTATATTTTCAAGCTTTGGTATAATTTCTTTTAACCTTTTACCAACCAACAAATTTCTTAACCCCTGATTTCCCCCCGAACAACCACCAAACAATCTTATTTCTTCAAATATTAATTCACCTTCATTATCTTCCTTAACATCTAAGATAATATTTTTTAAGCAAGTTCCTTGTGGCCTGTAATCCTTCCTAATTAACTTACCGTTCATTTTAACTCCTTATTCAAACAATGTTTCGAGCACCTTTTCATACATCGAAGGCGCTTTCTCTTCCCATTTTTTGCAAATTGTAGTTGCTATTTGCCTTGTGTCAACTTTAAGCTGTAACTTAAATATAGGTTGAAAATCTTCTGAATTGTTAATTCTTAAAACTATTGTATATGAACCATCACTATTTTTATGATATGCAGACACATACTCTTGTGCTCGTTTGAAACTCATACGGTTTTTTCGACAAAAATCTGTTATGGCATTTCTTATCGACAACGGTATCTTGCTGAAAAAATGTGATAGGCAATCTTTGCCCTCTGTCGTTATGGAATATTTGCTCTCATTTATGTAATTTGTGTTTTCATCAAAATAAATAAATTTAGCCCGTATCAACTGCCACATTATATCTTTGCAGTCCATATATGACAACCAAGTATTCCTATTAGTGATAATATCAATAATAGAATATTCCGTTAATGGCATTTCCATTTTATCCATTACAAACAATAGAATTAATTTATTTGTTGTTTGGTCCGCAACGAAATGGGCTTCCAAATTATTCCCTCCAAATTTTATAAAAAAGTTTATCACATAACTCGCTGTTTGACAAGTAAATTGAATTAAGTTTTTATTTATGCAAAATTTATACTTAGTTTTTTAAAAGCTAATTTTTTTATGATTTAATATTTACTTAGTTTGAAATTTGTGTTATTATAAATTAAAAGGAATTGTGTTTTATGTTATCAAAATACGATAATTTATTAAGAATGATCATACCTACTAAATTAATAAATACTGATCAAAACGGACTCTATAACGAGGAATTTTATACAAAAGACTTGATTTATATCGAATCAATTTATGAGTTTCAAAATAATAATCAAAAATTTAAAAATGTCATAGCTAGTGATTATACTTATGCTTATGGGTACATATGGAAATGGCTTTTTGAAGGCAATATATTCAACGAAAAGTCTTGTAGTAGTTGGCTTCGATCGTCATTCGATAAATCATCTGTAAATATATTATTATGTGACGGTTTAATCAAGCCATTTAATACAAGTTTTACAGACATTCCGATTCGACCTTGTATGAAAATTAAAATTGATGAAGAATATTTTGATAAGAAACAAGCTTTGGCAAATTTATATACTCAAAAATTTAGTTATAATTTACCTATTATAAATGATAATGAAGAAACGACTAGT